>Ga0196980_1000296_pt1 | contig 13410 bp, 25 predicted proteins | sample S3_1013CmetaG_FD_155486 | JGI IMG/M metagenome (GOLD analysis project Ga0196980, IMG submission 155486) | Soil microbial communities from Anza Borrego desert, Southern California, United States - S3_10-13C | ecosystem: Environmental > Terrestrial > Soil > Desert | place: USA: California... | reverse complement strand
TCGTGACGCAAGCGGCGCTCACCCCGACGAGAAGTTACAAGCTAACGACTAATGTATGGACGACAAATCACTTGCAGACAAAGCAGTAGACATTAAGGGGAAGCAGTATGTTCTAGTGTCCGACCGCGTGCTGTACTTCAACGAGAAATACCCAAATGGGGGCATTACGACCGAGTTGATTAGTTCGCCGGATAGTGAGCGCATAATTGTTAAGGCTACTGTCTGGCCGGATGGAGGAGAACTGCAATGCGGCCCCGAGACGAGCGGCTGGAACAGCCATCGTAAGTTCACAGGGTATTCGCAGGCCGTCATAGGCGAGGGAATGGTCAATAAGACCGCCGCGCTAGAAAACGCAGAGACATCGGCAGTCGGCCGCGCTCTTGCCTTCATGGGTATCGGCGTTATCGACAGCGTTGCGTCAGCAGACGAGATGCATAAAGCCAAGCCCGCCGCGAAAGCCCTCGACCCCATTATGAAGCAGAAGCTCCGCATCACCGACCTCCTCAAAGAACTAGGAGAGAAGACCAGAACGAAGGAGGAGTGCGCGGAAGCAGTGGAGCGCCTTACCGATCTCTCACTGTTGGAAATCAACTACGGCACCATCATAGACCGCCTCACGGCGTTAGCAGACGAGCGACATAACAAATAACGTATGGAAAAAATCTTCATTGACGGACTTATCGCTAAAGCACCCTCTGAGAACGCACCTGACTTCGTAAAAGCGAAGCTCTCTATCCAAGTGCGCGACCTCATGGCCTTCCTTGAGAAGCACAAAGATAACGTGTGGCTCAACGTAGACATCAAAGAGAGCAAGGAAGGCAAGTGGTACGCCGAACTCAACACGTTCAAGAAAGAGGCGAAGGTTGAACCGAAAGACGACATCAATCCCGACGACATACCCTTTTGAACGTGTATGACCGATGATTTTGACTTCGACGACCTCCTCCGGCAAATGGGTAGACGAGACGACAAATATCGTCATCTCTACACTGTGCATCCCAGCTTCGACAACTACCCCGATTACTTGAAGCAGGGGTTATTGGCGAATGAGAGATTACAGGGCCGCATCAAATAGCTATGACCCCCCGCACCGACCAACAGAATAGAGGCTTGCATAAGGGATTTGATCTCCTCGCAGCAGCCCTCAACGATGCGGGACTTGATATGCGCGTCGTGCTCAAGCCAGAAATCTGCATCCCGTGGACGAAGGACAGCGTGAAGAACTACCTCTACCGTCCGATCATGCAGGCCATGTACGACAAGCGCAGCACCACAGAACTCGAAAAGCAAGAAGAGCCAGGAGCGGTGTGGGAAACGATGATGCGTTTCCTCATGGAAAAGCACCACATCGAGTACATCCCATTCCCAAGCCACGGACCTGGCTACCACGATAAAGCACCACTAAAAGACAACTAACTATGAACTACCACGAAAAACGCGCCTGCATCATGTTCTTCAAAAGAGAAATCAACGACACAGAGTTGGCAAAGCGCCTGCGAGTTAAGGGCAGAAACTACGCCTGCGCCAAGGCGGGAAGGGCAGTGAGAGACCTCATCGACGAGGGGTTACTCAAAACCAACAGCGATGTATGACCCAAAACGAACGAGTAAAAAGGAAACTAGACCGAGACGGCTTCATCACCAGAAACGAGTGTGTCCGTCAGTTCCCCGCCATCCTTAGATTAAGCGCGAGGATACAGGACTTGGAGGAGGAGGGGTATGTGTTCCGGCCCGAGGATACGGGGAGGGACTACGTGTATCACTTAGTAGCCAAGCCAGCGCCTAAGCAGATGGCATTAACGATCTAGGTACGCACAATCTGTGACTTGCGACCTTAAAATTAATCAAGACATCATGAAAGAATGGTCACTCAAATATTTTCAGCAGATCGACGGTAAGCCTGCGTGGGTTGCGGGGTACACGGGCATCGGGCCACGTCTGACAACCGAACCTAAGGAGGCGTTGCGCTTCAAGACACAGCGAGAAGCGATGAAGCATCCTTCATATCCGCACCCGACTTGCCTCGTGGAGATAGAAGAAGCACCAACTGTATGAACCTCGAACAACAGGTAGTGATGCTGCTTCCGTGGCTGCTCTCTGCGATCACAATCTTCACGATGTGGAAGGCGGGCGACCTAAAGCGCTCGGCATGGCTCGTCGGTCTCGGCAATCAAGCTCTGTGGCTGGTTTGGATTATCTTCTCGCACTCATGGGGTCTCCTACCGCTCACAGCCGCTCTCACGTTCGTCTACACGCGCAATTACATTCGCTGGGCACAGGCACCACAGGAAGAAATGACCGCAGACACAATCGCAAAAATGGTCGCGGCGGCAGGCAGCAACGACGTCTCCTTGAAAGACGGTCCCGGCTTCACAGGCACCTACTGGATAAGCGCAAACGATTTATATTTCCGCATCACTGGCCGTCATCTCAACGCTGACTTTGAGAGCGGAGCCATTCCCAGGAATGAAATGATGGAGACCGTCGCCAAGCGGTAGCGTCGCACAATGCAAGCTTGCCCGACATTAGAAGCTAATTGTCAAAATGTATGAAAGAAATAAAAGCACCGCGGTTCGTCAGCGACCGCCTAGCGACTGTCTTTCTCGCGGGCAGTATCGAAATGGGGGCCGCAGAACACTGGCAGGAGCGTGTCGTTGCAATGCTCGCGTGGACGGGTTGGACGCTTCTAAATCCTAGACGTGACGACTGGGATGATTCGTGGGATCAGAGTATGGACGACACTCGTTTCGTCGAACAGGTCCAGTGGGAACTTCAAGGCATTGAACAAGCCGAAAAGGTGCTCGTCTATTTTGCTCCCGATACAAAGGCACCGATCACTCTGTTAGAGCTTGGCATTGTCTCGCAGATAAAAGAGCCGGAGAACGTCCTCGTCGTGTGCCCCAAGAGTTTCTACAGAAAGGGGAACGTGGACGTTGTTTGCGACCGCTATCGGATCAAGCAGTACGACACGCTAGAGGCGGCGTGTGAAGCTTTGAAGCGCGGCCACACAATTCCGCTCCGCGACCGATTGGACCCGCCGTCATCAGTATTCGACCAACCACTTCGCGACGGTGGAGAAGGACGATACGCCTGACACGTCGAACAATGTATAGCCACCGAATCCAGGTCGCGCTATAAGGCTCTCCGCGCGCCAAGAATGAAGAATAACGGGGTACTACCAGACTAGCTCGCCAGAGGCCTCGGCGGGCTTTTTCTCTTTCCCCACCCCTGCCTAGCGCACCTCCAAATTCGTGAGATGATTTAGTCAGAGGCGCAAACCCGCGCCCTGATCTCTGACAATTTGGAGGCTACCATGCGTAACCGTTTCGCAGACGCGTACCTATGGTTCGCGCTCTTCATCATCGGCTGCTTTCTTTGCGGCACACTACTTCTGGCACGCGGCGCGTTCGCGCAAACTGTCGAAGCAGGACGGGGGTTACTTTGCGACACGCCTGAGCAGGCTCGTCGCTTTATCACCCTTCACCAGCAAGACAAGGCCACGGCGCTCGTCGTCGTGAACGCCGAAGCGAACGAGGTGGTCTGCGGAATGATGCAGGTCGCCTACATCAAGGGCGAGGAGATTTCCAGGGAGGCGCAATTCCTCATCGTGGAGATCGCCGTCGTCGGGGTGAACACCCCGCTCGGCTTCCGGCCCATCCCTCCGCACAAGCAGTACGCCATCTTCCCCGTCAAGGAGGAGAGGGCATGAAGCGCGGCCCCAAGAGGAAACTCTCGCCGCGCATCGAGGCAAACGCCGCAACCCTGTTTCTGTGTGGTTGGAAAGTTCACGCCGTCGCCTGTCAGTACAAGGTGGACGTGAACACCGTCATCAGGGCGATGAAGCGTCTTGGAATCTACCACTCCAAGCGCGGGTTACAATTGGCACAGAAGAAGGGAGAACTGCCATGCCTCGTAAACTCTGCGCTACCTGCGGCACCACTGCGTTCGGACTCGTCCGCTATCGCCACTGGTTCAAGGTCTTCTGCTCGCGCAAGTGCGTTGATGACTACTGGCTGAAGCGCATCGCCGCTCCACCCATCTGTCACTAGCACTCCCGCTTGCTCATCATTTCAGAGCCGCGTACTTCCTCCCCTCGCGTCTCTGTAACTTTCCGTCCCCCCAATCGGGGACGGACTTTTTGAGCAAAGTGCCTAGAGCGTGCCTAACGATTTTTGAGGACGTGCTAAGTGCTTGTTTTTGCTGGTGCTGCCGGAGCGGATTGAACGCTCGACCTCTTCATTACCAATGAAGATTTGGGGGTTACACGCCGCGCAACACCGCGCTACATCTCTCACCTAAAATTGTTATTTATCAGTCGGTTACTGTGCTATAGTGCGCCATCTCAATACAGCGCACCACGGGCACAGGAGGTGCCTAGGCCATGCCTAAGCTCACCGACATGACCTTGAGAAAGCTACCTATCCCCGCATCGGGACAGGTCACATACGATGACGAAGGCTCCCCCCTGAAAGTTCGCGTCTCGCAGGGCGGCTCTAAGACCTTCATCGTCATGCTAGGAAGTGGTCGAAGGCACACCATCGGCCGCTACGGGGAAGTCACCTTAGTCCAGGCACGCGACGCGGCGCGGAAACTTCGGGCCGAGAAAACCCTTGGCCGCATCTTTCCAAACAAGGTCTCCGTCGATACCGCCCGCACCGCCTACCTTAGACAGTCCACGATCAAGCCGACAACTCGGTGGTATACGGAATGGCACCTTGCCCGACTATCGGGACAACTTCAGGACGTAACTCCCCGCGAAGTTACCCACATACTCGACAGTCTGAAACCATCCGTCGCAACTCAGTGCCTCAGAGTATTCTCTGCCTTCTTTAACTGGTGCATCCGCAAGCACTATCTCGACAAGTCACCGTGCGAACGCATGAGGGCGGCTCCGTCCACAGCCCGATCTCGCGTACTTTCCGATGATGAGTTAAAATCTATATGGCGAGCTTGTGAGCAGCGCGGTTCGGGCGTCAATCATCCGAACGAAAGTTCGGACCGTTGTGATGCCGTCCGAGCCGCATTGCCCGCAAACTTCGCCACCATCGTCAAACTTTTAATACTTACAGGCCAGCGCAGAAACGAAATCGCCTCACTACAAACTTCATGGATTACGTCGAACGTTACAAATATCAACTCGTGCGCCTCCGCGAAAAGCGACAGAAAGCTGAAATCAGAGGCATCATCTCCACAAGCATCGCAATTGGATTTGTCTTCGGCATCTTTTTCACCGCCCTCTTCTTCTAACCTATGGACAATCACTCTACCGGCGAGCATCACGAAGAACGGGAGGGAGCACACATTTCCCCTATCCAACCTATCGTCATCGCTGTTAGCTCCACTTTGCCGAACTTCAAGTGGTCTGCTGTTTCCAGCGAGGGGCAAGTCCCAGTCATCGTTCAACGGCTGGTCAAAGAGCAAGGCCGCCCTCGATAAACTTTCGGGCGTACAGGACTGGACACTGCACGACCTTAGAAGAACCTACGCCACCATCCATCAAAGGATAGGCACGCCACTTCCTGTCATTGAGAAACTTCTCAATCACGTTTCCGGCTCATTCGCCGGGGTAGTGGGCATTTACCAGAGACACGACTTCATGCCGGAGATGACTTTTTCAGTCGGCCAGTTTGACGAATGGTTCACCCGTAATATAATTCAGGGATACTAGCTAGTGCGTTCTGTGTTGCCCCTGTCACTAGCGGGGGCGGCATAGAGCGATAAGTTTTATGCACCAAGACAATTGGGAAGAAGAGTTGAAGCTCATGATTTGGCAGCGTGCCAACGGAGTTTCCGTCAGCACCATCGTAGAGTTCGTGAGGGCCAAGGTTGTCGCCTCTTACGAGCAAGGTTATCGCGACGGTGTAGAAGTCGCGGCTCCACGCGCGTAGACCGCTATGAGGCGCATCTGCTACAACTACTCCGCTCGTAGGCCAACGAGCGGGTAAGCAATCCCGCTTACTCTTCTTGCGTCGCGACGCTCAATGGAGCGTCCGACAATGGAAGATAAGTTGGTATCACGGAAGGAAGTTCGAGCGATGGGGTTGAACGTCAGTTCGACACAGTTTGGAAGGTGGGAGGCTGCGGGGCTTCTTCAGGCTCACAAACCTGGCGGGTTACGCAACGCTCATGTCCGCTACTGGTTGAGCAACATTCACCGACTGCTCGACTCTCGAAAGCCAAAGTCTACTGGCGACCGTTCCTAAGAGCAGGGGACAGGCGCAAATGCCTGTCCCTCTAACTCTCCCTCTAATTCTCTCTCTAACGCCCTGAATTATAGGTTTATAGCTGCTTCACCGTGCGTCTTTTCCGCTATCGTGTTGCTATTCCTACGTTTCCGCACTGTGTCGCGCCCTCTAACGAAGGGCGACCTTCGGCGGCCCCACTCCTCCTAACGGTCGTCGGGCTAAAGGTTCGCACGCTCGCTTATCCGCTCACTAATGCGAACTGCCCCCGAAGGTCGCCCTTACGGACGACGCCACAGTGCGGTACAATTACCTTGCCACACTTCCTTCGATGACAGCTCTTCAACAGTTCGCCATTTACAAACAGCTTCGACAAAGAAATTACTATCACTTTCGCCGCGCGCAACGACGCGGAAATGAAACTCAAACTCTTCACGATTTCCAACTTTTCCACTTGTTTGAAATCCAAAATTTTGAGTGCGCGATTTGTCGAATTTTCTTACTCGACGCCGATTGGGAACTCGATCACGTAGTCCCCGTCGCCGCCGGAGGCGGACACACCTTCGATAATGTGCAATTCCTGTGCAGCAGGTGTAACAACAAGAAACGCGCCCACTATCAACATCCTCACGAGTACTGGATACCTCCACACCCAGACGAGGCACCGTGGTTCTACAGTGTCGTGTAGTGTTAAAATTGTTTAGGGCCACAAAGTTTCGTGGCCGGAGCAGATCACTTAGGAGCGGACAACCAGTGTTACTGGCTCTGGGGTGAGCGCCGTCGGAGCGAGTGGCCTGTGAGACACTTTTAACCGACCTGGGAAAGCGCCAACCGTGGACGGCCCAGTGTCCACCACGCCTTAAGTGACTCTCCTTTGGTCATGAACTCTCTCTTTATCGGCGCGGACAGAACAGAAATTCTCTCGCGCCTGACACCACCATATCTTCTCATCGACGACGGCCCATTCATCGACCGCCTTCCTAAGCGCCGCGTGTTTAACACTACAAAGCACTCACTCAACATCTTAAAGGACATGGACTATCGGAAGGCCCGTAACTTCCTCCATGTCCTTGACGCTGCATTTCCCGAAGGGGAGAACACCCTTACAAGAAAGAACTCTAACTTTCTCATTCTCAAAGCTCTATTGGACAATCCTAAAAGCCTGTCCAATATGATTGTCCCTGACAAAGAACCCGCCTCAGTTGATGCCTACCAGAAGATACACACACTGCTACTTTCACCAGTCCTCTCCCGTGTTCTTGCGAGAGATACCAACTTCAACTTCGACGACGTAGTGTTAGCGAGGCTCGACCGTTCCGTGATCGGTGACTTCGATGCGTTTGTGATCGCGCACTTCCTCATCTCCCATTACCAGCATCAGGTAGTCATTCCCGACTTCGGGTTTTATGGACGGGATTACCTGACGTACCTGATACGCCAGGACAGGCTCATCGCAGGCGTGCAGACCCTCTCGCAGCTCTCTCCAAAACTCCGGCAAGAAGTGCTACTCATAGAGGACAAAGAGGGGCGGGGGTGTACATACGATGACGCTGTAGTGTTAACCAACTACAAGGGCATTAGCCCTAACGCCCGTGAGTACCGAGAACAAATAGCAGAGCTGGTCGGGGGTAATGCGTGATTGACTACCACGGCAACATAGACGCGGAGTTCAAAAAATGGTGCGTCCGCTACAACCGTCCCTATTCCACTGAGACGACCCACGACGCATGGATGGCGTTCTATAAGCAACGCCAAGACGAGTACGTTGCGAAGTTACAAGAAACAAAACCCTCCGACCCCAAAACCGACCCCGCCGCATACGAGCAATACTTATTGGGTGAAGCTGGCTACGCAGCGCGTTTCCACAAGACCACCCTCGACGACAACCACATCAAAGCAATCAAATCGTTTGCCCGTGCCGTGTTTCCCTTCGACCACATCCAGGCCGGATTGTTGGTGAGCACGTTTGCCTATCTCAACGAAGTTCCCGATTACCAACTCATAAATTCCCCCATCGCTGCGAAAGTCCGCGCCCACCTCAAGTACGAGCCTCCACCGATGGAACTTCCTAAAGACCTTCCCTTCCGAGGCACCTACGTTCTGGCAGCTCAGGGATACGGTAAGAGCACGCTCCTTTCAAAGCTGATACTCGACCTGATGAAAGAGCCGTGTTCGATCATCGTCTTCGACAGCAAACCAGAACTCTCTCTGTGGCTGAGAGATTACAAACTTCCCAAACAGACGGTGGTGATAGAACCCGACCCGTACCTTGCATTGAACCCACTGGACTTGGGGACGCATAACCTTGATGTGCTGATGTATGTCTTTTCGGGATTGCTCGGAGCGGCCTTCACTGAATTACAGGCCCAAGCTCTCAGACAGTGTGTGTACCTTACGAGCAAAATACCTAATGCCACCTTCAACACGTTCTTCGATGTAGTGATAAACGGCGGGAAGAACTACAAAGACATCGTGGCTACCTTGGACTTTAGAGAGCAGGATTTTTGGAGCAGGTACGACAAAGAATACGCCTCAACCAAATCTCAAATTCTCTGGAGGCTGGATTTACTCACTCCTCCCGACAGCCGTGCGAGGACGATGTTTGCCGCACCAAAGACCCAGGTACGCATGGCCCCGCTGATGGACACAAATACGTTGACCATCATCGACAACTCGCTTGCGGATTTAGGGGAGATGCAGAGTGAATTTTTCTCTCGACTGTTCCTCACGATGATCTTGGCAGCGGCAGACCAGAGATCGAAGTCGCATGTGAAACATCCGTGTTACGTTTTTATGGACGAAGCACATACAGTCATCCATTCCGAGCCGAGGGTTGCGGATATTATCTACAGGCTTCGCTCTCAAAAAGTGGCGTTCCTCGCAGCCCACCAAAGCCTCAGTCAGATCAAAGAACCCCAGGTCATTTCAGCCTTAGCCGACTGTGCCATTAGGTATGTCAACGCGAAGAACGATGCTCCTGCGATGGCGCAGCACATGGGCGTGCAGGCCGAATTTATCCGATCACTCGGAGTAGGGGAGTTTGCGCTGTCCCTTCAAGGTCAACCTGCTCAGAGGGTGAAAATACCCTTGCCTCAGTGGACGTATCCAAAACTTACAGAACAAGAGAAGAAAATACGGCACGAGAAGTTCAGGGCCGACTACTGCTATTCACCTGCATCGCCGCCTGCTCCGCGCTCAGCTACCTCACCGCCTGCCCTCCCGCCGTCGGACGACGATTGGGGGACTGTGGTATAGTTTTATTTGCGTGAGCGTATACACAACGCGCCACTACTTGCACCTATCGACATTGACGACTTCTTGGCCTGAGATATTTCCCATGTATGCACCGATCTTCGCTCAAAGCCACACCCACTACAGGACGGGTGGACATCACTGACGAGGACAGGCGAGCCATTCTTGAGCCGCTTACTCGGTACGGCCACATCGACACGGTACATTTCGAGTGCTTTGGAAAGCGCCACTACACCACTACGAGATCGAGGCTTAAAAAGTTCTTCCACGAGACGGCTGACTGGAAACTTGCCGACAAGCCCATTCTCAGGAACGTATCGGCCCACGCCAAAGCCTTCTCAGAACCCATCTACTACCATCGCGGCCCGTCGATCTACGCCGACCTCAACTACGACGATCAGACCAAGAAACTTCTCGAATCCACCATCATCGGCCCGCACTTCAACGAGCACGACATCTCCTTGTGCCGTTGTGTTGCGGAGATCGAACAGGCGGTCACGAAAGCTGGCTTAGAGTTCATCAGCCACTATGAGATCGTGAAACGATCTAAGCGGGTTTCAAAAGACCGCCCGCTGCACGTCCCTGTTCCGAAGATCGAGCACACCTTCAAGAGCGGCACCAAAACCCTCACCAACATCGACGTGCGGCCTGACGCGGTATTCGGCATCCGATACCCAGGCAACAAAACTCGCTTCTTCGCCGTCGAGAGGGACAGGGGCAACGAGACTTTCATCCCCACGCACGGTTTCGATCAGACCTCGTGGCTACAGAAAGTCCTCTCGTATCGAGCTGCCCTTTGGCAAGAACTTGGAATATCCAAAATCTACATCCTCGCAATCATGGAAACAGAAAGGAGAGCCGACAACCTCATCAACACCTTCAAAGAACCCTCTCTCTACGCGCTGCCTGTGAAGTCCACCTACAAGCCTGACAACTTTTACTTCACTGCCACTTGGAAAGGCCAAACCCCACTGAAACTCGGAGAAGTCTAATGGACGTAGAAAAGCTGAAATCCCTCATCCAAGAACGTGAACGCATCGACGCTGAGATTGTCGCGGCCGTCACCGGAACGAAAACGCGGAAACTGACGTGCTCGAAATGCGGAAGCGACCAACACACCGCCCGTAACTGCACTGTGGTACAATCGAGCTAATCCGCACGGGTACTCCGTGGTTAAGAGAGGAGGCGGTCGCATCAAAAGTGCGCCGCCTTTTCTTTTTGTGCTCACCGCCTGCTACTGGCCTGCGATAAATTCTTCAGATCGCTTCAGCACGAGCATCGCATTTGCGAGATCGCCGTGGCCGAGCTGGTCGGTGTCCTTCCACTCGTCGCCGTCCCTGTAGGACTTCGAGAGCACGACGTTATAGAAGTCGTCGTTTTTCCACACCGTCGCAGTGACGTACCCCACGCGAAACTTCGCGGCGGGCCTTTTCCCATTTGCCATTGCCATTACTCCTTGGCGTGATTGCCGCTCGTAAGAATACCATGTGCGATAATTGCATGAGGCTCTTTAGGAGGTGTCTCATGACCCGCAAGTTCATCTCGTTCGAGGAGGTGGAGTCTCTAGCGTCAATAGAACAGCTTGCCGAAATGCTTGGCCTCAACGCCAAGCGCAGCGGCCATCAACTTCGCTGTGCCTGCCCCGTTCACGGCGGCGACGACCGCACGCTGGCGATCTCTCCCCAGGTGAGATCGAAGCGGGGAAGCATCGGTGTCTTCTTCTGCCAGAAGGCTAAGGAGGGGGGAGACCGTATAGGTCTCGTCGCTCACTGCATGGAGATCGGCCAGCAGGACGCGGCCTTCTTCATCGCTGACCAGTTTGGCACTGGTACTGTTAACAGTGACAGTACTGTTAGCAAAGAACGTGCCACCGTTCCCACAAAGCCGGAGGGTGGAAAAACCGCCCCGTTTGACCCTGACGCATTTGCCAAGAAGCTCACCTACTCAGACGACCTCGCTACCCTGGGGGTCTCCGAGGAGGACGCGAGCCGCATTGGGCTTGGCTACCACCCCCAGAGGAAGATGCACTACATCGCCGCCCGTAATCCCGACGGGAGCTACAGCGGCTTTATCGGCTTCGACCTCAAAGGGGCAAAAATGCCTCCCAAGTGGCTCGCACCGAGCAACGTGGTGAAGCTGCGTCGGGCCTAAGACTGGCACACACGGCCGCAGTAGGGGCGTACAAGCCTAGCGTGGAGGCTTCCCCTCTGGTGTACCGCCGAGCACGCCCTGTACGCCGTTCAAGTCGGCGCAGTGCTCCCCACCAGTCAGCCGCATCGTGAGGTGCGGCTTTTTTCTTGCAAAAGAATCTGAGACTTAGAAAGAAACCCGCAACAGCACGCAACAAGACGCACGGTTACAAAGGGATTTCCGTGTGAATAATCGGAAGCCTCTCTAACCCAGGAGGCACTTATGAAATACGCACTTGCTGCTATCGTTGGTCTCGCAATCGGGTTCGCAGTGATCCTGCCGACCAAGACCAACTTCTCGCCTGACTACGGCTACGCCGACATCTACCCCAACAAGGGCGAGGTATTCGACGGCTACTTTGCCGACTTCACCGACACGGAGGTGGACTACGACGTGGTACACTCGGATGCGGCCTCGAAAAGCAAAAGCAACTAGCCCGATAAATAATCAAGCCGCTGCAATTTCGTGATGCTGCGAACAACCTCAACCCCGCTTCGGCGGGGTTATTCTTTTCTTCGGTATTCGTCGGTACGCAGTCTGTTGTGCCGGAAATACGAATCGTCGGTGAAGCCCATCTTCCTGTTCCACTCGACGGGGCGCGGCTCAAAGTGTCCGTACAGGTATCCCAAATCCATATCCCATTTGATGTCGAACACCGCGTCATCGGTATCTTCTGGCAGTAAGTCCCACCAGCTTACGCCGTGAGCTAGGTCGAACTTGTGCCACTCCTGCTTCGTCTTTTCTTTTCCGTGTGTGCGGAGATAGTCGAGTATCAGATTTGCCATCGTGCGGCCGAACTCCGACCTCGCAATCTCACCCCGTAATGAAAGCTCTTTCCCGATCTCGCTCATTCCTCCCTCCCGTTTGACGTGAGAGTAGCGTGCTATGATTGTGGTGTGAAGAGCATCAAAATATCGAAGCTCGACGCACTATTTTCAAAATGGATACGAGATCGGGACAACTGGACGTGCGTGCGGTGCGGCAGCAGGTATGAGCCACCAACCAATGCGCTTCACTGTTCGCATTTTTGGGGCCGTGCCAATAAGTCTACTCGATTTTCCCCAGAGAACTGCGACGCGCTCTGCTACGGATGCCACGCGCTCTGGGAAGCGAACAAGCAAGGCGAATACCGAGACTTCAAAATCAAACAGCTCGGAGAAGAAGGCTACGCGGCGCTCGAAAAGAAAGCGCGTTCGATAGTGAAGTTCGGTGCGTTTGAGATGAAGCAGAAGTTGTCGGAGCTGCTTGACATAGCCGCTTAGTGTTGTGTGTCGCTATCGCATCTTGGCTCTGTTGAGCCGTCTTTCAGTTTTCCCCATCAGTCGAGATTGCGAAAGCCCTTTGCTATGAGATGATGCACGCATGGATAAGAAAACATTTGAAGCTCTTAGCAGGGTAATGGCTTTCGCTCGCAGCTATGGTGCAGATGAAGTGGGCGAGGATTATCAGCAGGTCGCAGATTGGATGAGCGAGGTAGAAAAAGAAATCGAATAGTATGTTCTTCATCACGATCATCATAGAGGTAGCTCTTATCGGTTTCGCCCTCTATGTCAGCTTTATCAGTGTGAGAGACATCATGACTGTATGAGAGAAATCAAATTCAGGGCGTGGGTGCGGGGCGAGATGATTAAGGTGTTTTCCCTGTTGTTTCGTGCCACGGGGCCACACACCGACCAGCTTCATATGGAGAGAATTACACTCGTAAACGACATGTATGAGTTGGGTCTAGGCGATGCCGTCCTCATGCAATTCACCGGCCTCCACGACAAGAACGGGAAGGAGATTTA
>Ga0196980_1000295_pt1 | contig 13423 bp, 10 predicted proteins | sample S3_1013CmetaG_FD_155486 | JGI IMG/M metagenome (GOLD analysis project Ga0196980, IMG submission 155486) | Soil microbial communities from Anza Borrego desert, Southern California, United States - S3_10-13C | ecosystem: Environmental > Terrestrial > Soil > Desert | place: USA: California... | reverse complement strand
ACTGGAAGATCGTCGCCTATTTCCAGCATGTTGCCGACCAGCTTCCGAACATGATGCAGTTGCAGCGCTATGGCGAAACGAACGAAGGGCGACCGCTCCTGCTTGCTTTCGTTTCTTCGCCGGGCACCATGCAGAACCTGGAGTCCGTTCGGCAACGCAATATCGAACTGACGCAAAATGCGGGGACGCGTTCCTCGTACGACGGATACCCGGTAATTGTCTGGCTCAGCTACAACGTACACGGCAACGAAACCTCGGGCTCGGAAGCCGCGATGAAAACGCTCTACGCGCTTGTGGATCCCGCGAACCAGAAAACCAAAGACTGGCTTCGGTCGACCGTGGTCATTATCGATCCTTGTCTCAATCCCGACGGGCGGGACCGGTACGTGAACTGGTTCAATTCCGTGGTAGGAAAAAAAATGAACCCGGAACGGGCGGCGCGCGAACACCGCGAACCATGGCCGGGAGGGCGCACCAATCATTACAATTTTGACCTCAACCGTGACTGGGCCTGGCAGACGCAGGTGGAAAGCCGGCAGCGCGCAAAAATATACCATCGCTGGATGCCGCAGGTGCACGTGGATTATCACGAACAGGGCATTAACGAACCCTACTATTTTGCGCCTGCGGTTCAGCCCCTTCACGAAGTCATTACTCAGTGGCAGCGGGATTTCCAGGTAACGATTGGCAGGAACAACGCGAAATACTTCGATCAGCGCGGCTGGCTCTATTTCACGAAGGAATTTTTTGACCTGTTTTATCCTTCCTACGGCGACACGTACCCGGTATTCAACGGGAGCATTGGGATGACCTACGAACAGGGTGGGGGCGGTGCCGGAGGACTCGGCGTCATCAACGATGAAGGAGACACGCTGACGCTGTTCGACCGTGTGGAGCATCATTTCACCACATCTTTGAGTACGATCGAAGTTTCGGCTCAACATGCAAGGCGCTTGGTTTCGGAGTTCCACAGGTTTTTCAGCGAAGGACTTCAGCGGGGTGTCGGCGAATACAAGGCTTACGTGATCCGCAATGATTCGCGCGATTCCGAGAGGATTGCGGCGCTGCTGCGGCTGCTGGATAAGAACGAGATCCGGTACGGCCGGGCTCCTTCTACCGGCAGCTCGAGAGGGTACAATTACCAGACGGGTCGCGAAGAAAGTTTCGGGTTTTTGGCGGGCGACATTATCGTTCCCGGTCTGCAATCCCGCTCTGCAATGGTGAAGGTTCTCTTTGAGCCCCGCTCAAAGATGACGGATTCTGCGACCTACGATATTTCTGCCTGGTCGCTTCCCTATGCTTATGGTCTCACCGCATTTGCTTCGCGGGATCGCGTGCCCTTTGCATCGTTTGCTGCTTCGGAGATTTCCCGGAATGCCGAAACGACGTATGGTTACGTCCTTCCGTGGAAGGGAATATCCACCGTTCGGATGGTAGGCCAGCTGCTGCAGCGGGGAATTCTGTTACGATACGCGGAGCAACCGTTCGAACTGGATGGGCATCGCTTCGACCGTGGCGCGATCATCGTGTTGCGCACGGCGAATTCGGCTTTCGGTCCGGGGCTTTGGCGTATGGTGCGACATCTTGCGGATTCGAACGGCATCCGTATTTACCCCGTGTCTACGGGATTTGTGGACATGGGGCCTGATTTCGGGAGTGAGAAGGTGCGTCCCTTCCGGGCACCGCGTGTTGCGCTGCTCACGGGAGAAGGAGTGAGCCCAAATGCGGCGGGCGAGGTCTGGCATTTTTTCGAAAAAGAGCTGGATTATCCGGTAACGCTGATCAATGCCAACGATTTTGGACGCGTGAACTGGACCGATTACAACGTGCTGATCATGCCTTCGGGGAATTATCGTTTTCTGAATGAGAAGCAGCAGGCGGATGAATTGAAGAACTGGGTAAACCGCGGAGGGCGTCTGATCGCGCTGGAACAAGCGGTGTCGCAGCTGGCGCGCGCCGAATTCGGGATCCGGCTGAAGAAAACTGAGGAGGAAAAAGATACCAGCGAGTACCAGCCGCTTCGTGTATTTGAGAACCGCGAGCGCGATTTTATCTCGGGGATTACGCCCGGCTCGATCTGGAAGGTAGAGCTCGACAACACGCACCCGCTTGCATTTGGCTACCCCGATTATTATTTTACCCTGAAAATGGACGACAATATTTATGAGTTCATCCGGCAGGGTGGTTGGAATGTGGGCGTGTTGAAACAGTCTGGCCAGGTGGCAGGATTTGTCGGGGCACGCCTCCAAAACCGCCTGCGGGACGGGTTGCTGTTTGGGGTGCAAAATATGGGAGAGGGAACCGTGACCTATCTTGCGGACAACGTCTTGTTCCGTAATTTCTGGGAAAATGGGAAGCTGATGTTTTGCAATGCCGTGTTCCTGGTGGGAAATTGAGCATACATTATATATCAGCGGTTGACGCCCAGTCAGGACAACCGTTATTTTCGTGAAAACTGACCTGATGCTTCGAAAGCTGCTACTCCTCATTGCCGCCGCCGCCGGACCCGTTTGGGCAGGATTATGCCAGGCTCCCCAGAGCTGGACCTCCGCCGAAATTTACCAGGGTATCCGCAAGCTGAACGTGCTGGGCTCCGTGCTTTACGTGGCTGCGCACCCGGATGACGAGAACACGCGGCTCATCACGTATTTTTCTAAGGACCGGCTTTATCGCACCGGGTATTTGTCAATCACACGAGGTGATGGAGGGCAAAACCTGATCGGGGAAGAACAGGGCATTGAGCTCGGTTTGATCCGCACGCAGGAATTGCTGGCAGCAAGACGCATTGACGGGGGCGAACAATTTTTTACACGCGCTTTCGATTTTGGATATTCAAAAAGTCCGGAAGAAACGTTTACCAAATGGGATAAGGAAAAAATTTTGAGCGATGTGGTCTGGGTGATCCGCAAATTCCGTCCGGATGTGATCATCACGCGTTTCCCAACCACAGGCGAAGGTGGCCACGGTCATCATACCGCCTCCGCCATCCTCGCGAACGAAGCTTTTATTGCCGCAGCCGATCCATCCCGATTTCCCGGGCAGCTGAAATACGTTCAAGCCTGGCAGCCGAAGCGAATTGTCTGGAATACTTTCAACTTTGGAGCGGCCAATACCACGTCCTCGGACCAGTTCAAGTTCGACGTGGGAGGCTACAACGCTCTGTTAGGAAAAAGCTACGGCGAGATTGCCGCAGCAAGCCGCAGCCAGCACAAGAGCCAGGGCTTTGGTGTGGCCTCGGGCCGGGGAGAAGCTTTTGAATTCTTCCGCATCATGTCGGGAAGCCCGCCCGTCAATGACCTTTTCGACGGGGTGGATTTGACCTGGGGGCGGGTGAAGGATGGTGGGGCAATCGCCAAGATCGTCGACAGCCTCACGCGGGCGTTCGATTTTTTGAACCCCGAGCGTTCCGTGAAAGGCCTGGTCCGACTGCACCGGGCTTTGGCCGGAATGCCTGCCAGTTACTGGAGGGATCAGAAACTTAGCGAAACCACAGAGCTGATTCTGCAGAGTTCGGGACTTTTTCTGGATGCCACCAGCAGCGAAGCAATTGCTGTGCAGACCGATTCGATCCGGTTTGCATTTTCATTTAACAACCGGCTCGGTTCGAACAGCAGGCTGCTGAAACTTTCGGTAAATGGATTCGATTCCACGCTCAACGTCCCTCTGGTTCGAAACCGCAATTTGAATTTTGCCCGGGCGTTTTTTGTTTCTCCCACCCAGGCGATCACCCAGCCTTACTGGCTTGCAAGCCGGATGGAAGAAGGCTATTTCAACGTGGGCGACCAGCAGAAAATCGGGCAACCCGATGTAGATCCGGCGTACACGACCCGTATCCTGCTCAGCGTGGAGGGGCTGGAATTTTGGGTTGAAATTCCCGTCCGTCACCGCTTTACCGATCCGGTTAATGGAGAAATGTACCAGCCGCTCGTGGTGGTGCCGCCTGCACTGATCGCGCCTGATGAACCGATCAAGATCTCAAAAGGAAACAATGAATTCGGGGGTTCGTTGACAATCACCGGTAAGAAAAAATCATTTGCGACGCGGGTTGAGCAGCCCGGCGTTGAGCAACCCGACGAATTCAGTGTCACATACTCTGCCCAGGAGCTTCAGTTTCCCGAGCGCAATCGTTCGCAAACGGTGCAGTATTTGGTGAAGGCCGGTCGCGACAACGAATATCATTTCGCCCTCGACGCCGGGACTGGCCGAAAAGATTATTTGCACGTTGGGTTGAATGAAATTCGTTACGACCACATTCCCTATATCCGCTATTTCACCCCCGCCACGGTAGTGAACCGAAAGCTGGACCTGCAGACTTATGGAAAAAGAATCGGTTATATTGTTGGCGCCGGCGATAAGGTGCCGGGTGCGCTGGAACAGATGGGCTATGAGGTGACTACGCTAAGTTCCCGCGAGCTGGCGCGCAACGACCTCAGCAAGTTCGACGCGATCATCACCGGGGTGCGCGCCTACAACACGAATGAGTGGATGAACAATTATTATGACAAGCTCATGCGTTATGTGCAGGAAGGCGGCAACCTGATCGTGCAGTACAATACCAGCAGCAACCTCGGGCCCGTGCGCGCGCGCATCGGGCCATACGATTTCAACATTTCCCGGAACAGGATCACCGATGAGCGTTCGCCTGTTTCTATTCTGAAACCCGAGCATCCGGCACTCAGTTTTCCAAACCGGATCACAGAGCAGGATTTCGAAGGGTGGGTACAGGAGCGCAGCATTTACCATGCGTCCAACTGGGGAACGAATTTCGAAAGCGTTCTCGCATTGAATGATCCCGGCGAAAAACCCGACGAAGGAAGCCTGATCATCGCGAAATACGGAAAAGGATATTTCACCTACACCGGGCTTGCTTTCTTCCGGCAACTTCCCGCGGGAGTGCCGGGGGCGTACCGGTTGTTGGCTAACCTGATCGCGCTGAACAGGAAAAAAGCGTTCTGATCATGCAGGAGCGGAAGAAGCCCGACATTCGAAGAGGAGAGGTTGCTTTTCTTTTTGCGATCGTGCTCGGGCTGGTGATCGGCATTCTTATCCGCCGAGTTCGGATCGGCATCCTGATTGGGCTGGGACTGGGCCTGCTGATCGTATTCACCGGCTGGTTGCGTACGAGGAGGAGATAATAATTATGAGCAAACATCCTGACAAAGCCCCGCTGTTTCCAAACTGGAACTACTGGTACGCGCTGGTGGTCGCCTTTCTTATTCTGCTCATCGTTTTGTTTTACCTGCTCACCCGCAAGTTCAGATGAGTTTTCCCGACTGGATAGTACTGGTTGTGACGCTTGTAGTGATCATTGCATACGGCTTGTACAAGAGTCGCACCACCCACAACCTCGACGGCTATTTCCTCAGCAATCGTTCCATGCCCTGGGGACTGATCCTGCTCAGCATCATGGGCACGCAGGCGAGCGCAATCACCTTTATTTCTGCACCCGGACAGGCCTACACCGACGGAATGCGGTTCGTCCAGTATTATTTCGGGCTTCCGCTGGCGATGATTGTGATTTGCATTTTTTTCGTTCCCATCTTTTCGAAGATGAAAGTTTATACCGCGTACGAATACCTCGAAAAGCGGTTCGACGGAAAAACACGGCTACTTACCTCGTTTCTCTTTCTTCTGCAGCGCGGGCTTTCGACCGGGATCAGTGTATTCGCCCCTTCCATTATTCTTTCCTCGCTGCTCGGATGGAATATTTACTGGACAAATATTTTCATGGGTGGCCTGCTCATTATCTATACGATGTCGGGTGGGGCAAAGGCGGTTGCCTATACACAGCAGCTGCAGCTCATCATCATTTTCATCGGGATGTTCCTTGCCGGGTACATGGTGGTGGAAATGCTGCCCGAAGGCATTGGGTTTACCGACGCGCTGAAAGTGGGAGGTCGCCTGGGTAAGCTGAATATCATTACCACCGGGATCACCGACAAAGGTTTCAATTGGAGCGATCAGTACAACCTGCTCAGCGGGATCATCGGCGGATTTTTCCTGGCGCTTTCCTATTTTGGAACCGACCAAAGCCAGGTTGGCCGTTACCTTACAGCCCGTTCCATCCGCGAGAGCCGCATGGGACTTATCATGAATGGGTTTGTGAAGGTGCCCATGCAATTCCTCATCCTGCTGGTGGGCGTTCTCGTATTCACTTTTTACCAGTTTAACACCGCCCCGATTTTCTTTAACCAAAAACAGCTGAGCAAACTGAGGAATTCCGAGTTGCGCGATTCTCTTCAGTGGGCCGAAACACGCTACCAGGACCTTGGCGTTCAAAAGCGCGAAGCTGTTTCCGCATTCCTTTCCGCCCCGGACCACGGTACCGAGGAGCAGAAAGCGAACGAATTGCGGTTGCTCCAAAAGCGATCGGATACCCTTCGTGCAAAGGTCAAGACATGGATTGGCTCGGACGCAGTCCGCGGCGATGCAAACGACACCAACTATATCTTTTTGCGGTTTGTGGTGGATTATTTGCCGGTCGGGCTGGTAGGGTTGCTGATCGCCATCATCTTCCTCGCTTCATGGGGAAGCATTGCGGCCGCCATCAACTCGTTGGCTTCCTGCTCCATGGTAGATTTTCACCGCCGGCTCGCGCGGCGCAGGGAATCCGGTGAAACCGAATACCAGCTGTCCAAGTGGTATACACTCGGGTGGGGGATTTTCTGCATTGTTGTCGCCATGTTCACCTACAACATTGGCAACAGCCTCATCGAAGCGGTGAACGTGCTCGGTTCATTGTTCTACGGCGTGATTCTCGGGGTGTTTTTGGTGGCATTTTTTTTCCGCAACATCCGCAACAGCCACGCTGTCTTTTTCGGCGCCCTCATGGCGGAATTACTGGTGCTCACGGTCTTCATTATTACCAAGGCATATCCCGAAACTTTTCGCCTGGGCTTTCTCTGGCTGAACCCGATTGGCGCTATCGGCGTCATTTTGTTCAGCTTCCTGCTGAGCGGGATAATGAAAAAAAGAAGCTCCCATAGCGGGAGCTCCTGATTCGTTGGGATGCGGAACTGATTATTTCAGCTCTGCAAGCAGTTTCTGATTGAGCGTAATATAATCGTCGTTCTTCGCCTGCCGTGCCAGGTCGAGGGATTTGTTAGCCGCCGCTTTCGCGTCTTCTTTCTTCCCCAGCTTCGCGAGTGCGTTTGCGCGCTGGTGGTGGATCCAGAATGCATTGGGCTGTTGTTCTATTGCTTTGTCCAGCCACGCCAGCGCCTGGTTCAGGTCCTTGCCGGTTTCCATATAATACATCGCCGCCGTAAAATAGGGGCGGTTGTCGCGGTTCATCAGCCGGTCAATGTCGCGCATCACGGTTGTCTCCACATCGGTGCTGATGGGGAGGGAAACAGCCGTGTTGTCCCAAAGCAGCTGCAGATCGATGGCGGTTGGTTTCACGTTTGCGAACTGGATCGTGAACGTTTCCACTTTTTCATTCGTGGACTGCGGTTTTACTTTCACCCGCACGATATCCTCTTCCTGCTTGTAATCGGCCGGGCTGGTGGTGCTGGTGCTCTTACTAAGGATCACGGTCCAGCTGTCGCGGTCCGGGATCGTGAGCAATCCGTACTTGCCGGGCTTGATTTTCATACCACCCACCATAACGGTATCGCCAAACGTAATGGTCGTGGCGTTGTTGGCCCCGGTGCGCCAGACTTTGCCGTAAGGCACCAAATCGCCAAATATTTTTCTGTTTTTTACTCCAGGCCGTGAATAGCTAAGCTCCACGGAGGAGAGTCCAAAATCCTGCTTCACCGTTTGCGCGGGGCTTGGCGCCGGAATACGGAGCTGTTGCGCTTCGACGGAATATGCCGCAAGCAGGGCAGCGGCAACGACAAATACTTTTCTCATAACTCTTTTTTTTAGGAAGGGCAAAGTTAGGGGAAGTGCAACCAGTTGAACGCGGTTATTTTACCTATGGTAGGAAGTAAAGGGAACGGCGACGACCGCGCGTCCCTTGCGCGTCCTGCTTTCCCACCGCGGGCCTTCCCGGATCAACCGAATGGCTTCGGCGTCGCAGGGCGGGCAAAGCGATTTTTCCACGCGGATATTAAACGGCCGGCCCATCCTGTCCACCTGGAAAGAAATCTCCACCGTACCGTTGCGGTCACCGAAATCGCCGGGGAGCTGGAGGTTGTTCACGAGATACATGCCGTAGTTCTCCCAGCCATCTTCGGGTTCCGGCCCCTCGTGTTTCCGCTTGTCAAAAACCGATTTCCGCTGTGGTTTTGTACCGGTGACGGCTACCACTTCATCCAGTGTAGGTCCCGGAGCGTCGCGAAGCTTTATTTGATTCGAACTGTTCTCGCTCAGCCGTGCCCTGGAACTTTCGTAGCCCACAGAACGGACGTGCACATCAACGGTCGTGTCGCTGGCAGCAATTCTGAAATTTCCGTCCGCGTCGGCGTAAGTGGCCGTACTGTCGGCCGTATTTGTGATATTGGCGAAAGGAACAGGATTATTCTTCGGATCTGTAACGCGACCACGGAGATAATTGTTCATCTGCCTGTAGGGGCCAGCGCGCTTGCTTCGGTTCGATACATCCTCATTTTCGTCAATTTTTCTCCGGTTCATTTCTTTCACTGCCGTTTCTGTTTTCGGTACCGCGGGGTGGACAACTATTTCTTCTAAAGGGCGATCCTTTCCTGTTTCCTCAACCGCAACCGGCGGTACGCTGACGGCGGTTTCTTTTTTGCTTACTATAGGTTCATCGCGTTGACGGCTCAGTTTTCCACTGTTTGTCGAAGTAGAACCGCTGCCGCCGGATTCCGTGTGAGTGACAATGGGAGACCCGGGAGTCGTGTCCGGTATCGAATCTGTTGCGGGCGACGTTTGTTTCACTTCCCGGGCGGGTGCCTGCGCGATTTCCTTCTCCTGTGGACTGGTGATCAAGCGGAGCAGAAGCCCTGCCCCGACTAAAAGTACCAGGACGGCAGCTACGCGCAGTAGAGGGAGTGCGGTGAACTTACGGGTTCTGGCGGCCAGCTGTTTTTTCAGCATACCGGTCGCGGATGCGTGATCGCCCGGGAATCGGTAGCCTTCGATAGCCTCGGCAAGGAATGGATCGTCCAGTGCGGCTTTTTCCAGCGCATGCATCTCCGCCGCGGAAAGCTGACCGTGGTGATATTTTTCGATATCCTGGGCCGTATAGCGTCTCGTTTCAGCCATGTTTTTTTTCGCGATCGGCCGGGGCCGGTTTTTCTGCCTCCATTGTGGAACGGGCAGATTGCTTGTCCATACAGATCTTCAGATTTCTTCTTCCATTTTGTATAAAGCTTCTCACCTGATTCCACTCCAGTCCTGTCAGCTCCGCGACCTCCCGGTAACATTTTCCCTCCAGGTAAAACAACCGGATGCTGGTCCTTTGTTCTTCACTCAGGCGCTGCAGGCAGTACTGGAGCCGCTGATAGTTTTCCTCTTTTTCCAGCACGCCATTCAGATGCACGTTTTCTTCGCTTTGCACAAGCTCCGTACGGAATTCTACGGTCTTCAGGTTTCGGGGGGTACGTAGCTGCATGAGACAGTGATTTTTAGCAACCTGGTGCAGCCAGGCGCGGAAGCTTTCCACTTCGTGGCGGCGGAGTTTTGTGACCAGTTCCTCGAAGATCTGCATCACCGCGTCGCGGGCCGCTTCGGCGTCATGGAAGTACTTCAGGCAAACCCCGTAAACGAGGTCCATGTATCGCTCATACAATTGCCCCAGCACGTTCAGCTCGCCGCTGTTTTTATACAACAGCGCCAGCTCTTCGTCGGTAGCTGAAGATCCGGATGTGTTTCGGAGAAATCCCACTGGTTTTAAAAATAGGCAATTAAAATTTCACCCCGCCTTATGCAATTCTTAAAAATTGAGCATCTCATCTGGCGTGGCGCGACCGGCGATTAACCCGTAAAACAAATACCATGAACGGAATCCGAACGAAAGCGGCGCTGTCTTTTTCAGCGCTGGGGGTAGCGGTATTGCTGGCGACGCACCCTTTGAGACAAGAGCCAAAAGACGTGAAATGTTGTAACAATCCGCAACAGAACCACGTCTGTGTAATGAAAACGATCCTGGGCCTGGACACCTCGCAGGACAGTCGGCTGATCAGCACATTTAGAACGCCAGAGAAGGTGGAGCTTTCCGTAAAGAAAGCGCTGCAGTGGATGCGTGGCGCCCAGGGCAAGGATGGAGGCTGGGGAGCCGGCAATCATAGCCGGCAGGACATTATGGATCCCCACGCCGTGCAAAGTGACCCGGCGACCACGGCTCTGGTAGCGATGTCACTGCTCCGTACCGAGAACACCGTTTCTGGCGGAACGTACTCCGCCGAATTGAAGCGCGCGACTGAGTTCCTGCTGCGCGCGGTTGAGAACTGCCCGGCTAATCAGCCCTACATTACCACGCTTACCAACACACAACCACAGACCAAGCTGGGCCGCAACATTGATGTAATTCTAACAGCGCAGTTCTTCACCAACCTGTTGCGCTATGAGCTTGCCGACGCCGCACTTCGCAAACGCATAGAAAAAGCGCTCGATGATTGCGTCTCGCGCATTCAGAATACGCAGGACGGCGACGGAAGTTGGCGCGACGGAGGATGGGCACCGGTCCTGCAGAGCGCACTTGCGAACAATGCGCTGGAAAGCGCCGAAGATGTGGGACGCAAAGTGGATAAGAAAGTGCTCGATCGCAGCCGCAAATATCAAAGCGGGAATTTCAACCGTGAAACCAATTCCGTGGCTACCGAGAAAGCCGCCGGTGTGATGCTGTACGGCCTCTCGAGCACCACCCGCGCGAGTGCCAAGGAAGCGCGCCAGGCGAAGGACGTGATCGTGAAGGCAAAGCGTGAAGGAAAGATTCGAAACGAGGAGGTGACGGAAGAAAATCTGGTCGCAGCGGGAATTCCGAGCACGGAAGCGAAGCAGCTGGTTACTGCGTATTCCATCAACCAGGCCTCCCAGGCGCAGGCGCTGCGCGAGGACGTGATGTCGGGATTCGGGAGCAATGGAGGAGAGGAGTTCATGAGCTACCTCATGACCGGGGAAAGCATGCTGATGCAGGGCGGAGATGAATGGAAGAAATGGTATGATATGATGACCGGAAAGCTGATCAACATCCAAAACCAGGACGGAAGCTGGAATGGCCATCACTGCATCACCAGCCCGGTTTTCTGTACCGCCACCTGCCTGCTGATCCTTTCCATCCACAAGGACATGCAGTTCTCGATGCAGCAGTTTAAGAGATCAGGCTGATCAATCTTTTTTTACAGCCGGTTAGTGTCACACGGGACTTCGTTTTCACGGAGTCCCTTTTGTTTGTAGTCGATAATCGTTAGTCGATAGTCGTTAGTCGCATCGAATGCCCGACTCGTTCAACACGCTCACCTGCTACACAAAGAAACAAACATCGGGGACTATAGACTAATGACTATCGACTACCGACTACCTAAATCCCGGATGGTGTTTCTCCAGCGTTTTCCTCAAAAATTCCCGGTCCAGGTGTGTATAGATTTCCGTGGTGGTGATGCTCTGATGGCCCAGCATTTCCTGCACTGCGCGAAGGTCGGCACCGCCTTCTACGAGGTGAGTGGCGAAGGAATGCCGGAAGGTGTGTGGCGATACCGTTTTGTTGATACCTGCCTTCGCCGCGAGGTCGCGGATGATGTAAAAGATCATGACTCTCGAAAGCTTCGTGCCGCGCTTGCTGAGAAACACGATGTCGCGGTTACCCTTGGTAACCGGCAGCTCCGGCCGGACTTCCCGGAGATAAATCTTCAAATATTTTGTAGCGGTGCGGCCGATGGGTACCAGCCGCTCACGGTCGCCCTTACCAAGCACCCGGATGAATCCCACGTCGAGGTAGAGCCGCGAGATGCGCAGATCCACCAGCTCGCTCACGCGCAGGCCGCAGCTGTACATGGTTTCGAGAATCGCCTTGTTGCGCGTGCCTTCGGGCCGGCTCATGTCAATTCCGGCGATGATGGCTTCAATTTCTTCAAAGCTCAGGACATCCGGCAGGCGGCGTCGCAGCTTAGGGGCTTCGAGCAGGACCGTGGGATCTTCCGGGCATATTTCTTCGAGACGGCAGTATTTATAAAATGCGCGGAGGCCCGAAATGATCCTTGCCTGCGAGGCAGTGCTCATCCCAAGCCCGCTGATCCATTTGAGAAATCCCTGCAAATCGCGCAACTGTACCTGGGCAGGAGAAAGAACCTTCTTTTTTTCAGCAAGGAATGCGAGAAACAAATCGAGGTCGCGGAGATAAGCCGCCACTGAATTATCGGCGAGCGATTTTTCGAGTTGCAGGTAGGCTTTGAACCCCTTTTTATAGGCATCCCACATGGCAGCTTGCACTCTTTATCCCGCCTGTTACTTCAGCGAGATGTCTTTTTCAAGGTCGGTCCACTTATCGTCGATCTTCACGCGCACCCAGATGCGGCTGGCTGTGATGTTCACCGAATCAATGTAATCGTGAAGGGCATCGTAGTCAATGTCCAGGTTTTTTCCAAACGTCATCATCGCCTGTTTTCCGGTGGCCATGTCCTCCACGAAAATATTTCCTCGGTCCGTGTAGGCAACGAGCTCGTCGGAGATCTCGAATTTCGGGTCAAGATTGTTGATGTTACTGCTCTTCCGCCCGATCGTGGCGCTCTTATTGAATGGCAGCTTCAGGGAATAGCCGCGGCCGGTGGCGCAATCATTAAACAACACCCAGGCGTAGGCAGTGTCGCGGAAAAAACAGCGTACGTACTTCCGGTTGAGGTATACCCGCTCGTTGAGAAAGTCCTCGATGCCGACCTTTCGGTTCACTCCCATTCCATCGTAGCTCCAGGCAAGCGTGTCGGCCTGGCATTTGCTGGCAGTAACCAGCACATACGGCTTCAAAATGTGATTCCCGGTGAAGCGAAGACTGTCGCCGAAGCAAGCGGTATCGCAGAGCCCGGCACTACCCGAACCGGAATTGCAGCCGGCACCAAAGAAATAAATGATCGCTGCGATAAGAAGAACTATGAAGCGAGTGCGCATGATGGAAAGTTGGTTGCAACAAAAGTAACCAGCCTTCCTCAATAGCAAAATTCTTTTATCTTAGAGCGATGAGCCGTGCTGTGAATCTCCGTTCCTTTCGATCCCGTGTCCGCCTTAGAAAAACGATTCTGAGAAAATTCCTCACCAAACTGCAAAAAAAACCTCCACGCGGTCTCGACAGGCTTACCCGGCGCGTCGAGTCCGAAGTCTGGAGAGAAGTGGACTGCCTCAGTTGCGCGAATTGCTGCAGGGAAATGTCGCCGACGTACAACCGGAGCGATATCCGCCGCATATCCGCGTTTCTCGGGGTAACAACGACGGCATTTCGCGAGAAATGGCTTTACCGCGACCGGCACGGTGACTGGCTGAACCGTTCCACTCCCTGCCAGTTTCTCAACCTGCAAACAAACGAGAG
>Ga0196980_1000287_pt1 | contig 13591 bp, 8 predicted proteins | sample S3_1013CmetaG_FD_155486 | JGI IMG/M metagenome (GOLD analysis project Ga0196980, IMG submission 155486) | Soil microbial communities from Anza Borrego desert, Southern California, United States - S3_10-13C | ecosystem: Environmental > Terrestrial > Soil > Desert | place: USA: California... | reverse complement strand
AGAAGGTTACCCGACTCAATCCCTGGCCGATAAAAAACGTGGTGATGCGTTATGAAGACAAATCATTTACCGAGCGGAACGCAATTTATGCGGACTCGAATTTTTTCGATTTTTTCAGTTTTCGGTTGCTGCAGGGCAACGCCAAGACGGTGTTGAAGGAGCCGCATACGATAGTCCTCACTCCGTCGGCGGCAAACCGGTATTTCGGGAACGAGGTCGCTATCGGAAAGATCATCACGGTCGGCAACAGCAATGAGGCGTATACCGTAACCGGTATTGTGGCCCCGGCTCCCTCGAATTCCCACATCCAATTTGATATGCTTTTGTCACTGGCATCCGAACAAGGCGCAAAGGAAGCAAGCTGGGGCAATACAGACGGAACGTATACATACTTCCGGAAAAGCGAAAACGCTTCGCTTGCGTCGGTGACTTCCGGGCTTGATAAAATGGTGAGATTGTACATTCACCCGGAGATTGAAGCCACTTTTGGAATTACATTTCAGGAATTCGACAGGCAGGGAAATGTCTACAAATTTTTTTCATATGCATTGTCGGACAGCCATTTGTACCATCCGGAAATCGCGGACGGGCTGGCGCCCAGCGGGGACGTCAGATCGCTTTACATGTTCGGCGCGGTCGGCATTTTCATTCTCCTCATTGCGTGCATCAATTTTATGAACTTATCCACCGCGCGCTCCGCCCGGCGCGCGCGGGAAGTCGGCCTGCGGAAAACATTTGGGTCGGCAAAATCCAGGCTGGTGGTGCAATTCATATCGGAATCCATGGTATACGTTTTTGTGGCAACGGTTCTGTCCATCGCTGCCGCTTACCTGCTCTTGCCTGGTTTTGAAATGTTGTCCGGAAAATCGCTGTCTGTCACCACGATACTGGCTCCGCGTGTAGCAGGAGGGATGCTTCTCATTTTCTTCCTCGTGGCGTTGCTTGCGGGAAGCTACCCGGCATTTTATCTCACTTCCTTTAAGCCGATCGAGGTGCTGAAAGGCAAGCTGAGCGCCGGCATGAAAAGCAAAAGTGTCAGGAGCGTGCTGGTAGTCGTGCAGTTTTCGATTTCAATTGTTCTGATGATCTGCACACTGGTCGTCTATGATCAGCTTACTTTCATGCAGGAAAAGGACATAGGACTCGACAAACACAATGTGCTCGTTCTTCAAAATACGAACCGTTTAGGGGTAAACCAGGATGTTTTTCTCGAGTCGGTTTCCAGACTGGCGGGGGTGCTAAAGGCCAGTTACTGCGATAACGCATTTCCCGAGGTCAATAGGGCTGCTACATTCCGGCCCAGCGGAACTACCCGGGATATCGTATTTCAAGTTTACGCCGCAGACTACGGGCACATTGACGTTTTGAACATCGACCTGGTGCAAGGGCGTTATTTTTCCATGGATTTCGCCTCGGATTCCATGGGATGTTTGATCAACGAGTCTGCTGCGAAGGCAGTTGGATGGACCGATCCGCTGAATCGCAAATTTGAAGCCGACGGGGGTGGTCGCGCAATTCCGGTGATCGGTGTGATCCGCGACTTCAATTTCGAATCGTTCAAAACGGGGGTGAGGCCTCTGATTGTTTTTCTGAAGCGCCACGGGGACTTCATGCACGTCCGTTATGCCGGCAACCCGAACGAAATCGTTCCGGCGCTCCAGCAGGTTTGGCAAAAGCTCGCGGCCGATTCTCCGTTCGAGTTTACATTTCTCGACCAGAATTTCGATCAGCTGTTTCGCGAAGAGCAGCGCCTCGGAAACCTGTTTACGGTCATGAGCAGTATTGCCATTTTTGTTGCCTGTCTCGGCCTGCTGGGCCTTGCGTCTTTCACCGCGGAGCAGCGCACGCGGGAGATCGGCATCCGCAAGGTAATGGGAGCATCTGTGACGTCCATCACGTCGCTGCTCTCCAGGGAGTTCATGGTGCTCGTAGGTTTGGCTTTTATCCTGGCATGTATTCTCGGATGGTATGCCATGGACCAGTGGCTGAGCACTTTTGCCTACCGGATCCGGCTGAGCCCGGCCATCTTTTTAATGAGCGGCTTCATAGCAGCGGTGATTGCCTGGATCACCGTCAGCTATCACTTTATCAGGGCCGCAAAGTCCAATCCCTGTGACGCGATCAGGCACGACTGATTGAATGGGCTTGGCCATTTGAGCAAGAGCGGGTACTGCCATTTCTTAAAAAAAGAAATCGATTTTATTCTTTAAGAAACATTCCTTACTAAAATGTAGTAGGAATGTAACTTCTAATTTGTATATTCGTTCTACAATTTAGTAATGAATCATGATTGAAACACGACTTGGTGATTTTGAGGAGACGGTGATGCTGATCGTCGGCATTCTGGGGGAGGAGGAAGCGTATGCGTTCCCGATATCGAAAGCCTTTGAAAAACGAACGGGACGCGCGATATCGATTGGCGCAATACACTCTACGCTGGACCGCCTGGAAACAAAGGGTTTTGTGAGGTCCGCGCTCACGAGCGCCACTTCCAAGCGCGGTGACCGCAGAAAACGAATATTCGTCATTACGGCGCTGGGGAAACGCGTGTTGAAGGAATCGATGGAATTCAAAGTTCAATTGTGGAAGGAATATCCCGCCTTCGCAGGCAAACTTGGTTTTTCCGAATAAATGAAAAAACAAAACGCGATACCTCCCCGCACCGCGACCAGGCTTCTTCGGACGTTTTTGCGCGATGACCTGGAGGAGGAGGTCGTGGGCGACCTGAAAGAGAATTTTGAGTACGATCTCGAAAATGGAACGCCTTTCCGGGCGAAACTGAATTACTGGAAACAGGTGTTTCTTTACCTGCGGCCATTTGCTATACGAAAATTAAAACGAACGCCCACTTATTATTCTACCGCCATGTATAAAAGCTACTTCCGAACGGCCTTGCAGAATATGGTGAAAAATAAGCTGCACGCATGCATCAATATTTCCGGACTTGCCATCGGCATCGCGGTCGCGATGATTATCAGCATGTGGGTATACGATGAGATCTCGTATAACACGCAGTATTCAAATTATGAGCGCATCGGACAGGTCATCCAGAATATCACGGCCAACGGCGAAGTGGATACATGGTCGAATGTACCATGGCCATTAGGCAACGAGATCCGGCAGAATTACGGCGCTGACTTCAGATACATCTCCATGGTCAGCCATGTCTGGCCGCATACAATCACGATAGAGAAAGAGAAGTATTCGAAAACGGGTTTGTTCTGCGAGCCCGGCTTTTATCCGATGTTCGACGTTACTTTGGTGAAAGGCACCTTCCCTGCAAAAGATCCGTCGGTGATCATGCTTTCGGAATCGACGGCCAAGGTGTTCTTTGGCAATCGCGATCCCATTGGCCAGGTGATTGGCATGGATGGTCAGTCGTTTCAGGTCGGGGCGGTTTACAAAGATTTTCCCCTCCGCTCAAAATGGTCTGACGTCTTCTTCCTCGGTCAATGGGCGAAGTACAGTGTCATGTCGGAGCTGGAAAAAATGGACGACCCATGGAGACCGAATGGTTTTGAACTTTACACAATGCTTGCCGATCACGCGGACTTTGAATCCGCCTCGATCAGGATCAGGGATGCCCGCCTGAAAAAGTTGAACCCAACCCTCGCAAAAAAGAAACCCGAGCTGTTCCTGCACCCTATGCCCGACTGGCATTTGCGCGCTGAGTTCAATGACGGTAAAAAAACCGGCGGACTCATTCAATATGTGTGGATGTTCGCCATTGTGGGTGTATTTGTTCTGCTGATGGCGTGCATCAATTTTATGAACCTCAGCACCGCCAGATCGGAGAAACGCGCTAAGGAAGTAGGCATCCGTAAAACGGTCGGTTCTTACAGGAGCCAGTTGATCACGCGATTTTTTAGTGAGTCCATTTTGACAGTAGGCATCGCGTTGTTGTTCGCGCTCGTGCTGACACAGCTGCTGCTTCCGGTTTTTAATCGCCTTGCGGAAAAAAATATGGTACTCCCCTGGAGCAATCCCATGTTGTGGGGTGGAGTCCTGATTGCGAGTGTCGTTTTAGGTGTCCTGGCCGGCAGCTATCCCGCTTTTTATCTTTCATCCATTCGGCCCGTGGCAGTGCTGAAAGGATCGTTCAGGGCCGGCAAGAACGCTTCGGTTCCCCGAAAGATCCTCGTGGTAATTCAGTTCAGCGTTTCCGCCGTGATGATCATCGGAACCGCGGCGGTCTTTTTGCAAATTCAACATGGAAAGAACCGGCCGTTGGGATACAATGTCAACGGGCTGGTCACTGTGTCCGGAATTACTAAGGATGTTCATGACCATTACGATGTTATTCGAAAGACCTTGATTGAAAACGGATCAATCGTTGAGTTGACGGAATGCATTGCCCCGACCACCGGTTCCTGGGGAAGCAGCAGCCGCATTGACTGGAATGGAAAAGATCCGGATCTCTCAATCGATTTCATGGTGTTTGAAGCTTCTTATGAATACGGGAAAACCATTCAGTGGGAAATTCTTCAGGGACGCGATTTCTCGCGCGACTTCCCGTCTGATTCGTCAGCCGTCATCTTAAACGAGGAGGCAGCAAAGTACCTAGGTAAGAAGGAGGTCGTCGGCGAAACCCTCCGTACCAGGGACGCAGAATTCGAGATTATCGGAGTTGTTCGCAACGTGGTCTTTGCCGGTCCGTATGATCCTGTGCGGCCTTCGGTCTATTTCCTGAGCCGCGGAGAATTGAATTTCATGACCTTTCGGTTAAACCCGGGGAAGCCGGTCGCGGAATCTGTCGCGAGTATCGAGGCCGTTGTAAAGCCGCACATGAAAGGGGAACCTTTCAGCTATCACTTCATTGATGCGGATCAGGCCCGCAAATTCGGTAATGAAGAGCGGGTGAGCACGCTCGCCGGCATCTTCGCCGGACTTGCGGTGTTTATCAGCTGTCTTGGGATTTTCGGGTTGTCTTCATTTGTTGCAGAGCAACGCATGAAGGAGATCGGTGTAAGGAAAGTTCTGGGAGCCAACCTTTCTCAGCTCTGGATATTACTTTCAAGAGATTTTGTTTTACTGGTTGTGATATCCGGCATTGTCGCAAGCCCAATTGCATACGTGGTGTTGGAGGAATGGTTGACCGGATATCAATACAGGGTCGCGTTGCCGTGGTGGCTTTTCATTGCCGCTTCAATCGGAACACTTGCCATAACAGTCCTGACCGTCAGTTGGCATGTAGTCAGGGCGGCACGCATCAATCCGGCGCAGACGCTCAAATCTGAATGATCGGTCGCATCACCACGGCAGTTAGAAATTCTGATGGATGCCTTCGAAAGGGGGTGCCGTTCTTGTTCCCGTTGGCGGTTATTTGACAAAACTTTGGACACCAGTCAGCGAGACCTTTTTGATATTTCCTCCGGAGTCGAAATTGAGGCTGTCGATCACAAGCTCGCGAAGGAGTGTGTTGTTGTTGTTCCTTATACGGTGATAGAGGATGTAGTCCTGGCCATTTTCAGAAAACACACTGTGATGCCCCGGCCCAAGTGTCGTGGAGTCTTTGCTCGTGGCCAGCACCGGGCTTTCGGGTCCCTCCGTCCACGGACCGTAAGGCGTATCGCCGGTCGAGTATCTTACCTGGTAGGATGCATCGGTGCATTTCCCTTGGGAATACATCAGGTAATATTTTCCATTGCGTTTGAGCATGAAAGGGGCTTCGAAATAACCGGGAGGCGTGACATCTTTGATGTCTTCATCTTTAAATGAGACCATGTCGGGGGCAAGCTTGACCACGAAGCAATGTCCGTTTTTCCACTCCAGCCCCGATCCCCAATACAAATACGCCTGGCCATCTTCGTCGATAAACGGTTCCGAATCAATCATGTGGTATTCCGGAAATTTATTCGCCGGTATGAGCGGTGTTTGATCCGACTTCGCATTGGTCCACGGCCCGAGAGGATGATCGGCGACTCCAACCCATATCTCGTTATGGACAGACACGTACATATAAAACTTGCCATTCTTTCCCTTGATCACACCGGGTGCCCATACGCGGGCGTCACCAGACGTCGGGCTGCTGCACGCTTCGAGGTTAGGCCAGCTGATGTGTTTCCGTTCCCAGTTTTTGAAATCCGGCGATTCCAATACGACCAGTTCTTCGCCTCCCCACGGATCTACTGTCGCGTACAGGAAGTATCGTCCTTCATGTTTTACCAGGGACGGGTCAGCGGCCGGAATTTCGGATAGCGGTGTGCGAAGCATTTCGCGCTCACGCGGTTCATTTGACAATTTTGGATTCTGGCATCCGGCCAAGGTCATCAAACCCGACAATACATATATTCCGATTCCTGTACTTTTCAAATTTCGCATTGAATGTTTTGTTAGTTGTCTGTTCATCTGATTGAAATTGCGAGGTAATTTACGGGCTGCAAAACTTATAGCTCTTAAATAACTCCGTCGATTCAGGAAAGATCGTGGCGCGGGCCTGAAACTTCCGAGAGCCACAGTGTTTCTTTCATCCACTGCTCAGCTTGTTCCATAGAATCAAATCCCTGGAGATTTAACGCGGATCTTTGTCTCAGTGATAACTCTTCATTATTTATCCCTACAACAGCCACCTGGCGCAATCCGTTGCTAATGGCTTTTGGCTCGAAGGTGTTGAACAGCCATTGCTGATCTTCGCGACTAACGGCGCCCCGTTTTCTGACGTCGGATATCAATCCGGGAGTATTATGGTGTTTCAACGAGTCCAGGACTGTGCCGAGTGTTTCGCGATACTCCGCGCTCGTGACTGGTCGCTGCCATTGAATAACGCAAATTTTGAGTTTGGCGTTATAATACACTTTTGCGATCTCGGTGTCGTGAAAAACCTGCCTGTCAACTTCTTCAGGTTGCTTGAATATAACCCTGAACGTGGCACCTTGATCGACCTGGCTGTCCACTTCGATCTCACCCCCCAGGGCTTCAACCTGGATTTTTACAAGGTATAATCCCAGACCTTTGCCGCCGACGTGTGAATGAAACCGTTTATAAAGCTTGAAAATATTGTCCTGTTGATTGACAAGATCGATGCCCATTCCATTATCGCTTACTTCCAGTATCGTTTTCATCGGGGAAGGCGCATAAGAACGAATGCGTACTCTCAAAGGACGATCTGGAGACTGGTATTTGATTGCGTTGCTTAGTAAATTATAGATAATGCTTTGCACCATCGGCCGGACGCCGAATACATACGGTGCTTCGGAAAAATCTTTCGAAAAACTATGTTCGGCTTTGATATTCTCATCGAGCAGCGACAACGCCTTGTTAAATTCATCCTCGAAATACACTCTCTCGCGGACGCGGTAAATCTCGTTTCGAATATCAATAATGAGGCTTATGTCTTTGAGGATATCGTCCAATTCCTGGCTGGACTTCAAGACCCGCTCCTCGAGCTCAACCCTTTCACTCAATCCTTCAGTGACCTTAAACAGCCGGGTGAGGCCCAGTAACCGGGCTACCGGACCGCGCAGATTGTGAGATACGGTATAAGAAAATTGGAGAAGTTCATTGTTATACTTGGTAAGCTCTTGATTCGTATGCAAGAGTTCCTGGCTTTTCTCGGCCACCAGGGCCTCCAGACTTGCGTTGTGTTTTTCAAGGGCCGCCTGTTGTTTTGTGATAAGCGCATAGGCAGCCTCAAGCTTTTCACTGCTGCTGACCATTTCCTCCTGGTGCTGTAGCAGCTCTTCATGCTGTGCTTCGATTTCCCGGTTTTGGTTTTCAAGGTTGACGGCGGTCCTGCCCATGACAGACCGCATCACCAAAATGCCGAAAACCTGAACAACAAACGTCAGGCTGACGATATAGTTGATGTAATAATAAGAAGGGTCGTTAAATCCTTTTTGATAATAACCCGCGCCAAAAAATTCATGGATCACATCATAAAGAATAATAGTCACCGTAGAGGATGCCAGGCAAATGTAAAGCAACATGCGTTCCTGTAATCTGAACACAATGCCCGGAACGATAAGGGTCGCCATCAAAATAAACCGGCTGTCAAAGTAGGTGATGTAGGTCTGGGGAAAGTCTTTGAGCTTGAAATAGATTGTAACAAACATCGTGAGCCATATGGGAATCAGGCAAAACATTGTGCGCCCTACGCGGTGGTTGATGCGGTTTATACCCGGAATAATCAGGAATAACAGCGCCATCACAAAAATGAAATATAGCACCGGCAGCCACCCAAAGAAATAGTAATAGTAGGCGTTGACACCAAGTGTAACCAGGCAAAAAATAAAAGACATCACGTTGGTAACGTACACCAACCCCTTGTACTTATCGGTAAGGTGCTCGGACGGGTTTAAAAACGAAAAAATACCAACCACAACGATCTGAATTAGGTATAGGCGCCATAGCAATATAATATTTGTGTATTTATAAACAATGCCTGCAAAATTCCGGCGCCCACGTGAAGATTGCAGGCAGATACGCCGGGGTGAAGATTTTTTATCTTGTTTTTATGTTGGCAATTCCTTTCGTGGGAAAATCCGGCGCATTCGGGGTGCGTGAGAATACGTTGGGTGAATATTTTTTCTTTTTATTAGCGATTTGACTAAATGGAAAAATCATGCAATTCTGAAAACTTTCCAGACACGATACTTTTTTTTTCAACCGTATTGAGCTTATGTGCTACTTGCGGTATCGGAATCGGTGCGGTCCTTCGACTTTGCTTATTTGTGTTGGTAAGACTTTAAAATATGATATTCTTCTGTCACTTGCGCATGCCCGAAGACCAAATGGACTTCACGACTCGTTGGCTCGGACCTTGACATTTACATGGTCCGGGCAGCAGTTCGGTAAAATTTTGGTTCGTTTATAATGCATTTTGCTTTTTATACTCGCCAGGGGTAAGGCTGGTAACCTTCTTAAAAACTTTCGAGAAATGGGCCACATCCTGGAAGCCGGTCTTTTCCGCTATTTCGGCGTATGATGCCACCGTTGTGGCAATGAGGTACTGGGCCCGTTCGATTCGCTTCTCGTGTAAATAGCTCAATGGTCTTTGCCCGGTATATTTTAAAAACAGGCGAGAGAAATAGTCCTGTTGCAGGTTTGCCCGGCTTGCTAAATGGTTGACGGTTAGATTTTCGGACAGGTTTACCTGGATGTGTCTGATCGCATCCAGGATCTTTGATGGAATTGGCTCTGGATTCTTACGCTTAAAGCGGCTTGAATTCAGAAAGCGGGAAAGCAATTGGAGGATTATGCCCTGGGTTTCAAAATAGGCTGCGTCACCAATAGTCTTATTAAGCTCTTGATAGGTTTTGTAATGAGCGTTTGTTTCATAGTCTTTTGGATTGTCTGAGCGGTTGAGGCCCCGGCCAGGATTTATTTCCAGCAGCCTCTTAAAGTTCGCGATATCTGTGTTCCCGGCCGCCACTTTTATGACTTTTCTGTTATGGTCAAACATTGACATGCCTTCTGCGGATTGTTCGAAGAAGTGCAGGAAATACTGGCTTAAATACGACTTGCAAAACAGGTGGCAAAGTGTGAAAGCCGGAATTATATAGAGATAACCTGGTTCAAGTTTTACTTTTTCCTGTTTGATTGAAATGAATCCCTCGCCATCGTCGATGTAGTATATCCGGAAATATGGGCTGATTACATTGCTGTAGTTCCACCGTTCATTCAGCTTGACGTAGTCGATGTGCAGAAGCGAAAAATTATAACCCAGTAAGTTCTTGCGCATGGAGTCGCTCCTAAGTTTCAGAAAGTCGGATTTAGACAAAACAAAGTCTTTTTTAATCCAATAGCAAACGCAATACGCGGAGCTAAATTTGGCAATGACCCTATATCGGTATCAGGCGATACCCGCACCGGTCACGGCCGAATGAAAACATTAGTTTGCACTAAACCCGGCAAGTTTGAATATCTGACTGCACAGGAGCCGAAGCCCGGACCGGGCCAGGCCACCATAAAGATCAGAAGGATCGGAATTTGCGGAACGGATCTTCATGCATTCGAAGGGACCCAGCCTTACTTTGAATACCCGAGAATTTTAGGTCACGAGCTTTCCGGTGAGTTGACGACAGTTGATGCGCCGGGTTTTGCAATCGGCGAAGCAGTTACCTTTATTCCCTATTTCTCTTGTGGCGGGTGTATCGCATGTCGCAGCGGTAAATCAAATGCATGCGTGAACATGAAAGTTTGCGGTGTGCACCAGGATGGTGGAATGGTTGAATATCTTGTGGTGCCATCCTCCTCACTGATCCATGGGGAGGGTCTTAGCTTTAACCAACTGGCATTGGTTGAGCCTCTCGCCATAGCGGCCCATGCCGTAAGAAGAGCCGCGTTACAACCCTTGGAGTTTGCGTTGATCATCGGCGCGGGGCCAATCGGACTGGGGATCATGGAAGTCGCGGGATTATATGGCGGAAGGGTCATAGCCATGGACATAAACGAAACACGACTCGCATTCTGCCGCAGGCACATGAAGGTACAGCATACGATCAACCCGCTAAAGTCGGATGCGCGCGCTGAGCTTCTTGACATCACTTCCGGCGAGTGGCCTACGCTGGTGATCGATGCAACCGGAAATGCCAGGGCCATCGCGGACGGATTTAATTACATGGCACATGGTGGACGGTATGTTCTCGTGGGACTTCAAAAGAATGAAGTCTCTTTTTCACACCCGGAATTCCATAAGCGCGAAGGAACATTGATGAGCAGCCGCAATGCCACGAAGGAAGATTTCGACTTCGTCATCCGAAGCATCAGCGACGGAAGTATTGATGTAAACAAATTCATCACGCACACCATTCCTTTCGCAAACGTTCGGGAAGAGTTTCCCGGGCTACTGGATCCCGGACGCGGTGTCGTGAAGGCAGTTATTGATATAAGTATTTAAGATGAAAACATATTGCCTTGCTTTGGACCTTGTAAACGACCCGTTGCTTATAAAAGAGTACGAGCAATACCACCAGAAGATTTGGCCGGAGATATCGGCTTCCATCAGGAATTCAGGCATTCGCGGAATGCGGATTTTCCGCGTGGAGAACCGGCTGATGATGATCATGACTGTCGAGGACGATTTTTCTTTCGAGAAAAAGAATGCCATGGACAGCGGGAATGCAAAGGTGCTTGAATGGGAGCAGTTGATGTGGAAATATCAAAGTGCCCTTCCGGGGTCGAAGCCCGGTGAGAAATGGCGCCTGATGAACCTGATATTCGACCTTGACGTAAACGGTTAGCCGCGCAAATTAATCATAGAACTCATGAATCTTGGACTTGAAAACAAAGTGATCATTGTAACGGGCGGAGCCAAGGGCATAGGCGAAGGAATCGTGGCGACGCTAGCTGAGGAGGGGGCGATTCCAGTCGTTGTTGGACGCAGCCAGGCTGATAATGAGAGCGTGGTTAAGAAAATAACAGAAAACGGAGGGCAGGCCTTTCAGGTGGTGGCGGAGCTGAGCCGGGAGACGGAATGCAGGCAGGCGGTTGGGTCTGTTGTTCAGAAGTTCCGACGCATAGACGGCCTCGTTAATAATGCAGGCGTGAACGATGGTGTCGGCCTGGCTTCCGGCAGCTATGACAAGTTTGTCGAGTCCCTTTACAAGAATCTCATTCATTACTACCTGATGGCCCATTATTCACTGCCGCATCTGATCAGGACAAAGGGCGCTATCGTAAATATCGGATCCAAAACCGCCGAGACCGGTCAGGGTAATACTTCGGCATATGCCGCGTCGAATGGTGGCCGGAACGCCCTTACACGAGAGTGGGCCGTGGAGCTGCTGCAACATGGAATCCGTGTCAATGCGGTAATCGTAGCAGAGTGTTTTACGCCGTTGTATGCAACATGGATCAAAAGTTTTCCAGACCCCGAGAAAAAACTGCGGGAGATCGAGGATATGATCCCGCTGGGAAAACGAATGACGACAAAAGAAGAAATCGGAGCCATGGTTGTTTTTCTGCTGTCGGAAAGATCAAGCCACACAACAGGGCAGCTCATCCACGTCGATGGAGGTTATGTCCATCTTGATCGCGCACTTCTTTAAATCGCGCCGGGCAGCAATGCCCGCATCATAATATTGACAAATAAAGATTTCAAAATATACTCGACCAGATGACAAAAGTAAGCACTGTGATTTTGATCCTTGGCGCATTGACAGGACTCGATTCATGCAAGACCGGGACAGAATCCAAACCGACGGATACGAAACAAACATTCCAGGAAACATGGGAGTCACTCTCTGCTATCGAAAGAGAACCGGAGTGGTTCAAGGACGCCAAGCTGGGCATCTATTTTCACTGGGGTATATACAGCGTGCCGGCATATAATTCTGAATGGTACCCGCGGTGGATGTATGCGCCGGGCAGAAAAAGTTGGGGTGGAGACGTGTTCGAGTATCACAAAAAAACTTTTGGCCCCGTTTCGGAATTCAATTACCACGATTTCATACCCATGTTCACAGGACAACATTTTGATGCGAAAGAGTGGGCGGACCTGTTTAAGAAAGCAGGGGCAAGGTTTGCAGGTCCTGTGGCACAACACCACGATGGATTTGCGATGTGGGACAGCAAGCTCAATCCGTGGAACGCGAAAGCCATGGGGCCAAAGAAGGACATCCTGGGTGAATTGTTTACGGAGCTTAAAAAGAACGACATGAAGACCATCGCCACCTTCCACCACGAACGACTCATTCAGCGATATGCGAAAGATACGGCACAGTGGGCTCAAAACACGCCGGATCCGGGAGACGACAGCCATTTCCCTTACCACCCCGACTATGTCACGTCGACCACAGACCCCAAACTTCGATTGCTTTACGGCAACATGCCCGAGGATGAATTTTACGACTACTGGCTGAACCAGGTAAACGAGGTCGTCGATAACTATGCGCCCGACGTCATCTGGTTTGACTCCTGGCTGGACAAGATCCCGGAAAACTATCGTCGAAAAATGGTTGCCCATCACTTCAACACCGCCGTCTCGCGCGGGCAGAAGCCGATTGTCGCTTACAAACAGCAAGACCTGCCTGCCAACGTTGGCATGCTCGACATCGAACAAGGAGGGAAAACGGAAATCTCCGAAGATTACTGGTTGACCGATGTTACACTGAGTCACCACAGCTGGTGCTATATCCACGGTCAAACCTACAAAGAGCCATCGCTGGTGATCAGAAATATGATCGATGTGTGGAGCAAGAAAGGGATTGTATTGCTGAACATCTCACCCAAGGCAGATGGCACCATCAACAATGAACAACGAAATGTTCTCGCGATACTGGGGCAATGGATCGGCAGGCACAAAGAAGCTGTTTATGAGACCAGGGCCTATTCCATCTATGGCTACGGAGAGGCTGCTTTCAAGAAGGGTGACTTTGGCGGGCAATCCGCCACCATGGACTACAACGAAAAGGACATCCGGTTTACAACATCGAAGGATCAGAAACGACTTTACGTGTTTTCGCTCGGACTTCCGGCACCCAACTCGGCCTTTGAACTTCAGACCGACATCGGCCGCAAGGTGAAGGGCGTTTCCGTGGTGGGCAGCGAAGTTGAATTGAAATGGTCGGTTAACGACAACCGCCTGACTTTCCAAACTCCCGAGACAACCGACATGGACGCATTGGCAACCGTTTTCAGGGTGGAATTTGAC
>Ga0196980_1000283_pt1 | contig 13834 bp, 12 predicted proteins | sample S3_1013CmetaG_FD_155486 | JGI IMG/M metagenome (GOLD analysis project Ga0196980, IMG submission 155486) | Soil microbial communities from Anza Borrego desert, Southern California, United States - S3_10-13C | ecosystem: Environmental > Terrestrial > Soil > Desert | place: USA: California... | reverse complement strand
TCGCCACCACCTGTTGTCTCGGCGCTATGGTGCCGCAGGCAATCCTGAAAAAAGGAGAAGAGGAGGCCGAAAATGAATTCAAGTGGTGGCTCAATGTTTTCCAGGACGATTATTACGTCGAGTTGCAGCGCCACGGGTTGTCGGAACAGGAAAAGGTAAACCAGGTGCTGATCCGGTTCGCCCAGAAGTACAATGTGAAGATTATTGCAAGCAACGACTCGCACTACGTGGAGCAAAGCGATGCGAACGCGCACGACATCCTGCTTTGCATCAATACCGGGGAGAAGCTTTCGACACCGGCGTTGCGTGAGTTCACCGACGACGACGTGCACGTGAAGGACCGGCGGTTTGCGTTTCCGAACGACCAGTTTTTTTTCAAGACCACAGCGGAAATGCAAAAAGCTTTCAGTGATCTGCCGGAAGCGATCGATTTTACCAGCGAAGTAGCCGGTAAAATTGACCTGTTGGACCTGAAGAGGGAGATCCTGCTTCCTTTCTTTCCCGTTCCGAACGGCTTCGGCAGCCAGGACGAATACCTCGAACACCTTACCTGGGAAGGTGCGCGTTCCCGATATACGGAGATTACAGCCGAGCTCGAGGAAAGGATCCGCTTCGAATTATTTACGATCCGGACTATGGGATTTGCCGGGTATTTTCTCATTGTGAGCGATTTTATTCGTGCAGGCCGCGAAATGGGAGTGTTTGTAGGGCCTGGTCGCGGCTCCGCTGCGGGTTCTGTGGTGGCCTACTGCATTGGTATAACGAACATCGACCCCATCAAATACAATCTTCTCTTCGAGAGATTCCTAAATCCCGACCGCAAGTCGATGCCGGATATAGACACGGACTTCGATGACGAGGGGAGGCAGAAGGTCATTGATTACGTGGTGCGCAAATACGGGAAAAACCAGGTGGCGCAGATCATAACCTACGGCACGATGGCGGCGAAGATGAGCATAAAGGACGTGGCACGGGTAATGGACCTCCCGCTGCCGGAATCGAACGCGCTCGCGAAGCTGGTGCCCGAGCGGCCCGGAATCGAATTGAAACGGGTCCTCCATGCACCGATGCGGATGAAAGACGGTGAAAAATCGCTGGAAGAAAAAGAAACGCTGAACAACGACGATCTCGAGAACGTGAAGAAGCTGCGCGAGATTTACAGCCAGCCGGATACGCCTGCAGGGAAAGTGCTTCACGAGGCAGAACGGCTGGAGGGTTCGGTGCGCAACACGGGCATTCACGCAGCCGGAATCATCATCGCGCCTACGGACCTCACCGAGCTGATACCGGTGGCCACCGCGAAGGACTCGGATCTATGGGTAACGCAGATCGAAGGAAGTATTATTGAGGATTCGGGTGTTATCAAGATGGATTTTCTGGGACTGAAAACCCTCACGATCATCAAGGATGCTCTGCAGCTGATCCGCCATCTGCATGGAACGGAGATTGATATTGATGGAATCCCGCTCGACGACGCAAAAACATTTGAGCTCTTCCAGCACGGAGCTACGGTCGGCACTTTCCAGTTCGAAAGTGTAGGAATGCAGAAATACCTCCGCGAGCTGAAGCCGGACAAGTTCGACGACCTGATCGCTATGAACGCACTGTTTCGTCCCGGTCCCATGAGCTACATCCCGAACTACATCGACCGCAAGCACTCGCGTGAATCCATCTCGTATGATCTTCCCGAGATGGAAGAGATCCTCAGGGAAACATACGGCATAACGGTGTACCAGGAGCAGGTGATGCTGCTCAGCCAGAAGCTCGCGGGCTTCACGAAGGGCGAAGCGGACGTGCTGCGCAAGGCAATGGGCAAAAAAGACAGGAAGACACTGGACAAGATGAAGAGCCGCTTCATCGAAGGAGCAAAGCAAAACTTATTACCCCCCGAGCGGCTTGAAAAAATCTGGACGGACTGGGAAGCATTTGCACAATACGCGTTCAATAAGTCGCATTCCACCTGTTATGCTTACGTTGCCTACCAGACTGCTTACCTCAAGGCACACTACCCCGCCGAATACATGTCGGCTGTGCTCAACCATGCCGGCAGCATCGACAAAATCACATTCTTCATGGAAGAGTGCAAGCGGATGGGTCTGAAGGTACTCGGGCCGGATATCAACGAATCGTTGAAAGGATTTGCCGTAAATGAAAAGGGAGAGATCCGCTTCGGGTTAGGAGGATTGAAAGGGGTGGGTGAGGCAGCGGTGGAGAGCATCATTGAGGAGCGCATGAAAAATGGCGCCTACTCCAGTGTATTCGACATGATTCGAAGAGTAAACCAGCGGGCGGTAAATAAGAAGACCCTCGAAAGCCTCGCATACGCGGGGGCTTTTGACAGCTTCGGGGATCACCACCGGGCGCAATATTTTTTTGTTCCGCAGGGCGAGACTGCGAATGGCCTGGAGCGGATCATACGCTATGGCCAGATGATGCAAACCCAGGCGGCAACTTCCTCGAACACTTTGTTTGGTGATCTGCCGGTGAGCATGGAGATCCCGCCTCCGCGGCTCCCGGATTGTCCGGTCTGGCCGCTCACCGTGCAGCTGGAACACGAAAAAGAAGTCACGGGAATGTTTCTCAGCGGTCACCCGCTCGATCATTATCGCTTCGAAATGAAACATTACAATGTGACGCCGCTTGCCGAGTTCAATGAATTTCGCGACGCGATCCGGTTCCAGCCTAACCCCGGGAGAAGTTTCCGGCTGGTAGCGCTGGTGGCTGAAGCACAGCACCGCGTCTCGAGGCAGGGAAACAAGTATGGAAATTTTGTACTGGAAGACTATTCAGGAAAGACAGATATCGTGCTGTTCAGCGAAGATTACCTGAAATTTCAATCCCTGCTTCAGCAGGGCACCACGGTTTTTGTCACCGGGTCCTTCCGGCAACGTTTCAACCGCGACGAATTCGAATTCCGGGTTTCGCATGTCTCACTGGTGGAAACGATGAAGCGCCTTTTGACCCGGCAGGTCAATATCGAGGCGAATCCGCAATTCCTGAATGAAGACATTATTCGGTTTGTCGAACAAAACCTCAGCAGCAATCCCGGCAAGACCGGGTTTCGGTTTACGCTGGTGGAACCAAAGACCAAGATGAAGATCAGCCTGGTAAGCCGAGACAGGGGTTTTGAGATGAATGATGAACTGGTCCACTTCCTGGAAGCCCGTCCGGAGCTCGAGGTGCAGGTGATCAGCTCCTGAGGAAGCAAGTTTTACACAACCTTCTGCCACCTTCCCATGTTATTCCTATCGGAACTAAATTTGCTATCCTCAAAAAAATCAAGAACATGGCAAAAGAGTATACAGATGCGAATTTTCAGGCAGATGTACTGGCTTCAGACAAACTCACTATTGTTGATTTCTGGGCGGAGTGGTGCGGTCCCTGCCGCGCAATCGGGCCCGTGATCGAAGAGCTATCCAAAGAATACGAAGGCCGCGTGAACGTCGGGAAAGTAAATGTTGACCTCAATCCGCAGGTATCCATGAACTACGGGATCACTTCCATACCTGCCATCCTGTTTATTAAAAACGGGCAGGTGGTGGACAAGCTGGTAGGCGCCCAGCCGAAAGCAAATTTTGTCAGGAAAATCGAAGCTCACCTGAACTGATAACCGTATCCCGGATCGCAGTAGCCTGTGGTCCGGGATTTTTCTTGTCCTAATGTTTCATTGCGGCCAGCGGCTCGTGCCGGTGGCGGAACATTAACCCGAAAAGAATCGCAACGACCAGTGCGTACCCCGCAAAGGTCAGCCAGACTCCCTGCCAGTCAGTGGTTCCGTTCGTAACAAAGTACTTTTCGATCAGCATCCCACTGATGAAACTTCCGAGAAACGCCCCCACTCCATTGGTCATCATCATAAACAGCCCCTGGGCGCTTGCCCGGATATGCGAATCCGTAGTGGTTTCGACAAAAAGGGAGCCCGAGATGTTGAAAAAATCAAACGCCATCCCGTAAACGATGCAGGACAAAATGATCAGTACAGTGCCGGCAATTGTTGGATCGCCAAATGCGAAAAGGCCGAAGCGCAGCACCCACGCAAACATCGCAAGCAACATTACCTTCTTGATCCCAAAGCGGCGCAGGAAAAACGGGATGGTCAGGATGAACACAGTTTCCGAAATCTGCGAAATGGAAAGGATGATCGTGGAATATTTTACTACCAGCGAACCCGCATGTTCCGGGTAGGCCCCGAAATGGTGAATGAATGAGTCCCCATACATGTTGGTAAGCTGAAGTGCCGCCCCGAGAAACATAGAAAAGATGAAGAACAACGCCATCTTGTACTGCGCAAATAGTTTAAAAGCGTTCAACCCGAGCTGCTCGACCAAAGATGCCGTTTTTGAAATCAGTTTTGGAGGCGGGCACTTGGGAAGAGTAAAGGAGTAAAGGCCCAGACCGATCGCGCCCACAGCTCCGATAATGAACTGGGTGCCGTCTGCCTTGCTTCCCGTGAGGTTGGTGGTCCACATAGCCGCAATGAACCCTATTGTTCCCCAGACCCGGATCGGGGGAAACGACTTGATCACATCGAAACCGTTATTCTTTAGTATGGTATAAGAAATTGCGTTGGACAGGGAAATCGTCGGCATGTAACAGATCATTGCCGCGAGGATGACGTAGAACAGAGTTTGGGGATCATCGACCTGCGGCACGAAAAAGAGGATGGCGCCGTACATAAGGTGCAGGACGCCGTAGAGACGTTCGGCATTCACCCAGCGGTCGGCAACGATACCCGTCAGTGCGGGCATAACGAGAGAGGAGATGGCCAGCGTGGAAAAAATCCGCCCGAACTCAGGAAAGCTCCAACCCTTCGCATGCAGGCAATAGGTGCCAATGGTTATCAGCCAGGCACCCCAAACATAGAACTGCATAAAGCTGAGGATGGTCAGTCTGAGCCGGATCGACATGGCAGATGGTTTTGTTAAGCAGGGAAGATAATGATTTTCAGTTTCCGGGCTGCTACAATGGAGACCTGCGTAACTTTGCGGCGATGGTCGCCACGAACGAGTTCGCTCAGTCAATTTCCCTCGAAAGCATTGCAGAAAAGCTGCGAGCCGGCAAGCGCATCAACGATGATGAATGCCTGCTGCTCTTCGAGCGTGGCAGCCCCGGATTCGTCGGCGGCCTGGCGAATTTGGTAAAAGAACGGCTGCACGGTGACAAGGTTTATTTCAACCGCAACTTCCACATCGAGCCGACCAATGTGTGCGTGTTCAGCTGCAATTTCTGCTCTTACAGCCGGCTTTATGCGCACCGCGAACAGGGCTGGGAACTGAGCATGGAGCAAATGCTCGAAATGGTAAAAGCATACGACGGTAAGCCCATTACAGAAGTCCACATCGTTGGCGGCGTGCACCCCCGACTCAACCTGGGGTTTTTTGAGCAATTGCTGCGAAAGATCAAGGCGCATCGGCCGGAATTGCACATCAAGGCGTTTACTGCGGTGGAGCTGGATTACATGATCCGCAAAGCAAAGCTCAGCATCGAAGATGGGCTTCGCTACCTACAGAAAGCCGGACTCGATTCAATTCCCGGTGGAGGCGCCGAAATCTTCGACCCTGTGATCAGGGAGCAGATCTGCGCAGACAAGGTGGGCACCGACGGCTGGCTGGAAATTCATGAAACGGCGCACCGGCTCGGGATGCGCAGCAATGCGACCATGCTTTACGGTCACATCGAAACATATCAACACCGTGTGGACCATATGCGACGCCTGCGGGATTTGCAGGACAGAACCGGGGGATTTCAGACTTTCATCCCATTGAAGTTCCGGAACAAGGAAAACGACATGAGCCACGTGCCGGAAGGCAGCATCGTGGAGGACATGAAAATGTATGCGATCGCGCGCATATACCTGGATAATTTCAAACACCTCAAAGCCTACTGGCCCATGCTTGGTCGCGGTAACGCGCAGCTGGCCCTTGCTTTTGGGGTCGATGACATCGACGGAACGATTGACGACAGCACGAAGATCTATTCGATGGCGGGGGCAGAGGAGCAACATCCGACGATGACAACCGACGAGATCGTGGCGCTGATTCGCCAGGTGGGCAGAAAGCCGGTTGAAAGGGATACACTGTATAACGAGCTCCGCCATTTCAGCGACATCGAACAAACATAGTTTCGAAACATGACCACACGTTTTCTTGCCCCGCTTTTATTCCTGCTCAGCTTCCCGGCACATACGGTGAAAAAGAAACCGGTTGTAGTCTGGCAACCGTCCCACCAGACCGATACCGGTCGTGATTTCAATGAGGCGGCGACCTGCAACACTATCGCGGAGGCAGCGATCTCTACCCGACCGCGATTTCGTGAGTACAAGGTCTGGAGCCTCGGCCGCCCCGGATTGCATCACGCTGACTCGGGCAGCAATACTAAAGTCGAACATACCTTTGCAGTCATTAACGGAAAGATCTCAGGCTACGCCTATGAACTGCGCGAATCGAATAAAAGAAACCCGTTTGTCTTTATTTCCATTCACAACAACGGGGGCACAAGACGACACGCTGTCTGGGGATTCATTCATTATGGCGACCGGTACGAAGCAGAAAACCGCGAGCTGGCGGCGCGGCTGGTTCGGGCGATCGCCGATGCGACGGATCTCGAAAACCGCGGAGTATTGCTGGACTCCACTACGGGTCGCAACGATTACCGCTGCATCGCTACAGGAAAGCTCGCATTCTACAGCCTCGATGAACACGTGAACCAGGCGCCCTACCGCGTGCTGCTGGAGATCGGAGACAACGCCGCAAGCCGGGAGTTTTTGCTGAATCCGGACAGTCTCAGAAAAGTGGGTGTGGCGATCAAGAAAGAGCTGGCGCTCTGGCTCAGGGAAAAATATTGATCAGCATTCAGGAAGACTGAGCGGAACATTCACCGCGAGTCCGCCGTCGGCGGTTTCCTTGTATTTGAAGTCCATATCCTTGGCAGTGTCCCACATAGTGCGGATTACCGCATCGAGCGAAACTTTGGCGTAGTCGGGAATGCTCTGCATGGCGAGCTGCGAGGCCGTGATGGCCTTGATTGCCCCCATGGTGTTTCTTTCGATACAGGGCACCTGCACGAGTCCCCCGATCGGATCGCACGTGAGTCCAAGGTGATGTTCCATCGCGATCTCTGCCGCCATCATTGCCTGCCTTTGTGTGCCGCCCATACATTCGGTGAGTCCGGCCGCAGCCATCGCGGAGGAGACGCCGATCTCTGCCTGGCAGCCACCCATCGCGGCCGAAATCGTAGCTCCTTTCTTGAAGATGCTCCCGATCTCCGCGGCAGTGAGCAGGAATTGGATGACCTTCTCGTCTACCTCGTCTCCGGAAGGAGCGGCGAAAGCGACATAGTACTGCAACACTGACGGCACCACCCCCGCCGCACCATTGGTGGGAGCCGTCACCACACGGCCAAACGAGGCATTCTCTTCGTTCACCGCGAGTGCAAAGCAGCTGACCCAGTCAAGGATGTATTTGAAGTCGCGGCCCCCGGCGCGCATCGCCTGCAGCCAGGAATCATAATCTGAATAAGTCGCCTTCGTGATGAGCCTGCGGTTAAGGTCAGCCGCCCTCCTTTTTACATTAAGTCCCCCCGGCAGCATGCCTTCCGTGTGGCATCCGCGGTAGATACATTCCTTCATTACCCTCCAGATATGGAGCAGACCTTCGCGCGTTTCGGATTCCGGTCTCCACGTGGATTCATTTTCCATCACCACTTCATGGATCGCCATGCCGGTCTTCCTGCACCAGTGTTCGAGATCTTCGGCGTTATTGATCGGAAAAGGCAATTGCACTTGTTTCTGTCCACTGTTGTCTTCTCCCTCCTTTACTACAAACCCGCCGCCTACCGAATAGTAGGTTTCCGCGATCGAATCCCCGTTAGCCATCGTGGCCAGAAAGCTGAGCGCGTTGGGATGGAAGGGCAGAGTTTCGGTGATGAGAAAGTCGATGTCGTTGTTGGGATCGAATTCCACTTCGTGAAGTCCTCCCAGCACGATGTGCTTCATTGCCGCGATATCGTGAATTTTCGCCTGGATCTGGTCGACGGCAAACGTGACGGGATCTTCGCCGCCCAGGCCGAGCTGAACGGCCACATCGGTACCATGCCCCCTGCCGGTTTTCGCAAGCGAACCGTACAGGAGAACATTCAGTTTGCGCACATTGAAAAGGATATTCTTTTCTTTTAATCCTTCGACAAAACGCAGGGCGGCGCGCCAGGGGCCCAGCGTGTGGGAGCTTGAAGGCCCTATGCCGATCTTAAAAATTTCAAAAACCGATATGGCTTCGTGCGACAAGTTGAGCGTTTGCGCAAAATTACAAACTAATGCAGGGAGGCAGGGGAAATTAACAGATCAGGAAAATGGAGGTTCATTCCTTTCACGCAACAGTAATTCCCGGTAACGCTGCTCGTTCTGATCCCAGCGGTGCTTCGCCGAAAAGACAACAATAAATACAACAATAAGCAAGGTGGCCCCCAGGACGGTGAGCAGAAGCGAAGGCCGCATCTGCAGCGCTGCGGTGGCGCCGCGAAACCAGCCCGAAAAAACATTGATGAGAATCGCGGTGATCAGCGCGACAGCGAGCGGCATGCCCGCAGCCAGCTGCCACCACATTCGCTTCTTTCTCGCGCGGTTGTGTTCCCAGTACCGGAGGAACGAGCGCTCTTCTTCAGTAAGCATTGCACAAAGATACGCCTGGCCTTCCCCTTGACATGGCCTGCCAAATTATCTATCTTGTGAAATTAAATCCCTCATGCTTGAAGCTGGGACCACTACTTGCATCTTTTCTTTACCAATACCGCAGGCTTGATTTGCCCGGCATCGGCAGCTTTTTGATTGATCACACCGAAATATCGGAAGGGAGCAAGATCATCGTCCCCGGCGTTTCCTTCGAAACAAATTTGTCGGCAAAAGAAGATCCGGAGCTGATCGATTACATTTCCGAACAAACGGGCAAGATGAAGGCGCTTGCCGCCGCCGATTTTCATTCTTATTTGCAGTTGGCGCAGCAGTTCCTAAACATTGGAAAACCGTTCCTCTTCGAAGGGATTGGCAGCCTGGTGAAGAAAAAAGCGGGGGGCTTTGCCTTTGCACCCGCGGAACAGCCCCAGCAGGCGGGAGAGTACTCGGCGCGCGAAATCTCGGCCACCGCATCCTCGGAAGAATCTTTTCATTCAGCCAGGGAGCCAAAATTGCGTATCAGCAGCAGAAAGCTTCTGTATATTCTCCTCGCAGCAGCCAGCCTTATTGTGGTCATCTGGGGCGGCTACGCACTCTCAAAGAGATCGAAGAGCAAAACAACGCCATCGAAGGAGGATCAATTGGTCGTGCCGGCACCACCCCAGCCAAAAGACACCGCAGCCCGCGAACCACGAAGAGACAGTTTGAAATACGTGCTGGAAACGGCGGCGCGCGAACGTGCGCTCGAACGTTACCAGCAGCTTCGATCCTATGGGTGGAAAGTGCGCGTGGAAATTATTGATTCGCTCCAATACCGGATTTTTCTTATGCTCGACGCAAATGCCGACAGCGTTCGGATGCGCGATTCCCTTTCTTTCCTCACAGGGCGGCCCGTCACCATCGAACATTGATGAAAAGAAAAAGGAACCATTCCTGATTCCTTCAATATTTTGTTATTTCAGAGGTCCCGACCAGATTCGAACTGGTGTAGGAGCTTTTGCAGAGCTCTGCCTGACCACTCGGCCACAGGACCGTTTTGATTTCAGATTTCAGCGTCCAGGGTCTAGATTTGAGATCTGAATCGGGCAAATATACTGGATTTTCGGGTGTTTGTCCTCCAATGAATTGTGAACAATGAACCGGATCGCCGAGTCGGAACTTATTATCAACGCGCGAGGCGCGGTGTATCATCTCGACCTCCTTCCCGCAGAGCTGGCGGGTACCGTGATCACCGTCGGGGACCCCGACCGCGTAACAGAGGTGAGCAAATATTTTGACAGCATCGAGGTGCGGCGCCAGCACCGGGAGTTCGTTTCGCACACCGGTTACGTTGGAAAAAAACGAATCACCGTGATCTCCTCGGGCATCGGTCCGGATAATATAGATATTGTAGTGAACGAACTCGATGCCCTGGTCAATATTGACCTCGCTACGCGGCGGGTGAAAGAGAAGACCACTTCGCTCAACATCATCCGGATCGGCACTTCCGGTTCGCTGCAGGCCGACGTGCCCGTGGACAGCTTCGTCGCCGCCACGCATGGTCTGGGAATTGACAATCTTCTGAACTTTTACCGGCACGAGCAGAATGAGGAAGAAAAACAGCTGCTGCACTCCTTCGTCACGCACACGCAAATCCATAACCAGATCGGCAATCCTTACATCAGCAGCGGCGCCGCGGCGCTGATCAAGCATTTTGTAAAAGGATTTCACCAGGGCATTACGGTCACCTGTCCGGGGTTTTATGGTCCGCAGGGAAGGATACTTCGCTTGGGGGTGCGCAACCCCGACCTGATCAACCGCCTGACCGATTTCCGCTTTGGTGCGCACCGGATCACCAACTTTGAGATGGAAACCTCCGCCATCTACGGCCTGGGAAAGCTCCTCGGCCACCAGTGCCTTGCTATCAACGCTATCGTGGCGAACCGGGTGACCAAAGAATTTTCGAGCGATGGCAAAGCGGCGGTGGAAAACCTGATCGTAAAATTCATTGAAATTTTTTCAGAACAGTTTTGAGAATATGACCATCCAGTTTCACAAATACCAGGGTACCGGAAATGATTTCATCATTCTCGACAACCGGAAGCTTGAATTCGCGCTTTCGGAAGAGCAGGTACGCCGGCTTTGTGACCGGCGGTTCGGCATAGGGGCCGACGGCCTGATGATGTTGCAGGAACGGAAGGGCTGGGATTTCGAAATGCGTTATTTCAATTCCGACGGACGCGAAGGTTCAATGTGCGGAAACGGAGCGCGCTGCCTGGTGAAATTCGTCTACCTCCTCGGGCTGCACAAATCATCATACCGGTTTTGGGCGGCCGATGGGGAACACGAGGCAGAGATTGATACGGATGGAACTGTGTCACTGAAAATGAAGAATGTCACCGCTGTCCGAAAATTTCACAATGATTTTGTCCTGGACACCGGTTCGCCGCATTACGTGAAGATGGTAACCGGTGTTATGGATCTGGATGTTTACAAAAAAGGCCATGAAATTCGCTACAGCAGGGAATTCAGCGAAGCGGGTATCAATGTGAATTTCGTCGAGCAAACCGACGAAGTGGACCGGATCGTAGTACGCACCTACGAGCGCGGTGTGGAGAACGAGACCTGGTCCTGCGGCACCGGGGTGACCGCCGCGGCGCTGATTTGCTACCACAATGAAAATGGCTTCAACGAAGTGGAGGTAAAGACACTGGGTGGGAAGCTTACGGTTGAATTCGACCGTATAGACGAGGACCGGTTTGAGAATATCTGGCTCTGCGGGCCGGCGGAAAAGGTGTTTGAGGGCACCATTGAACTACGCTGAGGCAGCAGGGTTCCAAACAAGCCGGTCTTTTTTCCGGCTTTATTCCAACATGCTGGATTTACACAGTGATCCAATATTTTAAAAATATAGACCTGAAGACCGTGGCCATCGACCGGCCGGAAAGCGGCGCCTGGATCAACGTGTACCCGCCGCTGCGCCAGGAGGAGTTTTCGAATCTGTCCACCGAGCTGGACATTCCGATTGACTTCCTGAAAGACTCGCTGGACATTGACGAGCGGAGCCGGTTCGAGGAGGAGGACAATGTAAAGCTGATCGTCATCAAGACGCCCACGGAAAACAATTCTTTCAACGAGAGTGACGCATTCTACATCACCATCCCCATCTGTATTATTCTTACTCACAACCAGATCGTGACAGTTAATTCTTTTGAGAACGCTGCGATCAAGAAATTTCTGAGCACCTTTCAGAACCGGCACCCGGACAAAAAAAGCATGATGGTGCTGAAGATCTTTGAGAAGATCGTCCAGAATTTTATGGAGCACCTGAAGGAGATCAATCACCGCCGCAACCTTCTGGAGCAAAAGCTTTACGACGCGAGCCGAAACGAACACCTGCTTCAGCTCATGCGCATCCAGAAGAGCCTGGTATACTTCGTCACCGCGCTTCGCTCCAACGAGCTGCTCATGATGAAGCTGCAGCGATCAAACTTCCTGGCGCTGACGGAAGACGAAAAGGAATTTTTGGAGGACCTGATTGTCGACAATTCGCAGGCGCTGGAGATGGCAAATATCTACAGCAACATTTTGAGCAGCACGCTCGACGCCTTCGCCGGCATTATCGCGAACAACCAGAACGAGGTGCTGAAGCGCCTGTCGGTGATCACCATCGTTCTTACCTTTCCAATCCTCATTGCGAGCATCTACGGAATGAACGTACCCCTGCCCTTCCAGCATTCACCAAACACATTCTGGATCCCCATCATTCTGTCGCTAAGCATTTCCCTGGTAATCGGGTGGATGTTCCTGCGACGAAAACCCTTTTGACAAATGCAGCAGTTCAACATCAGAGTGTACGGCGTGCTGCTCAACCAGCAACGGCAGGTGCTGGTTGCCGACGAGCTCATCCGGGGAGGCTATTACACAAAATTTCCTGGCGGGGGACTGGAATTTGGAGAAGGAACGCGCGATTGCCTGAAGCGGGAGTTTGGCGAAGAGCTCAACCTGGAAGTGGAAATCGGCGACCATATTTATACGACGGATTATTTCCAGCTTTCTGCATTCAACCCGGGGCAACAGATCCTTTCCATCTATTATTTTGCCCGCGCCCTTGGCCCGATAAGTGCCCCGTTACGAACGCGACCTTTCGATTTCGACGAACGGCAGATGAAGATCTACGAGGAGACAGGCGAAACCGAAGCTTTCCGGTTTATTGACTGGGAAGAATTTTCTGAAGACTCCATGTCGCTCCCGATCGACAAGCTCGTTGCCCGTATGATTCGCGACCGCCATTAGCGCTGTCCCATCGCTGCGCGCTTCATCTGCGTCGAAAGCTCTTCGCCAAGATAGCGTTCGATCCAGCCGTGCACGAGGTAGATCACGGGGGTGAGAATAATGGCCACAAGAAACTTGTAAATGTAGTTGACGACTCCGACCGAAAGGAAAAGACCGAGCGGCCAGACAAAATCGTCCTTCGAGGCGTTGATGCGCGTGCCCACGTAAAATGCGATAAAGAGCACCACGAAGCTGTCGATGAACTGGGACACGAGTGTGGACCCTGTCGCCCGCAACCAGATCCGGCGCTCGCCCGTGCGGCGCTTGATGCGGTGAAAAACGAACACATCAATAAGCTGTGCGAGCAAAAATGCGGTCAGTGACCCCAGGATGATGAAAGCTCCCTGGCCGAGGACGCTGTGATAAGCCTTCTCCATATCAGGCACGCCGCTTCCCACACGGCTTGTCACAAAGAAATCAGCCGGTGCCAGCCGCATGGCAAGGTAGAAGATGACAAAAGCGAAAGCGATCAACGCGGCGGTGAGAAAGGAAAGAAAGTGCACACCCTTGGGGCCATAATATTCGTTGATGATGTCGGTCATAATGAAGACTACGGGCCAGAGCAACACCCCGGCGGTGAGATTGACCGAAAGCTCATTTCCCAGAATCCGTATCCGCAGGGGCTCGATGCCCAGCGTTTTTTCAAGTGAAAAGATCTTGACGCCGATGATCTCCGCGATGAGGGCATTCGCGATGAACACACCAGCCAGGATCACAAACAGCCGGGCGGATTTATTTCCTGTTATTGATTCGCCCATTCAAGGCAGAGATTTATTCAGGTACAAGATATAAACAAACAGCACGAGTAAGAAGAGCAGGTTAGCCACCACCAGCCACGCGGGCACGTAGCGACCC
>Ga0196980_1000281_pt1 | contig 13850 bp, 13 predicted proteins | sample S3_1013CmetaG_FD_155486 | JGI IMG/M metagenome (GOLD analysis project Ga0196980, IMG submission 155486) | Soil microbial communities from Anza Borrego desert, Southern California, United States - S3_10-13C | ecosystem: Environmental > Terrestrial > Soil > Desert | place: USA: California... | reverse complement strand
GGTAGGACTCAGGTGCATGCGCAGCCCCGGAGATGCATTCACTTCGATCACTGCGCCGTTGTCCCTCGTCAGCGGCTGAGTAATATCTTTTGCGACCACATCAATCCCGCAGATGTCGAGTCCAACAAGTCGTGCTATTCGCTCCGCTATTGCCGCGGTCGCCGGGTGCACCACGTCGGTCACATCGGTGGCAGTGCCTCCTGCGCTCAGGTTGGCCGCTTCCCTGAGAAACAAAATCTCTCCGAAAGGCAGCACCGATTCCAGCTCGAGATTTCGTTTTTTTAACAGTTGCACGGCAGTGGCATCGATTTCGATACGTGAAAGTGCCTTTTCGTGTCCGGTGCCGCGGCGCGGATCATTGTTGATAGTCTCGATCAGTTGACGGATTGTGGAAACGCCATCCCCCCGCACGCTGGCGGGCACACGCCTCGATGCTGCTTCCAGCCGGTAGTTGATCACCAGCAGCCGGAAATCGTGTCCCTCCACGAAATCCTCGGCAATTACTTTCTTAGAGAAGCGCTGCGCCGATGGAAACAGGCGGCACGCTTCGTCTGCACTTTGAACATTCAGATGTACGCCGTTCCCCTGGTTGCTGTCGGCCGGCTTGATCACAATTGGAAATTGAAAATTCCGAAGCGCATCGCGAAGTTCTTTTTCACTGGAGACTGCAATTCCCCGGGGAACAGGAATCAAATTGTCTGCAAGCAGTCTTCGGGTATCCTCCTTGTCGTCGGCGAGCTGGATCCCAGTGCCTGCGGTGGAGGACGTGATGGCCGCGCAGATCAGTTTTTGGTTCCGCCCGTAGCCAAACTGCACCAGGGAACCTTTATTCAGCCTGCGCCAGGGAATTTTTCTTTTTTTCGCTTCATTTACCAGCGCAACTGTTGTCGGGCCGAGGCCTTCTTCCCGATTGAACTGTTCCAGTCTTGCAATGTCGGGAGCGATGTCATAAAGCTTCCCGGAGGCCAACGCTTCGGCGATTCGAATGGCGGCTTTTCCTGCGTATGCCCCGGCGGACTCCACCTGGTAGGCAAACACGACGCGATAAACTCCTTTTCTGGTCCCGGCAGCGCGGGTCCTGCCGAATCCCACCGGCATGCCGGCCAGGGTCTGGAGTTCGAGGGCGATGTGCTCGATCACGTGTCCCATCCACGTACCCTTCCGGACTCGCGAAAAAAAGCCGCCGGGCCGGTTCTCCGAGCAGCGGTGCTCGTACAGCGAGGGGAGCAGTGCCTCCAGCCGTTCTGAAAATCCTTCAATTGTGTTTGTGGGCCGTTCTTCCCATTGTCCAAGGTCAATCCTCAGGTCAATCAGTTGCTTTCTATAGGTGGACCAGTAGTTTGGACCTCTGAGAATTCTCAGTTCAAGTAGTTTCATACTACCTGTTTAGGGAGAGTACATGCACGGTTTCGGCGGTCGTTCGGAAACCTGTAACCTCTGGTTTCAAAAAATGGTGCCAAACACCCGGTCCGCGGTCTGAGCTACAGAACGCCGGTTGTGACAGGCTCAGTGCAGAAAAGTGAAGAAGTTTTTCCCCTTCTGCGCCGGCGTACCGTTGGGGAGTTTGTTGGTGCGCCGCCGGGTGTTCGCGTCACCGCCGGTTCCACGTTCCGCTACCGGAACCGCGAGGCAGGCTGATGATCCGCAAAATTTTTCCACTTTTCTTGTTTTTCATGGTTTCATGATTAATTTGCCCGGACTCTGTTCTGCCGTTTGCGATGATTCCGAACAGAAGCGTTTCGAAATACAGTAGGCTCACTCATTTTCCGGACAGGTCTCTTTTAAGGTACATGCTATGGGCAGGCTTCAGGGCGATATAGACATCATTCAGGCTGAATTGAAATTTCTGAGGTCGCGGTACCAACAAGCACTTCGGGAGAAGGATTTTCGGCAGCTGAAAGGCATCAGCCTGTGGATTTCCAAACTGGAAAAAAAGCTCGAGCACGTACAGCAGAAGCGCGCCAAATCCGCTTTGGATTTCATCAAAGAATATAAGAGCGGAAAGAACGCGTTTTGAAGTCGGAAGTCAGAAGACGCGTATCCAAGGGCGAATAGTTCCTGTCATCCTGAGCCTGTCGGGGGATGACAGAGTCAGAAATGCAGGAAAAGTCAGGGAAGCATGATTAGTTGACTGATGGATGGGTTGATAAATCGAGTGGGTGATTATTCAGCCAAGAAATTGCCACACCCGCAACCTGTCTACCCCCCCCGTTGATCAAACCATCTAACTCATAAGGCGTAACAATACTTCGACGTTCGTTGTTCCATGTTCCATGCCGATCCTTAAACGGCTCCGAAGGAGCCATTTAACCACTTTCAACCATCTTCAACCAATATCCGCCACTCTCAACGATTTTTCCCCGGACTCAGCTCTCCGTTGAACAGCTCCTTCAGCTTCCGGGCAAGGATACCCGTCATGAACGGCTTCTTCATGCAAAGCGTGGCGCCGAGCTTAAGCGCTTTCTTTTCCATTTCGGCGTCAATATAATTTGAGTAAAGCACGATAGGAATGTTCTCCAGTCCGTCACGCTGCCGCAATGCCTGCAGGCACGCGAGGCCGTTTTCCCGCGGCATGTTGTAGTCTACGAAAATGTAATCCGGTTGCACCGTGTCCAGCATCTTCAATCCTTCCTCGGCACCCAGGGCCTGCACGCACTGCATGGGAAACGGGACTTGCTTCAGAGCGCCCTGGAATATTTCAAGTTCGTCCTCGTCGTCATCGATGAGCAGTATCGTTTTGTTCATAGACCGTTGGTGTGTGTGAATGAACTTGGTTTCGCATCGGGCTCGATCAACGTTCCAAAGTACAAACTATTTTTCTGTGATTGAAACTCAAAGTAGGGTCGGAGTGTCGGGGCAGCTCAATGTAGATTGAGGTAAGAGGCGGTTTACTAAAGTTAGCAGATTTCGCCACGAATCCAAATTTTTGTTTTCAGTTTTGAGTCAACCACTTATGTTAAACGCACGTAATGTTTCGTTGAGGCTGGTCTTCAAATCGGTACTTGTTTTCCGCTGCCCGATGATGAGGGCGCAGCTGACGCCGAATTCGCCGGCGGGAAATTTCCTGGGATAATTCCCCGGGATCACCACACTCCGCGCAGGCACGCGACCCCGGTATTCTTTTTTCTCCGGCCCGCTGACGTCAATAATTTTCGTGGATTGTGTCAGCACCACGTTTGCCCCCAGCACCGCCTCTTTTTCCACGACCACCCCTTCCACTACAATGCAGCGGCTGCCGATGAAGCAGCCGTCCTCAACGATCACGGGCGAAGCCTGCAGAGGTTCCAGCACGCCTCCAATTCCTACGCCACCGCTCAGGTGAACATGCTTCCCGATCTGGGCGCAGCTTCCGACCGTCGCCCAGGTGTCGACCATCGTGCCTTCATCCACATAAGCGCCAATGTTCACATAAGACGGCATGAGCACGACGTTGCGCGCCAGGTAGGAACCATAACGCGCGACGGCATGGGGGACCGCACGCACTCCCAGCTCCCTGTAATTTTTCTTCAACTGCATCTTGTCGTAAAACTCAAAAGGCTCCACGGTCCAGGTCTGCATAGGCTGGATGCCAAAATACAGCAGGATCGCCTGCTTTACCCACTCGTTCACCGCCCAGCCGCCCTCTCCGGGCGATGCGACGCGCAATCTTCCCTTGTCCAGCTCCTCAATCGCCGCCTTCACCGCCTCTGTGTACTGCTTCTCGCGAAGCAGCTCGCGGTTTTCCCAGGCCTGGAGGATCAGCTCTTTCATGGTGCCGATTTGCGGCGAAATTAAGGGAATAGGCAACAGCCTGTCGAATCTGTACATTTGGTTCATGGCGTTCGAACAGGACCTCGAACAGTGCCTGGCTGTACTCCGCGCCGGCGGAACTATTCTTTACCCAACGGACACCATCTGGGGCATCGGCTGCGACGCGTGCAATGCGTCGGCGGTGGAAAAAATATACGAAATAAAACGGCGCCCAAAGCAAAAAGCGATGATCGTGCTGCTCGCCGACCCCAAAGAGATTCTGACCTATGTGGCCGACCCGGATCCGGCCGTGTTCGATTACCTTGAAACAGTGCAAAAGCCTACCACGGTTATCTACGACAATGCCATCGGGCTTGCTGAAAATCTTGTGGCAGACGACGGTTCCGTCGCTATCCGGATTGTCAAAGACAAATTTTGTCGGGATCTCATCCATCGCCTGAAATCTCCGCTGGTTTCCACTTCCGCAAATCTCTCCGGTGAACCCGCTCCTGCCCACTTCGCCGAAATCGCGGAAGAAATCCAAAAAGCCGTGGATTATGTGGTGCAATACCGCCGGTTCGAAGCAACGCGCCACCACAGTTCGGCGGTCGTGAAATGGAACCGCAACGGGTCGCTGACGGTGATTCGACCCTAAGCCTTCCAACTGCGTATTTTTGCCCGCATGGATATCCGGTGCACGAGGCAGGAGTTGCAGATATTAAAAACTATCGCGGCGTCCGCGGCAGAGCTGGGGGTGAAGGCCTACCTGATCGGGGGATTTGTGCGCGACAAGCTCCTCGGGCGCCCTACCGACGATGCCGACGTGGTTTGCCTCGGGGATGGGATTCGACTTGCGCGCGCCGTTGCGCACCAGTTCCACCCGGCGCCGCAGGTGAATTATTTCAAGAATTTCGGGACAGCACATATCCGACTTGACCTGGCGCGCCACCGCGAGCTGGCTTCGCTGCCGCACCCGCAACACCCCGAAGGAGAAGATCACGTCTTCGATTTGGAGTTCGTAGGCGCACGGAAGGAAAGCTATAGCCCTCATTCGCGCAAACCCGACGTGCAGCCCGGATCCGTAGAGGACGACCAGAACCGTCGCGATTTCACCATCAATGCCCTGGCGGTAAGCTTGAACAAGGAGGATTACGGAAAACTCCATGACCCGTTCAACGGGCTGAAGGATCTCGAAAAAAAAATCATCCGGACCCCGCTGGAGCCGGAGATCACGTTCAGCGACGACCCGCTACGGATGATGCGCGCGATCCGATTCGCTTCGCAGCTCGGATTCAAAATTCATCCGCCCACCTTCGAAGCCATCCGTGCCAACGCGGAACGGATCCACATTGTATCCCAGGAACGGATTACGGATGAGCTGAATAAGATCGTTGCGTCGCCGCGACCTTCCGTGGGGTTCGATCTTCTCTACCGTAGCGGACTGCTGCGTATCATTTTTCCCGAAATGGTGGAGCTTGCCGGAGCGGAATATCGCGACGGCGTGGGGCATAAGGATAATTTTTATCACACCCTGCAGGTACTCGACAACATCGCGGAAAAAACCGGCGATCTCTGGCTGCGTTGGGCGGCGATCCTGCACGACATCGCGAAGCCGGTGACCAAACGTTTTGAAGAGGGACATGGATGGACCTTCCATGGCCATGAGGTGGTCGGTGGCCGCATGGTGCCGAGAATATTCGCAAAGCTGAAGCTGCCGCAGAATGAAAAAATGCGAATGGTCCGTAAGCTGGTGGAACTGCATCTGCGGCCGATCAGCCTCACGAAAGAGAATATCACCGATTCTGCGATCCGCCGGCTGCTCTTCGACGCCGGGGAGGATTTCGACGCGCTGATGATGCTCTGTGAAGCGGATATCACATCGCGCAACAAACAAAAAGTAAAACGCTACCTCGATAATTTCCGCTGGGTACGGCAACGCTGTCACGAAGTGGAAGAGCAGGACAACATCCGCAACTGGCAACCTCCGGTCACCGGGGAGATGATCATGGAAACTTTTGGTATTCCGCCTTCGCGCCCGGTGGGGGTGATCAAGAACGCGATCAAGGACGCCATTCTCGACGGAGTGATCCCGAACAGCTACGAAGCCGCGCACGCCTTTATGCTCGAAAAGGGCAAGGAAATCGGGCTCTTGCAAAAGGCTTAATTTTGATGCATGGCAATTCTCAGGTTTCGCGTTTATTTCGAGGAAGACGACAGCGTATATCGTGACATCGTGATCCGGCACAACCAGACCTTCTTCGACCTTCACGTACAGATCCTGAAGGCCTTTGAATTCGACAACAAACACAAGGCAACATTTTTCCGGAGCAACGACCATTGGCAGCGCGGCCGCGAGATCACGCTCGAACAATACGATAAGGAATACAAGGCTCCTCCACTGCTCATGAATGTTACGACCATCGGGTCGGAGATACGGGACCCGAACCAGAAATTTATTTACCTGTACGATTTCAACAAGAACTGGAGCTTTCTGGTGGAGCTGATCAACGTTTCCAAAGAAGAGAACCCGAAGATCACCTACCCGTCCATGGTCCGCGCTGAAGGCATTGGCCCCAGCCAGTATGGTACCAAGGGATTGCTGGGCGAAAAGTTCGCGGACGTGGAAGAGAAATACGACCTGAATTCGGCCGGGGACGGTTTTGGAGAAAAGACCGAGGAAGGCGACGATCTTCCGTTGGGGGAAGAGGACGTGAGCGAGGGCGAGGCCGAAGAGGATTGACAAGCGCCCGGCCGGATCGGATTAAATTAAACCCGCCCATTCATGGAAGTCCCATTCCAGAAGACGGTGATCATCATCGTCGGCCCCACGGCGGTGGGAAAAACTCCCGTGGCAATCCGGCTCGCGCAGTATTTTTCCACGGAAATTATTTCGGCCGACAGCCGGCAGTGTTACCGCGAACTGAACATCGGCGTGGCACGGCCCACACCGGAAGAGCTTGCAGCCGTTCCGCACCATTTTATTGCATCCCACAGCATTCACGAGGAAGTGACTGCCGCCGTTTTTGAAAAATACGCGCTTCAGAAGCTGCAAGATCTTTTCCGACAACACCATGTGGTTCTCATGGCCGGGGGGACGGGGCTCTACATCAAGGCCTTTTGCGAGGGACTGGATGAGATACCCGATGTGGACCGCGAGATCCGGACAGCCATCATCCGGCAGTATAATGAAAAAGGATTACCCTGGCTGCAGGAAGAAATCCGCCACAAGGATCCGGCATTTTTTGAAGTGGGAGAGGTGCAGAACCCCCAGCGACTCATGCGCGCTCTCGAAGTGCGCGAGGCGACAGGAAAGTCCATACTGGATTTTCGAAGTGGAAAAAAAACGCGCCGGAATTTTAACATCGTGAAGATCGGAGTGCAGCTGCCGCGGGAACAGCTGCACCAGCGTATAGCCGAGCGGGTGGACCGCATGATGCAGGAAGGTTTGCTGGAAGAAGTGCGTTCTCTTTATCCCTATCGTCATCTGCCTGCGCTTCAAACCGTGGGCTACCACGAGCTGATCGACCACCTGGAAGGAAAGATCAGTCTCGCCGGGGCGGTCGAACAGATCAAGGCAAGTACACGCCAGTACGCGCGCAGGCAAATGACCTGGTTCCGGAAGGACCGGGACATCAGCTGGTTCACCCCGGGTGACATGTCTGCCGTCTTGAAATTTATTGGGGGAGGGGCTTGACGGAGAAATTTCTAATTTCTATCTTGCGGCCGGTGCGCGATCAGAGCGCCTGATTTTTCTGGAGATCCAAGCCTACCGTACCTGTTAATCCTTCCGGGAAGAACTCCGTTTGGTATCCGGCCGGAGGGTATGTCCCGCATCATTCGGGATATTCAGGTTGAAACCAGGAAACAAAAATGAGTTTAAGTCTCGCCGCGGAGGGCGGGACTTTTTTTTGTCGTCACAGGACACCCATCCCGGTTAATTAATTCGATAAATTACCGCCAGCAAGATGCCATCCGATTCTCTTCAACGCCGTCTCGGCTTCTGGCCCGCCAGTGCCGTGATTATCGGAAGCATCATTGGCGCGGGGGTATTCATGAAGCCCGCCTCGATGGCCGCAGACCTCGGCGATCCGGTGTGGCTCTCGCTGGTCTGGGTGATAGCGGGAGTATTTTCTCTTTTGGGTGCATTCATTTATGCCGCGCTGGGCGCAGTCATGCCCGAAACAGGCGGAATGTACGTGTATTCGCGCCGTTTGTTTGGGAACTTGCCCGCTTTTCTCTACGGCTGGGCTGCATTCGCGGTGATCAACACAGCTTCGGTAGCTGCGATCAGTTTTGTCTGCGCGCAGTATGCCGATCATTTTTTCCATCTGCCGCGACTGGATGAAGTGAGCGAGCAGGCCGTGGTCTGGCAGATCCCGTTCATCGGCCGGCTGTATCCGCTCGAAAACCTCGGGGTAAAAATCCTGGCGGTCGCGCTGGTCATCCTGCTGACGATCCTCAATTACCGCACCCTGAAGGGGGGAAGCTTTCTGCAAATGCTTTCCACAATGCTGAAAATCGGCGTGCTCGCTTTTCTCGTGATCGGCATTTTCGCTTCCGGGAACGGATCGGTTGAAAATTTTGTCGTTGCGGAATCACCTCGTCGCGGCTGGGAGCTCTTAAATGGCGTTGTTGCGGCGCTCACCGGTGCCTTCTTTGCTTATGACGGATGGATCAATGTGAACTCCATGGCGGGTGAGATCAAAGATCCCCGGCGCAATATCCCGCGCTCGCTTATCGCGGGAGTAGTGACCTGTATTGCCGTATACCTGTTCACCAACCTCGCCTACCTTTTCGTGATGCCGGTGGAACAGGTTGCATCCTCGCGACTTGTTGCGGCAGATGCAGCCCGGCAGGCGTTCGGGCACGCCGCAGAATCGCTCGTCGCGGGCATGATCGCCGTATGTGCCTTTGGGGCAATCAACGGCAATCTCATGGCTACCTGCAGGATCACCTATGCGATGGGAAAAAACCGCGTGTTTTTTCCCCGCGTGGGAAAGGAAAATAAATTCGGGTTGCCGGGAAATGCGCTGCTTCTTCACGCCGCCGTGATCTGTATATTCATTCTTACGGGTTCGTTCGACATGCTGGCGGATATGTTCGTCTTTGTCACCTGGATCGCGTACGGGCTGGGCGCTGCCGCTGTCTTCGTGCTGCGAAAACAGCTCATGGAAGCAGGTTTTGGGAAATACCGGTATTACGCTATTCCTTTCATGGCATTCGTAGCCTTCTACCTGGTAATGACCGTCTACAACGACATCTCTGCTTTTTTCGCAGGCCGCCAGGCGGTAATACACTCGGCCTTTGCGCTGCTCATCATCGCTGCAGGACTGCCTGTATATTATTATTACAAAAAATTCAACCGGAAATCAGCTTCCTGATCGTTCTCCCAAGCATCATCAGTCCATAATCTGCGTCCTCGCTCCACGGCGCTCCAAAGCTGATGCGGATGAAATTCCCGTAATCGCAGGTTGCTGAAAAAATTTTGCCCGGTACAATAGAGATGTTGTGTTTCATCGCCTCGGCCCGCAGCCGGAAGCCATTGACCTTCTTATTCAGCTGCACCCAGAGCACGAAGCCGCCCTGGGGACGCGAAACTTTTGTATCGGCTGGAAAATGATCAATAATTCCCTGCATGTAGCGAAGTGATTGTGTGTGTAGCGCCTTGCGTAATTTCCTGAGATGATATTCGAAGCGCCCGTTTTGCAGGTAATGCGCCATTGCCGCCTGGGTGATTGTGGGCGACGTGATGTTTTGCATCCTTTTGATCTGTTTTGCTTCTTCAAGAAATTTCCCGGGCAGCAACCACCCTACGCGGTAACCCGGAGCCAGCGACTTCGAAAGCGAGGAGCAGTGCAGCACCAGTCCGCGGGTGTCGTAATATTTGCAGGTGAGGGGGCGGTTCTTTCCAAAGTAAAGCTCCCCATAAATGTCATCTTCGATCAACGGGATGCTGTGGCGGGAGATCAGCTCCACCAGCCTCTGTTTTTGCTCCTCAGGCATGCAGGAGCCAAGAGGGTTATTAAAATTCGGCGTGACCACGCAGGCCCGAATGGAATATTTCCGTATCGCTTTTTCCAGGCACTCGAGGTCTATCCCGGCAATGGGTGAAGAAGAGATTTCCACGGCTTTTAACCCCAGGCCCTCTATCGCCTGGAAGATCCCAAAATAATTGGGCGACTCAACCGCCACCGTGTCTCCCGGCCTCGTCACTGCTTTCAGCGCGATAGTCACCGCTTCGAGGCAACCCGAAGTGACCAAAACCTCATCGGGCTTCACCTTTCCGCCCCAGTTGAAAGCCAGTCGCGCAATTTGCTTCCGCAACTCCGCGTTTCCCTGGGTGTGTTCATATCGTATGCAGTGGTCCGGTTCTTTTCGGAGTGCGTGTACCACCGATTTGTTGATCTTGGCCAGGGGGAGGAGGGACGGGTCCGGAACCGCAAGCGCGAAGTTGATCACGTTATCCCGATCCGCGGCAATGTCGGAATAAATGGAAGCGATCATGTCCTTCACACTCACTTCGTGGGAAAATGCATCCGGACGCTGCGTTCCCGGCAGCTCCGGGAAACGCCGGTGGTTGAACCGTACGTAATAACCTGATTTCGGCCGGGATTCGATCAGCCCTTTGCCTTCCAGATGATAATATGCCTGGAAAGCCGTGCCCATGCTGATGCCGTATTCCTCGCTCAGCATGCGTACGGAAGGAAGCTTGTCCCCGATCTTGAGCACTTCTTCGCTGATCATTTTCTCCAGGCCTTCCGCGACCTGCAGGTAAATATGATCGCCATTGGAAAAACCGTTCCTGCGCATGGCTCTGTTTTTTGTTCAGAAATCTGATCTAGTCAAAAATACGAAAACTGAATCTGTTTCAAAATGTAAATGTAGGAGAATTTTGTATCAGCAATAAAAAAGAAGGCACTAATGAAAGCACTGACGAAAGCATATGTTGCGCTCGGGGTAGTGAGCTTTGTCTGGGGAACGACCTATGTGGCGAGCCGCGTGGGCGCTCAGCAGATGCCGGGGTTTTTCATGGCCGGCGTCCGCCAGTTTCTTTCCGGGGTGATCCTGGTCATCTTTTTTCTTTTGAGAGGATACCGGATCCCGGAATGGAAGGTGTTGCGCAACATTTCGGTGCAGGGAATTTTTCTGCTTTGCATTGCGAACGGCGGACTTACATGGGCCATGGAATACATCAGCGGCGGCCTTGCGGCGATCATAGTGGCGCTGGTGCCGATCTTCATCGCGCTCTTTACCGTATGGGTGTCGAAATGCAAGCGAATCAGCCGCTGGATGATCGCCGGGCTTATCACAGGGTTCGCGGGCATCCTCCTCATCTTTTCGGACCACATTGGCGAAATGAAGAACCCGAATTTTCTGCTGGGCATCGGTCTTTCGATCCTTTCGGTACTGTCCTGGTCTTACGGAACGGTCTACAGCTCACAGCACCGTACCCCGATCAGCATACTGTTTAGCGTAGGGTTGCAAATGTTCATTGCAGGCATCATCATGTTGCTGGTATGCGCGGTGACCGGGAAATACATCAACCTGGCGGAAGCCGGACGTGAGTCCTGGCTTGCCCTCCTCTACCTTGTGGTTTTTGGATCACTGATCGCTTACTCGGCTTTTGTGTTTGCGATCAGCAAGCTACCCCCGACGCTTGTGTCGGTCTACGCCTATATCAACCCCGTCGTTGCGGTCGGCCTGGGATGGCTCCTGCTTTCCGAAAAACTGAATGCCATCATGGTGACCGGAATGCTGATCACGCTGGCGGGCGTGTATATGGTAAACAGGGAATTCAGAAATATCAAAAGATGAATCCTGTCCGGATCATAGAATACCAACCATTGCACCAGTCGCATTTCGACCGCCTCAACCGCGAATGGATCGAGGAAATGTTTGAAATGGAACCCGTGGACGAATGGGTGCTGCGGAACCCGGAAGAGGCAATACTCCAAAAGGGCGGCGCCATCCTGATGGCAGAGTACAACGGGTTCGTGGCAGGGACGGTGGCGCTGAAAAAGGTTGACGACGAAACTTACGAGTTCACAAAGATGGCAGTCGACCCCCAATTCCGGAGAAAAGGAATTGCCGAAGCGATCAGCTATGCCAGCTTTCGGAAGGCGGGAGTGCTCGGTGCGCGTCGCGTTATCCTTTATTCAAATACCCGCAACGCAGCTGCAATCCGCCTTTATGAAAAGATCGGGTTTCAGCATGTGCCGGTGGAAAGCGGGGTTTACAGGAGAGCAAACGTAAAAATGTTGATTGACATTGAGAAGGCCGTTCACAACGCGGCGCAGTATTTTCTTCAAACCCACATAAAACAAGAGCTATGGAAGTAGCAACGTCCATTCCCGTGCGCAAAGCCATCCGCTCAAGGATCCATGAAGTTGATTTCGGGAATTTGGAATTCGGTCGGTACGTGTCGGACCATATGCTTGTCTGCGACTTTTTTGATAAAGCCTGGACACAGCCACACGTAACCCCTTTCGCGAATCTTTCGCTCAGTCCCACCAGCCTCGCCCTGCACTACGGCCAGACAGTGTTCGAAGGAATGAAGGCGTTCCGGATGCAGGACGGGCGGATCAATATTTTCCGGATCGGCAGGCATTACGAGCGATTTGTTCGCTCGCTCGAACGAATGTGCATGGCCGTGCCTCCGAAATCGTTGTTTTTTGAAAGTATCATTACCCTGGTGGAAGCCGACCGCGACTGGGTGCCGCCCCGTCCCGGCGACGCCCTTTACATACGGCCTTTCGTGTACGCCAGCGAAGCCCGCTTCGGCGTGAAAGTGTCGAATGAGTACCGCTTCGTAATCTTTACGGGACCGGTACCCGAACTTTATTCCGAACCCATTCGCGTGAAAGTTGAAACGCGCTACGTCCGCGCCGCGAGAGGCGGAACAGGCTTCGCCAAATGCGGCGGTAATTACGGGGGAGCATTTCTCCCGAGTGCGCAGGCAAAAAACGAAGGGTATGACCAGGTATTGTGGACGGATGCGGAACAGAACAAATACATCGAAGAATCCGGAATGATGAATGCGATGTTCGTAATCGGGGGAGTGCTCATTACCCCGCCCGTATCCGATACAATACTGGATGGGGTCACTCGGGATTCCCTGCTGGCCATAGCGCGTGACCTGGGAATCCCGGTTGAGGAAAGAAGAATTTCCATTGACGAGCTGGAACTCGCTTTTCGCCGCTACGAAGTCACGGAAGCTTTCGGGGTCGGCACCGCCGCGGTGGTAGCTCCGATTCAAACCATTCACATCACCGGCATCGATTACAGCATTCCGACGTACGGACCCGATGCGGTTTGGCGCCGCATGAAGCAGCGGCTGTTCGATATCCGCACCGGCCAGGAGGAGGATGTTCACGGCTGGAATTACGTGGTCTGAGCAAACCTCGACTATCTTAGCGGCATGCAAACCGTTCTGGTCACCGGGGCATCTGGAAACCTGGGTCGTGCAGTTGCCCTAAAATTTCTGCAGGAAGGATACCGGGTTGTCGGAAGCACCGCCCCCCGGCACGGCGAGACGCCCTTCGAGCACCAACATTTCACCGGATTGCAGGCCGACCTTTCCAAAGAGAGCGAGGCGCAGGCATTTTTCGATCGCGCAGTCGCTGTGCTGAAGCAGGTTCGGGTAGCGGTGCTCACGGTGGGTGGCTTCGCGATGGGAAAGATCGCCGATACCACTTCCTCCGAGATCGAAAAGCAATATCGTCTCAATTTCGAGACCTGTTATCACGTTGCCCGCCCCGCTTTCCGCCACATGCTGGAACATGGTTTTGGCCGCATTTTCCTCGTGGGGGCGAGGCCCGGCCTCGACATGAAGCAAGGCAAGGCGATGATACCTTATGCACTCAGCAAGTCGCTGGTATTACGCCTTGCCGAACTTATCAACGAAGAAGCAAAAGGAACGGATGTGGTCTGTTCGGTGATCGTGCCTTCCACGATCGATACGCCACAAAACCGCGCCTCTATGCCCGACGCAAATTTTGCCAAATGGGTGAAGCCCGACCGTATTGCCGAGGTCATTGCATTTTATTGCAGCTCCGCTGCCGCGGACATCCGCGAGCCCCTCATCAAAATTTATGGCGGAGCCTGAAGGTTTCGCGTAATTC
>Ga0196980_1000280_pt1 | contig 13855 bp, 11 predicted proteins | sample S3_1013CmetaG_FD_155486 | JGI IMG/M metagenome (GOLD analysis project Ga0196980, IMG submission 155486) | Soil microbial communities from Anza Borrego desert, Southern California, United States - S3_10-13C | ecosystem: Environmental > Terrestrial > Soil > Desert | place: USA: California... | reverse complement strand
GGCAGCATTCCGGCTGCGCTGCATCGCGACGACGGGAGAAGCAATCGAAAAGACCGCGTCTGTGACCGTAGAATGAACCATGAGCTTCACGCGCACCATCGAAGACTTCGCCTGCGGACATTGCGGACATGCCGTGAAAGGGAACGGCTATACCAATCACTGCCCGAAGTGTCTCTGGAGCAAGCACGTGGATAGAAACCCTGGAGATCGGGCGGAGATTTGCGGTGGACCGATGGAGCCCATCCGCATCGAAGGGTCGGCCACGGAACTGCGCATCATCCACAAATGCGTGAAATGCGGCATCGAGAGGCCGGTCAGAACTGTTAGCGAAGACGACCGGGAGGCTATCCTCGAGATCGCACAGAACGCGGCCTCCTAGACGAGTCTCATGCCCATGCTATCCTGCAGCCATGGCAGATGATAATGGCGAGATCGGAGGAGGCGAACCGAATGTCGGTGAGGAAGCGCCGACGCTTCCGCCGCCGTTCGCGATGATGAGGGCGGGAATCCCGCACTATTACGGCGATTACGTCCGTCAGATCTTCGTCGTCACGGGCGCGCTTATGCTCATCATGGCACCCTTCTTGGTCAATCGGGCACCAGCGCTTCTGCCGTTTGAGATAGGAGGCGCCATCGCACTCGTCGTCCTTGCAGCGCTCACCAATCCGAAAAAAGTCTGGGTGCTTCTCGCGGATTCGCTGACCGCAGGTGTGGGCATCATCGTTTTCGAATCGCTTGCCATCGCCGCGTACGCCTCGGGCAACTGGCTCGCGTTCATCGCGCTCGAGGTCGTCACGCTCGCATTCCTTTTCGCGCTCTATTTCAGCCTGAAGACCGTACGTGCCATGATGTTCGGCCAAGTCGGCAAACGTCCGACGTTTGGCGAATTCGCGGAATAACCCATTAGCGCGTGTCAGTCGCTTGCGTACCGTGCTTGAGCTCGTATCGGTATGACAGGAGTGGAATGAGAACGAGCGTGAGAATCGTGCCGTAGATGAGGCCGAATCCAATCGTGAACGCGAGCGGAGCCCACATTTCAGATACGAACGTAAGCGGAATCATGCCGACGACCGTCGTGATGGTGGTGAGCAAGATTGGACGGATGCGCGCGGTTGAAGCATCGAGCACGAGCTCTTCCGGCGTCTTGCCGGGCGAGTTTTCGCGCATTCTGTGCAAGACGTCCAAGAGGAGGATGCCGTGGTTGATGAGGACGCCGCCGAGCGCGATGATGCCAAGGAATGCGGTGAAGGAGAGTGCCTGACCCATAAGGAAGAGACCGAAGAGGACGCCGGTAAGTGAGAGCGGGATCGCAAGCAAGAGGCGGAGCGTCGTGCGAAACGCATTAAATTCCAGAACGAGGATGGCGAACATGAGCACGAGCCCGGCGACAAGTGCGACAATCATTTCCGTAAACGTCCGCTGAATTTCCTCATCATCACCGCCATAGGTAACACGAACCCCCTCTGGGAGCTCTGCTGCGTCAGTCTTGGTACGAACTTGGTCCGTGATCTCGATCGCGTTCGCGCCTTCATTCACATAGGCAGAAACAGAGCCGATACGCACGCCGTCTTCGTGCGAGATGGCGGCCGAAGTGCGCGCTGCAGTCATTTCGACAAATGTGCCAAGCGGCACGGTGCCGCGCGGCGTCGTAATCGGAATGCGTGCGATTGCATCTGCATTGGCGAAATTGGCTTCCTCCGGTTGGACAAAGTCAGGATTGAGATCGAGCATGATACGTACGGCTACGTCTAGTCCGCCGATGCGCACCTTCGTTGCCTCCATGCCGGCAACAGCAGCACGCAGGGAACTCGCGACGTCGGCGGCGGAAAGACCATATTCGTTGGCTTTTTGGCGATTCACGCTCAGCTGGATCTCGGTACCGTCATTCGAGAGCGACGAGCTTATATCGCGCGTGCCCGGCGTCTCTTCAACAATACGTTCGATCATCTCGGTGGCGATGGCAAGATTGTCGAGACTTTCGCTCCAAATCTTTACCACGACTGGCGCACCGGATGGCGGGCCGCCAAGGTTGTCCATGACCGTGATGGTTGCGCCTTTCATACCTTGGAGCAAAGAGAGATCGCGGCGCATCTCCTCCGCGATTTCGATCGAGGTCGCATCGCGATCTTTCTTAAGGTTGACCGTAATATTAGCGAGCTTTCCGTTGCCGGAGCTTCCGCCTGCCATACCATTGGCGAAAACCGATCCGCCGCCGATCGTCGTCAGGTACGACGCCACACTCGGGTTCGCCGCAACTATTTTTTCGACCTCGCGTGCCACCTCATCTGTCTGCACGAGTGTCGAAGCTTGCGGCAGTTCCATCTCGACGTAGAAGAAATCAATATCCGAAGGAGGGAAGAGTACTGATTTTAAGACGCCCGTTACCGGAAGCGCGATAGCAACGAAGAATGAGATCGTCAGGAATGCCAAGAAGAGGCGTTGATATCGCTTGCTTTCGAAAAGCGTGCGCATCCATCCGCGGTAGCGATGAGCAACCTCCTCCCAGATTTTCTCGCGTCGAGCTGCTAGAGGGCTGTCGCTGTGCTTAAGAAGCGTAAGTGCGATAAGCGGAACGAAGCCGAGCGAGACAAGAATAGACGCCAAAAGTACCGCAATGATGGTGAACGGAATGGAGGAGATGAATTCGCCTATGATGCCGGAGAGGAAAAAGAGCGGAACGAAGACGGCGATCGTGGTCATGGTTCCCGCGATAAGCGGCCAACCATAGCGCCGTACGGCGTCACGTGCGGCGTCGAACTTCTCCATGCCGGCTTCGCGGTTCGTATGAATTGCCTCGACGACAACGATACCGCTGTCCACCAGAATGCCGATGGCGATGACCAGCGAGAACAGGGAAATGAAGTTGATGGTGTTGCCCGTCATCCACATTCCGAGGAAGGCGATGACGAACGAGAGCGGGATGGAGAGTGCCGCGACGATCGATTCTCTCCAGCCGATCGCAATAAGGAGGACAAGCATAACCAGAATAATCGTGTCACGACCGGCGTGGGTGAGTTCGGAGATACTGCGCTGTACTTCATCCCCGGCATCATAGACGACAATTGCAGTGGATCCCGCAAGAAGGTCGCTTGTGAGTTCTTCGAGGCGTTCCTTCACGTTTTCCGTAACCGTCAGAATGTTGGCGCCCGAAGATTTATACACATTAATCGTCATCGCGTACGAAGCCTCGCTTCCTTGTTCTGCAAGTCGCGAGATGCTTGCCGTGCGTTCAAAACCATCGACAACCGTGGCTATGTCACGGATAAGGATTTCCCCCGTTGCGGTCTTCACGGGGACAAGACCTACGTCCGCGGCGTTCGTGATATCTCCCTTAAACTGCACCGGATATTCGATGTCATTAATAGTGACGACGCCGGCAGGGGCGGAAGCATTGGCCCCCGCGAGCGCCCCAAGAATCTGCTGCACGCGCAGGCCGTGTCGTGCGAGAGAGTCGGCATGGAGCACGATGGAGATTTCGCGTCCGCGCACCCCAGTTACCTCGACGCGTGAGACGCCTTCAAGCGATTGAAGATCGTCTTTAAGGTCCTGGCCAAGCTTGTGCAGCGTTTCCGGCGCGAGTTCGCTTGAGACGCCGACCATCAAGACCGGCTGATTTTGGAAATCTACTTTAGTGACGGTGGGCGATTCAGCATCGCTCGGCAGATCGCGTTTTGCGCCTTCAACGGCGTTACGGAGGTCTTGGATAGCCGTCTCAATGTCGGCCGAGGCAAGGAATTGTGCTGTGATGATGGAGGCGCCCTGTACCGAACTGGAAGTGACTTTGTCGATATTCGGTACGTTACGAACCGCAGGCTCGAGCTTATCAGTGACAAGCCGCTCGACGTCAGCAGCCGTGGCGCCGGGAAGCGGCGTCGATACGATGCCAATCGGTACCACAACTTCTGGCGATGATTCCTTCGGCATTGCGTTCAAAGCGAAGACACCGGCAACAAGGAATGCCACCATTGCGAGAATGGTGAAGGCGCGTCGGGTAAGGAAGAAGTTCCAGAGAGGATACATACGCTCTCAGTTAGTTTTGGGTTATTTCAACTTTCTCTCCGGCTTTGAGGCCACGGACGTCTTTGACCACAAATTCGTCGCCATTGAGACCCATGACTGTTATAGAATCCGCCGTGACAAGCCCGGTTTCGACCTCACGCGATTCCAGCGCACCTTCCGCGTTCACGATGTAGACAAGTGCGCCGGCCGGCGTGTATTTAACTGCGGAAAGGGGAAGCACGAAAGAACGTTCGGTCTCGGCACCTTCGTTGGGAACGATAATCGCGATATCACTCCCCATGGAGATAACATCCCCTATCTTTACATTTACCGACGTCAACGTGCCGGCGAACGGTGCCCGGACAGTCGTCTTATCGTACGATGCGCGTGCCGCTTGTAGTGCACCAAGCGCCTGCTTCACCTGCGCTTGTGCCGATGCATCACCGCTACCGGATGCGTTCGTTATGGCTGTGCGTGCAGCGTCGACGCTCTCTTGTTGCGTCGTGATAACGGCTCTTGCGGCAGCAATGGTAGCAGCGTCGGCGGAACGGTCGGCCTCGGAATAGACGTTATTAATACTCTGGCGCGGAATGAGAGCTGCAATACGATCAATGAGAGAGCCAATGGCAGCAAGGTCGGTGTCGAGTTCCTGGAGTTCGGCTGTCGCGCTCGCTTCAGTCACCTGCTCAGTCTCCCAGCGCTCGATGATATTGTTTTCAATAAAATTACGCGCATCGTTGAGTTCCTGTGCAGATCCAAATGCTTCCAGGCGGAAGCCCGTTGTGCCTTGTGCGCCACGTACTTCGCCGAAGTAGCCGTCGATCGATGTGCGCAGAATTTCCATCGCCTCAACGGTCGCGGTCGTCCAGGTGCGCACGGCGTCCTGGCGAGCACTCTCTTGCGAAGTCTCATTGCCGCCGGCGGCTGCAACGGCTGCTTCATAGGTGCCTTCCGCCTGGGTTAGTGCTGCACGCTGCGCGCTATTCTCCATCTGGGCAATAAGCGCACCTTGCGCGACGATGCCCTCAGAAGCAGCGCGTGTGATTTTGCCACCGGCCTCAGAGCGGACCACGAATGAGTTTCCATTTGCCGTCGGCACCGCGACGCCGAGAGCGCCACGCGCGTAGTCTGCAACGGAAATTATCTCCACGCTTCGATGCGTGAGAGTGGGTTCTTCTGCTCCACTGTCACCACGCAAGAGAAAGGCGGCGAGGGCAATAATCGCGAGAACAGCGGCGAGTGCATACCACTTGCGTGCGACGGCAAACGCCTTCATCGAATGCAGGAATGACATAGAGATTAAACAATGCTATTAATTAAACACGTTTTATTGTATAAGTCAATTCATTGTCGAGGTGAACTTTCACTGGCGCTTCACATGATACACTACCGAACGTGGAGCAGAAAAAGATATTTCTCTTGCTCGGTCATCCAGACAAGAGCGGCATGTGCGGCACTCTCGCTGATGCATATGAGGCGGGGGCAAAGGCAGTAGGGCACGAAATCATCCGCATGAATATAGGAGAAATGCGGTTCGATCCTGTTTTACACCGCGGCTACCGTGCGATACAAGAACTCGAGCCGGATTTAAAACGTTTTCAGGAGCTCGTCCAATCGTCAGATCATTTTGTGATCGTGTATCCCGTCTGGTGGGTGGGCATGCCGGCGGCTCTCAAGGCAATTTTTGATCGCGCATGGCTGCCGGGGAGCGCGTTTCGGTATATGAAGCTTCCCAGCGGTAAAAGAACGCCATTTTGGCATCGCATGTATAAAGGAAAGACGGCCCGCATCATCATGACCAGTGGTACGGAGCCGTGGCTGGTGCGTTTGCTGCCCGGCAACGTCAATGCTCAACTCAAGTGGGGTATCTTGTGGTTCGCGGGCTTCTCGGTGGGCACCACATGGCTCGGTCCGGCGGAAAATGTGCCTGACCAGCGAAAGGTTCGCTGGATCGAACGTGTTCGCGAGTTGGGCCGGCGTGCAAAATAGAGAAGGCCAGCAAAAATGCCAGCCTTCTTAGTGTTTGCATATTATCTCGACATCAATACCCTCGTGATGATCATCTGCGAGAAGAGGAGGGCGCCGCAGAGAATGCACAGTGCCCACCATTGCGGTATAAACATCCGAAATTCTCCTTCGAACAGCCGAACTGCAGAGCAGTCCTCCCAGCTGTCGTAGCAAAGTTTGAAATATTAAACGGATTGTGTCAATATTGCCGTCATGTCGCTTTCGATTGGAATCGTGGGACTACCAAACGTGGGGAAATCCACGCTTTTTAATGCACTCACCAAGAAGGGCGTCCTCATCGCCAACTACCCCTTCGCGACCATCGATCCTTCCGTCGGCGTCGTTGCCGTGCCTGATGGGCGCCTTGATGCCTTAGCGAAGATGTCCCAGTCACAGAAGAAAGTGCCAGCAGCAGTCGAATTCGTCGATATCGCCGGACTTGTGAAAGGCGCTTCCGAAGGAGAAGGCTTGGGCAACCAATTCCTGACGAATATCCGCGAAACGGATGCCATCGCCGAAGTCGTGCGTCTTTTCGATGACGATGACATCCATCATGTGCATGGCGACGTCGATCCGGCGCGCGATGTCGACGTCATCAATCTCGAGCTGATCCTTGCCGACGAACAGGGAGCTTCCAAGCGGTTGGAGCGTGCCGAGCGCGATTCGAAGGGGAATGATAAGACGATCATCGCGGAGCGTGATGTTTTGCGAAAGATCGTCCCGGTATTGAAGGCGGGTAAAGCTGCACGCACCGTCGAATTGACGGAAAAGGAGATGGAAATCGCGAAGACGCTCAATCTCCTCACCATGAAGCCCATCCTCTATGTGTTGAATCGTAAGAGCGGTGCCGTGAACATGGACGCGGAAGGTGGCGAACGGTGGAAGTCGCTGGAAAAGCATCTCGAAACGGAGAAGGCACAGTGGGTTTTCGTTGATGCCGGCGTTGAGCACGAGCTATCGGACATTGATGGGGAAGAGCGCGCCGACTTTCGCCGTGAGCTCGGCGTTTCCAGCGACGGCATCGACGATCTCATCCGCGGCGGGTATAAATTGCTCGATCTTATCTCGTTCTTCACGACCGGCGAAAAGGAGTCGCGCGCATGGACCATAAAACGCGGTTCGAAAGCCCCGGAAGCCGGTGCCGCGATTCACAGCGATTTCCGCGACAAATTCATACGGGCCGAGGTCATCCAATACGACAAACTGCTCGAAGCAGGCTCGTGGGCCGCCGCAAAGGCGAAAGGTTGGGTGCGTACTGAAGGGAAGGACTACGTCGTCCAGGACGGCGACGTCATGGAATTCCTTCACAGCTAGCTCTTGTGCCGCTTGGCGGCGCAGGGTAGGCTTTCTGTATATGCATAATCCCAAGGTGACCCCCAAGGATTTCTTCCTCTGGGCGGGCGCGATGGTTTCCTTATACGGTAGCGTGCTCGCGTTTATTACGTTGGTGTTCTCCTACATCAATTACGCCTTCCCGGACCAGCTCTCGTACTACACGATGGAGGCGTTCTCCGGCGGCATGCGCTTCCAGATGGCGACGCTCATCGTCCTCGTGCCCGTCCTTCTCATTCTCATGCGTCTCATCCGCAAGGATATCGCTGCCGATCACTTGAAGGGCGAGCTCTGGGTCCGACGTTGGGCGCTTTTTCTCACGGTCTTCATCGCGGGTGCCGCGGTCGTGGGGGATCTCATCACGCTCATCAATTACTTCCTCGGTGGCGAAATCACGATGCGTTTTGTCCTTAAGGTTGCGGTGCTCCTCTTGGTCGCTGGCGGCGTCTTCCTGCACTTCCTCGCAGACCTGCGCGGGTATTGGCTGAAGCAGCCTGAGCGAGCACGTATGGTGGGTTGGGCGGCGGCAATGCTCGTCCTCATAACTATCGTCGCCGGATTCTTCATCATGGGAACTCCTGGCCAGGTGCGCCTCTATCGCTTCGATAGCCAGAAGGTAAGCGATCTCCAGAATATCCAGTGGCAGGTCGTGAATTACTGGCAGCAGAAGGAATCGCTGCCGGCGACGCTCGCGGAACTCGAGGACCCGATCAGCGGTTGGGAGACGCCGAAGGATCCTCAGAGCGGTGCGTCGTACGTCTATCGCCGCAACGGCCCACTCGATTTCACGCTCTGCGCGACCTTCAATGCGGATTCGAAGGAGACGAATTCGGAATCAATGCCGGTGCGCGCCTACGGTCCTATCGAGGGCAATTGGGATCATGGCAGCGGTGAAGTCTGCTTCGATCGATCCATCGATCCGGAACGGTATCCGCCCTACGGCAAACCCGTTCCTGTTCAGTAATCCACCAAGACTACAAGAGAAAGGGCCAGCATCAAGCTGGCCCTTTTCGGTCATGCATCTTTCTTCGGTCCCAGATATGCCAACAGCCACCATTCGGCAGCGAGGATCGAAGTGAATATGACCGTCCTCCAGAATTCGAGCGTCGCATAGACATACACGAAGACGGTGACGAAGACCGCTGTCATCAGCGAGCTCGCCAATGCCGGTCGATGCGCGTCTTTCTTCAGCATCGGCAGGAGCGCCATCGCGAAGCCGATCTGGAGGGAGACGATGAGATAATCCTGCCATCCCTGCCCGAACGCTGCATTCATATACTCGACGTGTTGTTGCCACATGCGTGGCCTCCTTTCATTCCGGTAAGCAATCTAACACGCACATTGAGGGCGGCAAGCCATATGCTATCCTCACTCCATGAAGTCGTACGACCACGGAAAGATCGAGAAGAGATGGCAGAAGGAATGGGACAAATCCGGTATCTACCATTCGGAGGAGGGGTCTGGAAAACCTAAAGCCTACATCCTCGATATGTTCCCGTATCCGTCGGGCGACGGCCTCCACGTCGGCCATCCGAAGGGCTACATCGCGACTGATATCGTGAGCCGCCATGCACGCATGCAGGGGAAAAATGTTCTCCATCCAATGGGCTGGGACGCGTTCGGCCTTCCGGCTGAGAATTTCGCCATTAAGAACAAAGTGCACCCGCGTAAGGCGGTCGAGAAGAACGTGGCGCGCTTCAAAGAGCAGTTGCAGAAGATCGGCCTGGATTACGACTGGAGTCGCGAGATCAACACGACCGACCCTGAATACTATAAGTGGACGCAGTGGATCTTCCTGAAGCTGTTCGAGAAAGGTCTCGCGTATGAGGCCTATGAGCCTATCAATTGGTGTCCATCATGCCAGACAGGCCTCGCCAACGAGGACTTGGATAATGGTGTCTGTGAACGCTGTGGCAGCGTCGTCGAGAAGAAGCCGATGCGCCAGTGGACGCTTAAGATCACCGAGTATGCCGAGCGCCTCTTAAAGGATCTCGATCTTCTTCCTGAATGGCAGGAACATATCAAAGAATCCCAACGCAATTGGATAGGGAAGTCCGAGGGCGCAGAAATCGAATTTCCGGTTGCGGTCGATTCGGGAGTTACTCGCTTCGTCATACTGCATGGAAAGCACGGTTCTCCAGAGCGTGATTTTTTCCCGTGGCTGCGTACCCAACTTGAAAAACAAGGATTTGAAGTACAGATGCCGGTTATGCCGAATGCATCAGATCCAGATGATATGGAACAAGCTGATTACATCGAGAAAAATTTCACCCTCGATGAAGGAACCGTCGTAGTGGGCCACTCATACGGAGGAGTCGTGGCATTGAGGCTCGCGGAACGCGGAATAAAAATAAATAGGCTTCACCTTCTGGGTACGCCATTTTCCGGTAAGCGACTTGACGGAAAAGATGGCGGAAGAAGTTTCGCGGCTTTGCAAAGGGGTTTTGATTTCGAAGCTATCAAGAGAAATGTTCGTAGCGGCACTCTTCTCTATGATATCAATGACGACGTTATCGCGATGTCTGATGGAGAGAGCTATGCTCGTAAATTGGGCTGGCCTTTAATAAAGGGTACGGGAAAGAGAAGTCATTTCAATGGGGAAGTCGAGCCAGATGTATTGATGGCGATCACGCCTATGATACGTATTTTTACGACACGCCCGGACACGCTTTTCGGCGCCACCTATATGGTGATCGCGCCGGAACATCCGATCATCCACCAGCTCGAATCATCGATACAGAATCTTCCCGAGGTGGCGAAATATACCAAGGTAGCGCTCACGAAAAGCGAGATCGAACGCACCGCAGAAGGAAAAGAGAAGACCGGGGTGAAGCTCGAAGGGATCATGGCTATCAATCCGGCCAACCAAGAACGCATCCCTGTCTTCGCGGCCGACTACGTTCTCGCGCATTACGGCACCGGCGCCATCATGGCCGTCCCGGCGCATGATCAACGTGACTACGAATTCGCGAAGAAATTCGACATCCCAATGCGGTACGTCATCGCGCCGCATACCGTCGACACGAAGAACATGCCACGGCCGGATAAGAAGACCGTCCGCCGCAAGACCGTGCACGCGATGATTCGTGACCCGAAGACGGGGAAATTCCTGATACTTCGATGGAAGGAACACCCGTGGAAGACCTTCGTCCTGGGTGGCGTAGATGATGGCGAAGATATCGTCGAAGCGGCGCGTCGCGAAGCGAAAGAGGAAACAGGCTATGTGAATCTCGCGTTCAGGAAGATCGTAGGTGGCCCGGGGTGCACCGAATATTTTGCGGCGCACAAAGACGAAAATCGTTTCTCGACCGCTTATGCCGTACTTTTCGATCTCGAAGACACGACGAAGGAACCAGTCTCTGCGGAAGAAGAGGCTAAGCATGAACCGGAGTGGATGACACTGGAAGATTTTGCGAATGATCCGTATCTGACGTGTTCGGAGTTGCCCTGGTGGATGCCGGCCATCGACCACGATGCAGCATATACGGGCTCCGGTCTACTCATCGAATCCGGTGAATTCGATGGCCTGACTTCCGAGGAAGCGAAAGCGAAAATGGCAACGAAATTCGGGGCAGCGAAAACGACATACAAACTTCGCGATTGGGTTTTTTCCCGCCAGCGGTATTGGGGCGAGCCCATCCCGATTATTCATTGCGAGAAAGATGGGATTGTACCGGTTCCATATGACCAATTGCCCGTGAAGCTGCCGGACGTCGAGCGGTATGAACCGACCGGGACGGGGGAATCGCCGCTGGCAAATATTATCGAGTGGGTGAATACGGCGTGTCCGAAGTGTGCGGGCCCCGCAAAAAGGGAAACCAATACCATGCCGCAATGGGCGGGTTCGAGTTGGTACTACCTCCGCTACATGGATCCGAAGAACGATTCGGCGCTCGTGGACGCTGGAAAAGAAAAGTACTGGGCGCCAGTCGACGTGTACGTCGGCGGCGCGGAACATGCGACGCGACATCTCATCTATGCGCGTTTCTGGCATAAATTCCTGCAGGATATCGGTATTGTTAGCACGCCAGAGCCGTTCACGCGCCTCATCTCCGTGGGTCTCATCATGGCGGAAGACGGGAAGAAGATGTCGAAGCGGTACGGCAACGTCATCAACCCGGACGACATCGTGAATACGTATGGCGCGGATACCTTGCGCATCTATGAGATGTTTATGGGGCCCTTTACCGATGCAATCGCCTGGAAGACATCGAGTCTTATCGGTGCGCGACGCTTCCTCGAGCGCGTATGGCGTCTACAGGATTCATTCGCTCCAGAACCTGACGCGGACGTCGAACGGACGCTACATCAGACCCTCAAGAAAGTCGGGGAGGATATTGCGAATTTCAAATTCAACACCGCAATCAGCCAGATGATGATTTTCGTGAACACGGCGGAGAAGGGTATTACGAAAGAACAGTATCAGTCTTTCATCACCGTCCTCGCACCATTCGCGCCGCATATCGCTGATGAGTTGTGGCACGTTCTCGGTAACGAAGCATCGGTGCATGTCGCGCCATGGCCTGCATATGACGAATCGAAATTGATGACTGATACGGTGACCATCGTGGTCCAAGTCGACGGAAAATCTCGCGCGGAAATCGCGATTCCTCACGATTCCTCCAAGGAGTTTGCCCAAGGAATTGCGCAGGAAGCCGCTGCCAAATGGCTGGAAGGAAGGGAAGTGGCGAGAGTCATTTTCGTTGCTAATCGTCTGATTAATCTAGTGCTTGCATAAATATATAGACGTGGTATAATCATTCCGGTGTTCAAGCGTTCTCAACCTATGGAGAAATCCCATGAGGATTGCTATCTTTTGTGCATGCTTGGCGGTCATGCTGCTGCTTACTGGAGCGCTTGCTGCACGGATCGCTCAAGGCGTCGGCAGCCAGCTGGTACTAGTTGACCCGCCTGATCCTTCGATCAGAAACGTGGAATAAATACTCTGAAGGCGCCTGTTTCGGCAACGGACAGGTGCTTTTACTTTTTTACGACTCGAGGACCATCCGCAGTGTCCTCGATGACGAAGCCCGCGCCTTCAATCTGAGCGCGATAGTCGTCCGCATCTGCCCACTTTTTCTTCGCGCGCGCCGCTTCGCGCTTCGCGAGGAGTTCTTGAATATGCATTGGAGCGTCGTGCGAAGATACCACGACACCTAATTCTTTCTCCCACAGCTTCCGCGCTTTCGAGTCTTCCGTGTCGAGTCCGAGTCCGAATACCGTATCGAAATCAATGATGCCGGCGCGAAGATTCTTGGGAGCAAGATCCGCATTCTTCGTCATCTCCCAAAGAATCGCCAATGCTCCCGGCGTATCGATGTCATCGAACAGTCGCTCCTTGAAGCGCGTTTGGTAGTCCTGTGGCACGCGGCCGCCCTCAGGAAGGGTATCGACGAGTTTACGAAGCTTGAGGAAGGCGTTTTGGGCCGCTTCCAATGCTTCCCACGTGAAATTCGACGGCTGACGGTAATGCACGCCGAGAAGTAGATATCGGAAGCTCAGAGGATGGAAGCCTTTTTCGATGATATCCGAGAGGTAGACCACATTACCTTCGGACTTTGCCATTTTCCCGCCTTCAAGCTGCAGGTGCGCGCGATGCAGCCAGAAGCGTGCGAACGGTTTCTTGCCTGTCGCCGCCTCAGACTGCGCGATCTCGTTGTTATGATGCACCGGGATGTGTTCGATGCCGCCAGTGTGGATGTCGATTTGTTCGCCTAAGATAGCGCGGATCATGGCAGAGCATTCGATGTGCCAGCCCGGAAAGCCCTTTCCCCATGGCGAATCCCAGCCGAGTTTCGCGTCGTTCTTCCACAGGACGAAATCCGTGGGATTCTTCTTCTCGTCGTTCGCAGCGACACGTGCCCCTTCCTTCTGTCCCTCGATGTTGATAGTGCCGAGCTTCCCGTAATCAGGAAACTGCTTCGTATCGAAATAGACGCCGCGTTTGCCGCGATAGGCATAGCCCTTTTCTTCGAGTGTCTTTATCATCGCAATCTGCGCCGGGATGAAATCGCTTGCGCGCGGGAATTCGGTGTCGTCCAGCTTCGCATTGAGGGTCTTCAGGTCATTCAAGAAAATATCGGTATATTTCTCAGCCAGCGTACGCATGTTCTCAAGGGTCGGCTTCAGCCCCTCGCGCTTCAGGCCCTTCGTCATCTTGTCCTCGCCTTCGTCGGCGTCCGAAGTGAGATGACCGAAATCGGTGATGTTGATGACCTGGCGCATCTTATAGCCCGCATATTCGAGCGTGCGACGCAAAACATCCGTAAAGATGAACATCGAGAGGTTGCCGATGTGCTGGGGGCCATAGACGGTCGGTCCGCAGTTGTACATCTTGACGGTGTTCGGGAGTATCGTGGAAAACGGCTCCTTTTCGCCTGAGAGCGTGTTATGAAGCGTGACGGAGGTCTTCTGCGACGCCGGTTTAGGAGAGAGGAAATCGAGCCAACCCATCCAAACATACTAGCAGGAAAGCCGATGGAAACGTAGAGAAAAAAAGCGGAATATGCGATACTAC
>Ga0196980_1000279_pt1 | contig 13907 bp, 20 predicted proteins | sample S3_1013CmetaG_FD_155486 | JGI IMG/M metagenome (GOLD analysis project Ga0196980, IMG submission 155486) | Soil microbial communities from Anza Borrego desert, Southern California, United States - S3_10-13C | ecosystem: Environmental > Terrestrial > Soil > Desert | place: USA: California... | reverse complement strand
GCGTACGAAGGATACTGGCGAGAGCTCGGGAAGACGTTCGAGGAGATGTGGTGGGCGCTTTTGCGGAAACACCAACTGCCGGGGATCGTCGAAGCACCTTGGGTCCGCTCTCGCGGCCAGGATGCCGGTGACGAAAGTTTCGCCGCCGCGTTCCAGGAACTGATGCAGGCTGCGTATGAGGATTCGGTGCGCATGATGCGCTACGAAGCCACGCCTGTATTGCAACGGGAATGTCTGCGATCGGGCATCCTCAAAGATGCCTATAACGTCGTCGCGACGATCCGCGCGATCTTAACCGCGCAAGCAGCTGTGAATGGAGGATGAGATGAAGCGCATGCATCAGCCAGGTTCGGAACCGATCGACATACCTGAGCAGATTCCGAACCCTGCACATCGACCGAGGACGGTGCCGGCACCACAAGTGCCCGCGCCGATCCCGAAGCCGGAGAAAGTCCCGGTATAACGACTGAGCCCTGGCATCCGCCAGGGCTCTTTTTTGTGCAGACATCTGGCACATCAGCGCTTCTCGATCGTATACGTGAATCGATATGAGGATTCGGGAATCGTTTGCTCCGCTTTCGGATACGGCGTGACTTCAGTGAGCGTGACTATGTAGTCGCCGAATGCTTGCGGCTGGCCTAATGTCATCACATGCTCGCCATGCGCAACTGATGTCGAGAGTATCGTTCGCACTTCCACCGTTCCCGCCCAAATACACTGCACGCCTTCGACACAGCGGCTGTCGGAGACGACTTGCTTCGGATTCACCGTGACGTTAAGGGCCGTCGGGCTCCCGCCGAGATACGTCGTGAGCATTGCCTCCTGCGCTTCCGGCGATGGGCACGCGGCGAATTCACAATCAGGGCCGGTGCGTCCGACCGCTGAACCATCAGGACAGATTTTCGCATCCGCGTCGCATTCATAACTCTCCGGTTGCTGCACTTCTGGTTGCGGCGTCGGAGTGAAGTCGGCCGCCGGTGGAGAATTAAAAACCGTGAGCCAGAGCGCAACGCCGGTCGCGACTACCGCGCCCAGTCCGAAGAATGCTTTCTGCATACATACATGGTAGCAGACGCCGTTTGTCGCGCGTATGCATCCATGCTTAAGTTGACGCAGAAAGGAGGTGCCTCATGGGCATCATCATATGCGTCGCGGTCCTCCGAAAGGAAGACAGGACCGGGCGCCCCGGCGAGCCGATCGCGCTCTGGCGCGAATCATTCTGGCCACACGACCTTCCCGACGCGGGGACGTCGATATGGTTCAAGCCGCTCTTCCCTTTGACGAGATTCGTCTATATAGAAGAGGTGAACATCCTGCCGCCGGATGATCTGAGACCGTTTGAGAAATATGAGATCGAGTTCCAGGTTTCCAAATGGGAATTCGACATGCTCTGGAACAACGGATGGAATACTGCCTGACCGCCCGCACTGAATACTGCGGGCGGCACTTTTTTCGCTTTTTTCGGCTCCGCTTAACCTTTGATTCAGATGCATGTCCTCTAATGGTTTCCCTATGGCACGAAAGACGGGAAAACGGGACGAAAAACGGGAGCGGAAGGATATCCCCGATGTCCCTTCACGCGCAATCAAGGGAAAGTATGACGTACGACTCAATGAATTCGAGAAAAGCCTCCTGCACGGCTTCATCAATCCCCTCAAGGAAACATCGCAGTATCTTTCGCCCTTCGGGAACGCCGCCGATTACCGCCGCGTCTATCTGAACGAGACCGAGGACGAGATCCACGTGACCACCGATGTGGCCGGCGCCGATCCGGATACGCTGCAGATAGACGTGCATGGCGATCATCTCCATATCACCGGTTCCATCGATCATACATTTTCCGGGACTGGGCGGTATGCATCTATCCATGATGAGTTCGACCGACTCGTGGAATTGCCGCATGCCGTGGACACTGATCACATCAGAGCGGAATACGAGGAGGGCATCCTTACGGTGCGGATGAAGAAGCTGGCGCGTGACATCGAAGCATGATTTAGTGCCGGAAGACCAACTATTCGAGGAGCCCCATGGGACGAAAATTGAAAATCGGAGAGATCGAATACCGTCACAATACCTTTGCTGTCGTATATCGCCGTAAGGACGGCACGACGTGGATGAAGACTTCTCCGTGGGATCACGGAAAAGCAGAGCCGGGAGACGACCATAGGCTGTGGGCGATCGTCGATCGTATCCAACGCATCACGAAGGATGAAATGAACGAAACGGTCGAAATCATCGAATGACTCAACCGCCCGCGCGAAGCGCGGGCGGCATTTTTATGCTTTGAAATCGTGCGATAGGGGTGCGATGTACGTCACGCGTTCCCCCGACGGCAGCGCGAGCGAAATAGAATGCGCATGCAGCATCACGCGCCCGAAGCCGAGATCCGGCTTCCCTTCGGCATAGAGATGGTCCCCAAGGATGGGATGCCCGATGTGCGCGAAGTGCACGCGCAATTGATGCGTGCGTCCGGTTTTCGGCATGGCTTCAATATACGTGACGTCTTCGCGCCTTTCTAAAACTTTCCAATCCGTTATTGCCGCGCGAATATCGCTCTCGTCTGTATCTTTCGCAAACCATTTTTTCGGCGTCCCGCCTTTATCGATTTCCGCGACGATGCGCCCGGAATCCTCATCCATCACGCCATGCACGAGCGCACGATACGTTTTTCCGACTCGACGTGCTTTGAATTCGGCGCGCAGGTATTCCCATGCGTCCTGTGTCTTCGCGACGATCATCACGCCGGACGTCGTCCTATCTAATCGATGTACGATTCCCGGCCGCGGGATGCTCTCTCCTTGCGGTGAGATCCATGACTCGCCGACCGCTCGCAGTTCCGGCCATTTTTCGAGAAGCCAATCAACGAGCGTCGGCTCTTTCGTTCGTCCGTCGGAGTGTACGATAAGCCCGGCGGGTTTATCCAGCGCGATCAGCCATTCGTTCTCATTCAGGACGGTCAGTTCCACTCCTTAGTAATGCGCGACAATGCACTCCGTTGCAAGCGTTCCAGTCCACGCCTTGACGCAGTATCGCCGCAGGCACATGATTCATGAAGGAAGCAACCGGAGGATGTGTCATGACCCGAATGGAAGAGATTTCCCTGCTGGAAGAGATTCCGCTGCGCACCGGTACGATGCATACCCTTGAGGTCCCCGTGCTGTTAGGCGACCGGATGTTCACTGAAGTCATGTGCCTGGCCCGCATGGGCTGGAGCGCGAATGAATTCATCGTCGTGGGGAAGCCCATGGGAAGCGATGTGGCAGTGAAGTTCGTGATCATCTACAACTTAAGGACGATGCAACCCTTCGCCGTGGACCTCGTTCATGGACTGAGGGATCTGCGCATCGTCGCGTAGGTGAAAATGTAGAAACCGTCCGATGGACGGTTTCTTCTCGTATTGACATATCGTGTGTACGCGGGTTTAAACAGGCCCGTTAATTTCCGCTGCTGCGCATGCGCATCGGCGGTTTTTTCATACAAAAAGAACGCGGGTCATGCACAGAATGCATGACCCGCCTCGTCTAGAACGGCAACCCGTACCAGAAAAACACTAGTATCGCCGCGATGAAGGCTGTCCCGTTGGCGGTGGGGCGCGAACGCGATGCAAGTGCCACCAGCATCAGTGCGGCGCCGTTGAACAGGAAGAAGCCGCTCTGGAGCCACAGGGGCAGCAGGTCCCAATTCTCGATCGCCTTACCATCGATATAAAAAATGGTAAGGATCATCAGGAAGACGCCGGCGCAGTGGACGATGTCATTCCACGTCATGGTCATGGAAATACCCTCTCTGTGTTACCGCGGGCGATTATGCCTCTCGCGTGACCGGCGGTCAATGCGGGTATCCACTCAAAGAAATAAGGCCGGAGCGATGCCCCGGCCTTCAACAAGTCTTCGCTGTTACTTCGTCTCGTCGTCCGGAAACATCGTTTGCATTCGAATGCGCAAATCGGTCTTCGGGACGATATCCTCGACATTACCAACTTCGTCCAACGCATCACTCGTGTACACGTCCGGTTCGTCCTTGCGGACGTACTTTCCCGTCAATAGAGCCATGTGTGGAACCCTCCCAATCAAAACGTCGAAAGATTACAATACGCCTCACAGCCCGTCAAACACCCTATCCCCACCCCATGAAGTCCGGATGAGGTCAACCGAATCTCAATTCCAAGGTCTCCCCGAAGCGCATGGCATTCCAATGCCCCAAGAGCTTGCGATGGCGCTCCAGTATCTTCTCGATGAGTTGCGTCGTGAACCACGCCGGTACCGATTTCCCATAAGCATCCTGGATATTCTTGAACGCGATAAGCGCCTCTTGGGGCGTCGACGTCTTCTTAATGACGCCGGTCATGATGCCGACGGCCTGCTCGACGAGGAGTGCCTCTTCGGTCTCGTGCTCTGACGGCGTCTTCCCGGAGAGTTCGGCGTAGGTATGTCCTTGCGAAAGAAGCCCGAAGAAACCGCCCTTGAGGTGCGCTTCGGTTTCCAGCGCGAAATGGACGAAGTCGTGGAAGAGGAAACTCTTGCTCTCGATCTCCGCCGCTTCGCTTGTCCCATCCGCGCGGATATATTCCAATCGATGATGTGTGGGAGAAACGCGGGTTAAGGTAAGCGTAAGCACGGTGGTGTCACATGCATTATACCTTCGTATCGTCTTTGATTCTATTCAATATCTTCTTCACCTTCAGCATGCTCGCATCGTCGATGACGGAGATCGCGACGGCGTTCTTGTTCTTCTTTTTCAGCAGCTTCAGTTTCGCCGTCACTTCCTTGGACTCGAGCGTATCGGCTTTCGTGAGGAAAAGCTGCTCATCTTTCTCTAAGAGTGCAGGATTGAATGCTTCCAATTCTTTACGCACGATATCGTAATCGCGTACGACGTCGTCGCTCTCCGCGGAAACAAGGTGGAAGATGGAACGCGTACGCTCGATGTGGCGCAGGAATTTGTCTCCGAGACCCTTACCTTCGGATGCGCCTTCGATGAGACCCGGCACATCGGCGAGTATCAAGCCGTAATACGCACCGAGGTGCGGCTCAAGCGTCGTGAAGGCGTAATTGCCGATCTTCGAGTGCGCGCCAGTCAGCGCGTTGAGGAGCGATGATTTTCCCGCGTTCGGCAATCCGATGAGGCCGACATCCGCGATCATCTTCAGTTCCATGCGGAACGTAAAACTCTCGCCGGGTTTCCCTTCTTCGCTCTCCATCGGCGTCGTGTTGGTGGACGCGCGGAAATGGAAGTTTCCTCGGCCGCGGTAACCGCCGTGGGCCACCAGGAATTGTTCGCCTTCTTTCGTAATCTCGCGCACCTCGCCAGTATCGAGATTGGTGACGACGGTTCCGGTCGGAATCTTCAGGATGAGATCCTCGCCGCGCTTGCCATCAAGGAGGCGCGTCGAACCGATACCGCCGTTCGGCGCCGCGAATTCCTTGTTGTAGCGGAACTGCTGCAATGCCGAGATGTCGTTCACGCCTTCGAGGATGACATCCCCGCCCGGGCCGCCGTTGCCGCCCGTCGGCCCGCGATTCCCCTTGGTGCGGTTGAAGCCGACGATCCCGCCTCCGCCTTCGCCTCCTTTCAATATGACAGTCACGTCATCGATTAACATGCAGCGATACTACCACACCACGAATAGAAACCGCAGAAAAGACATATCGAAGAGATATCCACATAGTACCTTGCATTACAAGGTACTGGGTGCTATCCTCTCCTCATGGAAGAATCCGGTCAGAAACGCTCTCAGATGCGGAAGGGCCTCTTGGAATTCTGCATCTTGCTCGCCATCAGCGACGAACGTGCGTATTCATCCGACATTTTGAATAAATTGAAAGATGCTGACCTCCTCGTCGTCGAAGGCACGCTCTATCCCCTGCTCTCCCGCCTCAAGACCCAGGGCCTTGTCGAATACGACTGGGAGGAATCCAAATCGGGACCACCGCGCAAATATTACGAACTCACGAAGCGCGGCCGAGAAACCCTTTCGCAGCTGCAGAAGACCTGGAAGGAATTACACGCGTCCATCACCTCATTATCTAAATAAAGTATCCGTATGGAAAAGACGACACAGATCACGATTGCGAAGACGGTGTTCTCCCTCACCGAGAGCGCCTACGAGAAGCTGAATGCGTACCTCGAGACGCTTAAGGCGCATTTCGTAGGAGAGAGCGAGAGCGCGGAGATTATGCGCGACATCGAGAGCCGCATCGCGGAGAAGCTTTTCCATAAGAAACACGACGTCATCACGGAAGCGGATATCACGGCGGTGACCGCAGAGATCGGCGATGCATCCGAATTCGAGGACGAGGAAGAGCCTCACGCAGGACGACCGAAGCGCGTCGTAAAGAAGCTCTTCCGCGACACGAGCAACGCCTACCTCGGCGGCGTTGCTTCCGGCATCGCGGCGTACTTCGATATCGATCCCCTCTGGATACGCCTCGCGTTCCTCGTCTCGCTCTTCTTCGGCGGCGCGGGCATCTTCTTCTATATCGTCCTCTGGATCATTATTCCCGAAGCGAAAAGCACGAGCCAGAAGCTCGAGATGCACGGCCGCCCCGTCGATCTCGAAGGCATCAAGCGCGTCGTGCAGGAAAGCGTAGATGGCGTACGCGAGAGCAGCGTCTTGCGTCGCTTCGTTGCATTCATTGGCAGCATCATCCGCGCGCTCTTCCGGTATCTGCGCCGTATCCTTGGGTCGCTCATCACGCTCGGCTCGTTCGCCGGCGTCATCGCGCTCACCATCTTCCTCGGCATCGTCATCACCAATTGGAATGCGCCGTATAACGATTTCCCGCTGCGCGATGCGGTCGACAATGCGCTCCTTGTCGGCGGCCTCCTCGTCAGCTATATCGCCGCGCTCATCCCGCTTATCTTCGTCTTCGCGCTCGGGCTCCGTCTCGCCCTCCGGAAGAATATCCTCCCGGCGACGATCGGCTTCGGTCTCATTGGCGTCTGGGCGCTCTTTCTCATCGCGGGCGGGATCATCGGGACGAAGATCGCCGGGGAATTCTATCAGTACCGGGAGACAAGCCCTGCGTATCAGACTGAGACCCGCACCTTGGAAGTCGGCGCGTTCGATTCCATCGACATCCGCGATGCGCACGTCACGCTGAAGAGCGGTCCGCGATCCGTCAGCGTCGAAGGCCGCGCCCTCGAGTCCGCAACCGTGCAGGCGGAAGTCGTCGACGGCACGCTGACGCTTTCCGAAACCCGTGACGAGAAGCATCTGTGCATCTTCTGCTCGCATTCGTCGCCGGATATCATCGTCACGACACCCGGAATCAGCGCGGTGACTCTCGTGGACGGCAGCCTGCGATTCGAGGACTTCACGCAGGAATCTCTCACGATGCGCGCGGAATCATCGATCATTCGCGGCACGCTGGCCGTCGGAGCGCTTGAGGCCGATATCGAATCGACGAGCTTCTTCGGCGAACTGACGGGAACGTCGCTGATACTGAAGAGCACGAATGGTCATCTGAACCTGGACGGCACTCTCGCACGGGCAGAGATGACACTCGCGGATTCGAACCTGTTCGCGCGCACGCTCGCGATCGGCGACCTCGTCCTCAACGCGGACTCCTCGCACGCCGAAGTGAATGTGAGCGGCACCCTCGATCATCCTCGACTCGTGGATAGCCTCATCACCAACGTCGGCCGGGAAAAATTGGAGCAGATCCGTTCGGAAACGGATATCCGCTAGCGCAGCTGCGCGTCGTACGTATTCTCGATGCAGAGGCGGCGGATCGTCACCTTCGTTCCCTCTTCCTCAAGCACGTAGTATTCGCGCGGCGTATTGAACCAAAGTCGCTTCGCATCAAAATCCATTCCTGCTACTTCGGCAAACGACGGGACATTGCCGACCGGGTTCGTGACGAAGATCGCAGATTCCTTCGAGAAGCGCAGCCCCGTCTCACTCGGGATTCCGTGCGCCAAGATGTTGCCGGTCACGACATCAATGATCGCGTGCCGCATGCAGTTCTCGCCGCACGACCAGTCTGCCATGACAAAGTGTCCGGCGAAATTCGGTCCCCCGGCTACCGCCTGCTCGATGACGTCCTTTTGCTGGATCGCCAGCGGATAGTTCTCGGATTCGAAATTGATCGGCGCGATGGGGCCACTATATGCATCCTTTGCCGCGGCCGCTTCCGGTTCGGCTTTCTCCCACTGCGCGATCATGTAGCGGCAGGTGTTCACGAGCGGCTTCGTCTGGAGGCGGTAGAGATAGACGCCTTCGGCGAGGACGACCAAGGAAGCGAGGATCAGGAGGACTTTCGCCCCCTTCGAGAGTTCCATGAAGTTATGCATGGCCGACACTATGCACTGTCTCGCTTGTTTATGCAAAAAGCCCCGCTCGCGCAGCGAGCAGGGCCATTGTGATATTTCTTGTTAAAGAACGTTATGGTTTCCAGTCGCAGTTAGGATCCGGAAGGTATTCCCGCGGCAGAGGACCCGATTGTGTATTGTCGAATCCGATTGCCGGTCCACCAACCGATATCTTGCTATTCGGGAAAATGCAGGCGAGCCGAACTCTTCTTCCTCCCACGCCGGAATTGGACTTAGAGAGTTCCACGCATCCAACCCAACTCCAACTATCGGGAACTGGGGTGACAAACCTCCAGTCACGATCGGAGGGTTTTCCAGTTGCAGGCGGTTCGAACTCACTGAGGATGACGCAAGCTTTTTGCTCAATTTTCGGTGGAATGGGCTGTGGTTTTGTTGGCCCACCTGTAGTTTGGTCGTCCTGCGCGAACGCATTGATTCCGAGGAGCGCACTTCCAGCTAGTGCCGCAAGAAAGATCCGTGTTTTCATCGTTCATTTCCTCTCATGTTTTCCTACCGCAGCAGGAGCAATGCTCACCATAAGCACTGCTTCCTAATGCCGAGGAGAATGTAAAAGAACAGCGGTCGCATCATACGATTCGACCGCCGCCTCGTCAATGTCAATTTCTTATTTCGAATCTACTTCACCGCCGATCGATTTCGAGCGCGATCTTGAGCCGTTTTTAGGCGCTGAGGCGGACACGGGCTTCCCTGTCCATATCCGCCTCACCCAATTCCATACATGGCGTGCGATGAAGAGCACGATGAGTCCGTAGATGATCCACTGGATGGCGATGAAAAGGAGCGCGATGAGACCAAGCGTCGTTGCCTGGAGCGCCTCGTTTACGTCTGCGATGGTCGCGCGTACGGCGTTCTTCCATGAATCGGTGAGATCCTCGCCGTCGACGTACCGGTTTTCATAGGCACTCACGTTGAAATACGTGTAGGCCAGGCGGTCGAGCTGCTCGGCCTTCGCGCGCGCGATGCGATCGAGCTGCGAATTGATCTCGATCTTCTGCTGGGTCAATCTCTCGATGAGCTGTATCTTCGAATCGATGATGCGCGCGAGACTCTCCGCGTCCTGATTGCTCGTGGCGAGCGCCGTTATCTCGTCGTACGCGGCGATGGCTTCCTCGAGCGTCTGATCGATGGCGTTGCGCTTGGAATCCAAGACTTCCGTCTCCGAGGTGTAGTCGTCCACGAGGTCCTTGATGGTGTAAGTGTTCTCATTCAGATCCTTGGGGCCGAGGTCTTTCAGGAAGTTAAGAACATCCTGTACGCGTGTATGCTCCACCTTGAAACGATAATCGCAGCCGCGATCGTGATCGTTCGCGCTCTCGAAGACGACATAGGAATACGATTTCAATCCCGCGAGCTGGCCGCAGGTGTCCGCCTTATCCTGCGTCTCATACGAAGCGCTGTACTCGGTGACCTCATACTGTTCCGCAGTATTCCCCATGGAATAACCGCTTCCTGGCATCGTCGGCGGTACGGGAGCGAACGACGGCGAGATGTTCGAAATAGCGACGTTGCGCGCTGAGAGGCCCGCCCCCATCCCACCTCCGCCGCTGTAGCCGTAATAGGCATCCTCGCTCACGGCGTAGTCAACGTCACCGCCGTAGTACGCAGCCTGTCCCACGACCCCTGCCATCTCACCGCGCTTGCCGAATGTCACGGAATCGAACGAATTCTTCACGAACGAGAAGACGAATGATGCGAACAGCACGACAGCGACCGCCACGGCGGTCGCCTTTACGATATTCAAAGGCGTCCACTTCATTTCCCTGAAGAAGTGCATTGCAGCAAGTGTACCGCGCGTTCGGCACGGCGCGTGCACGAAACGACGGATACTGTGGAAAAGCCCTACGGTCGCGCGACCTCCTCGACGCGCATGATCTCGTTCACCGGATACAGATCCCATTGGTCCGTGCTGATATCTTCGATACGAAGAACAAGACCCCCTGCAGCGATCTGCTCGCCGTTTTTGAGTTGCGGATCACCACCGGCACCGATGACCGGCCCGAGATCGAGTGCATATAACGTACCCTCTGCAGTCATGAGACCTGGCGTGCATTCGGCGGCTTTCTTATCGTCGATACGCGGCAAACAAACATACGTTCCTTCGAGCACTACCGCATCGTTGGCGGACGGAGCCACGGTGAGGTCCGGCGGACCTTGTACCTGCAAGAAGAGAAGTGAACCTCCCGCCAATATGCCCAGCGCCACGATGACGATAAGCAGGACGACGAGTTTGGGGTGTTCATGATAGAGCGGTATCATATGAAAATGAGTATACCCCAGTACCTCATTGCGCGTAAATCGCGTATGAAGGCTACGTGAGCGCTGAAATCTGCTTGGCGATCTCTTTTTCGATGCGACCTTCGAAGAGACGCCACATCAGCGGCAATTTCGCGTTGAGGACGATGTCCATCTCGGTGACCTCGAGTGTGCCCGTCACGTTCTTGCCTTGCAGATTCACATCGAAATGGAACGTGTCTCCTTCCCACTTCTCAGAATTAATCTCCACCTGCCCCTGCATGTGCGGCCGCGCCTGTTCGAGCGAGTCTTTCACGCGCTGTTTCGCGGCAGTCTTGGTAGTTTTGTGCGGTACTTTGAAATGCATCGGGCGATTATACCCGGAAATCAACGGGACGGAAGTTCGTCCATAAGAGAGCGCCCGTAATCCGCTAATTCGTTGAATCCCGGGATGATGCCGAGGATATTCAAGACCCATCCGATCAGCGCGACGGCAAGGATGCCGCCGACAAGCGCTCCCGCGCCATAGAGGACGCCGTGCAGGAACGTGCGCTTTATATCGCTCGACCGTTCCTTTATCTCGGAGAGTTCCTTCTTGATCTCCCTGAGCTGGCGCAGTTCTTTCTCGTCTTCCATGCATCAACTATACCCCGTGATATCGTCGCAGACGACATACACAAAGGTATACCTCAAAACAAAACCACCCTTGCGGGTGGCGTTTGTCATTTCTTCTTGTCCTTGTCCTTCTTCGGCTTCTTCTTCTCTTTCTGCTGACGATTATCTCCTTTTCCCATATTCAAAGCGACTACGGATAATCGCGCCATCGTAGCATGCTTCGTGATGAGCGCGAGCTTCTCAGTGCGCGAGAGCTTCTTGAGAGACGCCTCACGCGAGAGAGCGCCACCACGCGACATTTTTATTTCAGAATATCGCAGAACGACCGGCCGACGCGTCTTCGTATACTTCGCACCGAGCTTCCCTCTGTTGTGTTCCAGCAGACGGCGCGACAGATCGCGCGCGATGCCCGTGTAGAACGAGCCGTCATTGCATTCGACGATGTAGACGAAGAATCTCCCCACCCGTCCACGATACCCATTGTGTTACGATGCCGCAATGAGCTTAGGGAATGCTTCTCGATGGGATGTCGCAGTCATCGGAGGCGGTCCCGCAGGGATGATGGCGGCCGGGAGAGCCGCAGAAAAAGGCGCGAGCGTCGTCCTTATCGAGAAGAATCCGATACTCGGCAAGAAGCTCCTTATAACCGGCGGCGGTCGCTGCAACATCACGAACGCGGAATCGGATACGAAAATCCTGCTCGCGAAATACGGCGATGCCGGCAAATATCTGGCGTCTCCATTTTCTACGTTCTCGTCGCCGGAGGCGATTCACTTCTTCGAATCACGCGGCATGCCGATCAAAGTCGAGAATGAGAAGCGCGCCTTCCCGATCACCGAGAACGCGCAGACGGTCCGCGATTGCATGGCGGGGTATCTGGAAGACGGCAACGTAATCGTGGAGACGCGCTCTCCCGTCGTCGGCCTCGTCACCGAACAAGGCGCTATCGCGAGCGCCCGCCTGAAAGACGGCACGTTCATCGACGCGCGCGCGTTCGTCATCGCTACCGGCGGCAAATCAAGGCCGGAGACCGGTTCGATCGGCGATGGATTCAAATGGCTCGGGGAAATCGGCCACACGGTCCGCACGGCGGACGCCGCGCTCGTTCCTATCAGCGTCCACGACGAATGGGTGAAGCGTGCGGCCGGGACTTCGCTTGCGGATGCGAAAGTAACGCTGTTCCAGTACGAGAAAAAATTGAAAAGCTTCCGGGGGAAAGTCCTCATCACGCACGAAGGCCTCAGCGGTCCCGCCATTCTCAACGCGAGCCGCGAGATCGGCGAATTTTTGCAATACGGCGATGTTGTCATCGATATCGACATCGTGCCGGATTCCGGCTACGAGAAAGTGAATACGCTTCTGCAGAAGATATTCAAGGGGAATGCGACAAAGATGCTGAAGAACAGCTTGAAGCCGATCGTTCCGCCGGCGCTCGTCCCCATCATCCTCCAGATGGCACAGATCGATGGCGAGAAGACCTGCACCGCGGTGACGCGCGAGGAACGCGTACGCCTCATGAAGCTCGTGAAGCACATACCCGTAAGCGTGAAAGGCCTCCTCGGGCTGGAGAAGGCCGTTGTCACCTCCGGTGGCGTCACGCTCGATGAGATCGACACGCGCTATATGCGTTCGCGCCTCATCCGCAACCTCTATCTGGTCGGCGACGTCTTGGATGTGAATCGTCCCTCTGGTGGTTACAGTTTGCAGCTCGCCTGGACGACAGGTCGCATTGCGGGCGAATACGCGTATACTGCGCACGAAAACGTATGACTCCCCAAAAAGCCTCTCCGGAGAGCTATCCGATGCGAATCAATAAGTACCTGGCGCACAAGAACCTCTGTACGCGCCGCGAAGCGGATGCCCTCATCAGTGCCGGGAAGGTCCTCATCAACGGCGTCACGGCGAAGCTCGGCGACAAGGTGAAAGAAAGCGACAAGGTGGATGTGCGCTTCCGCGTAAAGACGTATCGTTACTTCGCGTACAACAAACCACGTGGCGTCATCACGCATTCTCCGCAGGGCGATGAGAAGGACATCCGACAGGTCTCTCCGATTCCTGGCGTCTTCCCCATCGGGCGGCTGGATAAGGATTCAAAAGGCCTCATCATCCTCACCGACGATGGCCGTATCACCGATAAATTATTGAATCCCGATTACGTCCACGAGAAGGAATACATCGTGACGACGAAGGAAGAATTGAAAGCGAATTTCAAAGCGAAAATGGAGAAAGGCGTCGACATCGAAGGGTATATGACGAAACCGTGCACCGTCGAGATCCAGGGAGCGAAACGATTCTCCATCGTCCTCACCGAAGGCAAGAAGCATCAGATCCGCCGCATGTGCGCCGCGCTTGGTTACGTGGTCGACACGCTCGAGCGCGTGCGCATCATGAACATCCACCTCTCTGGCCTTAAGGAAGGCGAGCATCGTCCGCTGCAAGGGTCGGAACTTGCCGCCTTCCTCAAAGCGCTGGGACTCTAGACTCAATGCAAAAACCGGCCACTCGGCCGGTCGCGCATCCCCACATCGGGAACTATTCAGTTGCAGGTGCTTCAGGAGCCTTCTCCGGAGCCGGCACTGCAGGATTGGTTTCGTCAGTCATGGTCGTTTTTTGAAGGGATAAGTCCCTAGTCTATCACTAATGATGCCGTCCTGACATTGCGGTTCGTGGTGTGCTATTTCGCCAGATCGAGCGTCTCGTCGATGCGGATCTGCTTCACGAATTCC
>Ga0196980_1000278_pt1 | contig 13907 bp, 13 predicted proteins | sample S3_1013CmetaG_FD_155486 | JGI IMG/M metagenome (GOLD analysis project Ga0196980, IMG submission 155486) | Soil microbial communities from Anza Borrego desert, Southern California, United States - S3_10-13C | ecosystem: Environmental > Terrestrial > Soil > Desert | place: USA: California... | reverse complement strand
TACGGAACGTGCGGACGCTCTTTTTCGATGCAGAGCAGCCGGGCCCCAAGCTTGTCGAGCCGATCTGCCCTGGGCTGCACCACCTGGAAATCGCGGCTGTCCACCGCGTAAAAGGGATCTTTCAATCCCTCGAACACCGGTTCTTCCCAACCTGCTTCGAGCATGTGCACCGGGAAAACTCCAAAAGCGGTGGAGCGTCGTTTTCTGACAACGCCGATATTGAAATAGCGGCTGGCGAGTTGGAAAGAATGACAAATGAAAAAGACCTTTTTCTTCCGTTGCTGCTCCGGGTTGTCGTTCCACCGCACCACTCCGTCCAGCCAGCGGCACCAGGCAATGTCCCAGTCCTCGAACCGGGTGGCGAGAGGATCGCCGGGACCGCCGCTCGAAATGTAGATATCATACGAAAGATCGGGGAGCTCATTTTTCTTTCGGACGTCGAAGACGTGGTGCTCTGCGTGCAGACCGGAATTCCTTTCCCATTCGTGCAGGATCTGCTGGAGGCAGCGCATGCCCTGGTTCGGACGGCCTTCATAAAGGTCGAGAATGGCAACGCGCACCGTTGCGGATGGTTGCATGGAAGCAAACATAATGATTAAATAACGCCAAAAACGGCAGCGATGTTGAGCACTTTCCCACAAATGTGAATTCCAGTTGCTTACATACCGCCAGCGGCTATAATGTTGATTCAGTATCTTTCCTTCGATGATCCCCGCGATCCGAAAAGCATTCAACGATTCTTTCCGCCAGGAACGCTACCGCGATTTTTTGGACGAGCTAGATCGCGCGCATCCAGGGCAGATCGAGTTTCGCGTGGCCGAAACCGCGGTCTTTGTGCCCGCGGCATTCCGCGACAAGCTGTTCGATGCCTGCGAAAGTATCGTTGACGTGATCGCCGATCCCCGCTTCCAGGAATGGACCAAAGATGCTGTGCCCCCGCAGCTCAACGTTCCCGGCGAAATGGGCCGCTGCGAATTCATCGCCTTTGATTTTGGGGTCTGCACCAACGAGGAAGGCGAACACGAACCGCAATTGATCGAAATGCAGGGTTTCCCTTCCCTGTCCGCCTACCAGGTCCTGTTGGATGACGTATTCCGGCGTCATTTCGATGTGCCTGCGGGATTCCACACCTACCTGAATCGACACGACCGCGACTCTTACCTTGACTTGTTTCGCGAAATCGTGCTGGGAGGACACGCACCGCAACACGTAATTCTGCTCGAAATCTTTCCCGAAAGGCAAAAAACAAGAATCGATTTTTACTGCACAGAGGATTATACCGGGATCCACACGGTTTGTCTGACCAAGCTGATTCGCGAGGGGAAAAAGCTGTTTTACCTGAGAAACGGAAAAAAAACAGAGGTACGCAGGATCTACAACCGCGTGATCTTCGACGATCTGTTCCACCAGGAAGCTGCAGCAAGGGAAAAAGGAAAAATTTTTTTTGAAGAGCTCGATGTGGAATGGGCCCCGCACCCGAATTGGTTCTACCGGATCAGCAAATACACAATTCCTTTTTTGCGGCACCCTTATGTTCCCGCCACCTATTTCCTCGACCAGGTAAAGCAATTGCCCGATGACCTGGAGCACTATGTGCTCAAGCCGCTGTTCTCTTTTGCGGGGCAGGGAGTGGTGATCGACATTGTTCGCGAGGAACTGGAAAAGATCCCGGATCCGCAGAACTGGATCCTGCAGCGGAAAGTGCGGTATGCCGGCGCCATCGAAACCCCCGACGAACCCGCGAAGGCCGAGATTCGCATCTTCTATTTCTGGAAACCCGGAACTCCGCGTCCCGTTGCGGTAAACAACCTCGCCCGGCTGAGTAAAGGAAAGATGATCGGGGTGCGGTACAACAAAGACCGCGACTGGGTGGGCGGATCGCTTTGCTATTTTGAAACCTGATGGAAATCGCGATTATTTCCCTGGCTGCATTCCTCGCCGCGATCCTGACGTTTTTTTCAGGATTCGGCCTCGGCACAGTACTCACGCCGGTGTTCGCGATATTCTTTCCCATCGAGGTGGCAGTAGCGCTCACGGGTGTCGTGCACTTTTTCAACAATATTTTCAAACTTTTTTTGGTCGGGAAAAAAGCGAACAAAAACGTGCTGCTGCGGTTTGGAATTCCGGCCGTGCTCGCGGCCGCCCTCGGCGCCTGGCTGCTGCTGGAGCTCACGGGCCTGAAGCCATTGCTCCGTTATTCCGTCGGTGAAAGAACATTCGAAGTTTCACCAGTAAACCTCACCGTGGCGCTGCTGCTGATTGCCTTCGCGATGATGGAGCTGATCCCGCGATTCCGTCAGCTGCAATTCGGGAAAAGACAGCTCCCGCTCGGGGGCGCGCTGAGCGGTTTTTTCGGCGGACTCTCGGGCAACCAGGGAGCGTTGCGGAGCGCGTTCCTGATCCGCGCTGGACTTTCGAAGGAGGCATTCATCGGAACCGGGGTCGTGGTCTCCACCTTCATTGATCTCACGCGGCTTTCGGTTTATTCCACGCGTTTTGCCACGGCGGGACTTGAGGAAAACGTCGGACTGGTAGCCGCGGCCACGCTTGCCGCGATCACGGGCGCCTTTCTCGGGAACCGGCTGCTCAAAAAACTCACGCTTGGGTTCATCCAAAAGCTGGTCGCTGTCATGCTGCTGTTACTTTCTGTGGCGCTTGGAGCAGGTTTTATTTAGTCGGTAGTCGATAGTCGGTAGTCGAAAGTCGCGGGAGTGGGGAACTTTGTACCTTTCGAATACGATGAACCAGATAAAGAATATCAGCCCAAAAGAGCTGGCGCCGGGGATCACCGGGCATTACGTGCATGGGGACACGATGACGCTGGGATTTGTGGAGCTGAAAGCGGGAAGCTCGATCCCGGAGCACCGGCACCGGCAGGAACAGATCACTTTTATCGTCAAGGGCAGACTGGACATGGTGATCGCCGGTGAGACCTGCTGCCTTACCACCGGAACCTATTATGTGATCCCGTCGAATTTGCCGCATTCTGCCGTGGTGACCGAGGACTCGACCGTGATTGACGTGTTCAGCCCCGTGCGCGAAGACTATAAAACCTAACGCTTCCGTAAATTATTAGCCCTTCGAGGTGTGCTGTTCGGCAGCGTTAATAAATGTTACCTGGACAATGTCACCCGCAGGCCTGCAAAAAACCGGCGGCCCTGGTTGGGAGCATACACGTATGAAGGATCGAAGGTCAGGCCGTATGGGTTTTCCTGGGTGACCAGCACATTCCCCGACCCGTCGTACTCCACTTTCTTGTCAAAGGGATCATGCGAACGGGCGATGATAAAAGGATTGTTCCTGGCGGGCGTCCAGTTCAGGATATTTTTCACGCCCGTGTAAACCTCGAACACGGAAGAGAATTTTTTGCTGAACTGAATATTCTGCAGGCTCCAGACGGGTGAGAGCGGCCGGCGGGGATCGAGCGCGGAAACAAGCGGGAGCTTCATCGGGCCGTAAATATTACCGGTATAATCGACCGTGATTCCCTCTGCAGGAAACACATAGGCAAGGCTCCAGGTGCCGCTCCATTTCTCGGTAAGCATTACTTCTTCGCGTAATTTGGCACCGTTCCCGTTTCGCGTCATCTTCGACACATCCTGGACCGTCAGTCCGGCCATCAGTTTCATTCTCCTTCCCAATGAAGCTTCCAGGTTCATCGTGCCGCCCCTGGAAACGGAGTGGCCCTCCAGGTTGCGGTAAATGATCTTATTCGGATCCGTCAGGTAATCCGGTAGGATCTGGTTGTTGAAATAAGTGTACCACGCGGAAAGGTCCAGGTGTAGGCTCGATTGTTTCCCAAAAACTTTCGTAGAATAATTCAGGTTTACATTGTAGCTTTTCTCCGGCCGCAATGCTTCCTGTACTTCCACCTTGCGCGCGCCCGTGAGGGCGGCGTGCTCTTCCGTGAAAAGATTCACCACGCGAAATCCCGTACCCGCGTTCAGCCGCACCACGTGCTCTCCGGCGGGCGACCATTTCCAGGCGAAGCGCGGAGTGAAAATGCCTTTGTGCACATCATGATAATCCATCCGCAATCCAAGAAGAAGGTGGTGCTGCGGTGCGGGTTTCCATTCGTCCTGCAAAAAAATCCCCGGCAGAAAAACCCGGTCGGGCCGGTTCGCTCCGGTCAGCGTGTCCAGCGTCGCGGTGGAATTATCGTCATAATAATTATAGCGTCCCGCCAGCCCCAGCAGCGCTTCGTGCCGGTTTTGGATGTTGCAATGCCAGAGAAACTGTCCGAACAGGATCTTCTGGTCCCCGTAATAGGGTGTGGTACCGTAATAGGAGTCCTGCAAATGGCTGGTGGCGGAAAAGCTGAAAAACATTTTTTCGAAAAGAGGGAGCTGGTAGTTGCCGATCAGTTCCCAGCGGTCGGTGTAAATGCTTTCCCCGTAAATGGAATCCGTTCCCCGGAATTTCGGCTCCCATTGCATTTCCCCGCCCCAACGGTCTTCGTGGAAATAACGCGCGGCGAGCGAGGCGATTCGATCCTGGTTGCGCCGCCAGCTGATCTTGTTGAATACCGAAACACGGTGTTGCAGGGTGATGTCGGTGAAATTGTCGCCGTTATGATCGAGGGGGTGGAGGTAGTTGTAATAATTAATTCCCAGGAGGTCAAAAGCTTTTTTCCCCAGCTTCATCCGCACGCCCGCATCCAGGCTGTGCTCCCGCCAGCCGGTGGTCATGGCGTTGAAGCTCAATGCGGGAGATTTTTCCGGGGATTTAGTGATGATATTGATGAGCCCGCCTATCGCTTCCGAACCATAGAGGCCGGACGCGGGGCCTTTCACGATCTCGACGCGTTCGATCATTTGCGTGGGAATCCCGAAGAGGCCGTACACCGAAGCGAGGCTGCTTACGATGGGCATGCCGTCGATGGTGATCATAGTGTACGGACCTTCGAGGCCGTTGATGTGAATGTCGCCCGTATTACAAACCTGGCAGTTGAGCTGGGGCCTCACGCCGTTCACTTGCTGCAGCGCTTCAAAGATGCTCGGAACCGGATTTTTCTTCAGGAACTGCGGCGTGTACACTTCCACGAGGATGGGACTTTCCTTGCGCAACACGGGCCGGAGGGTGCCCGTCACGACGACCGATTCCATGGACTGCGCCAGCGGCCGGAGATGGTATACGCCCACCTGCTCTTTCCCGGGATGGACGCGCACCATTTCGTGCACCGGTTCGTAACCGATCACGCTGATGTGCAGCAAATGATTCCCGGAGGGGAGCTGGTGGAAGCGGTAAAAGCCTGTCGAATCCGTCGCAGTGCGCAGCTGCAGCTTTCTGATCTCTACGGTGGCGCCCGCCAGCGGCACTGAATCGGCCGACACGCGGCCGGAGAGCGAACCGGGCTGCGCGATCAGGGAGGAACCAATAAAAAACGTCAAAACCGCCAGGTACCATTGCTTCATGGCACAAATATACTTGGAATATCAAAATATTTTTATTTGGTATCCCAAATTTTTTTTACCGGATGACCTGATTATTTTTGCAGATGGCCCACTTTTCCCACCATTCGGAGGAGAATTACCTCAAAACCCTGTACAAGCTGGGGAACCGGCAGGTAAAGAAACTGAACAACGTGGCGCTGGCCAACGAGATGGGCCTGAACCCGGCAACGGTGCTGGAAATGATCCGAAAGCTGTCTGGCCGCAAACTGGTAAGGGTATCGCCCGACAAACGGATCCAGCTCACGGAGGCCGGCAGGAAAAAAGCCCTGGTCATTATTCGAAAGCACAGGCTCTGGGAAGTGTTCCTTACTCAAAAGCTGCGTTACAACTGGAACGAAGTGCACGAACTCGCCGAGCAGCTCGAGCACGTGCAGTCCGAGGACCTGGTCGACCGCCTCGAAGCCTTTCTTGGTTACCCCGCTTATGATCCCCACGGAGATCCGATCCCGGACCGGAACGGAAACATCAAGCTTACCTCCTCGATCCCGCTCTCGGCCGCCGTGGAGGGAAAAAATTACGTGGTAGTGAATCTTTCTGACACCAGCGATTCCTTCCTGGATTACCTCGGGCGACTCGACATTCGTCCCGCGACGAGGCTGAGGCTGGTCGCGCACCATCCGTACGACAGTTCGGCCACAATTTCCATCCGGAAAAAGGAAATCCAGCTGAGTGAAAAGGCGGCTCGGAACATCCTGGTGCAGCCGGCTTAAGAGTCGGAAGTTCGGAGTGCCGACGCTTGCGGTCGGCATCCCGACAATTCGCTTTGCGAATTCGTCGGGATCGGGAGTTCGGAGTGCCGACGCTTGCGGTCGGCATCCCGACAATTCGCTTTGCGAATTCGTCGGGATCGGGAGTTTGGAGTCGATACTCGATAGTCGGTAGCCGATAGTCGGTATCACTGAGCAAGACTAAACGAATCGGCTCTCAGACTTAAAACCCTAAACTCTAAACCTGATCGCTTACTTCAGTTCCAGAAAGCTCACGCTAACCCTGGCCTTGCGCTCATCGGTATAGGCAAAGATCAGCCGGTCGCCGGCGCGCGCAAGCTGCGGAAAGCCGCTGCGGCGACTCTCTGAAGTGGAGGCGATGCGCAACGGTGGTTCCATCTTTCCATCCGCATGCACACGTGCGGCGCGTAGTTCCGATCCTTCCAGCCAGCTGACTACGACGGAAGTGCTGTCCGCAAAGACCAGGTCTACCCTCCCGATCGCTTTCCCGCTGTCCACACGAATGGGTTTTTCAAAACTCTTACCCCCGTCGCGGGAAAAAGCAACCAGCACCTTCGATTCTTTTCCTGCCCCGGTAAACCAGGCAACAGCCAAACTGTTGCCGTCGGCTTCCATGCGCGGGCCATTCACCGGGCAGGCATCTATTTTCCATCCGTCGTTGTGCACCGGGTGCGGTGGGGACCAGCCACCTTCGGAAAAACGTACGATTGAAATATCCCGGATCTCAGAAGCGGACCTATCGCGGTACACGACTACCGGTCCATCGGGAGTGATCGCCGCGGAAGTTTGACAGCAGTCGCAAACCCGCCCGTCGAGCTCCCATTCGTCTGTCTTCGCACCCGAAGCGTCCAGAAAAGCGGCACGCAGCATCATTTCTCCGTGATGACCGTGGTGATCATTTTCTTCAGTCGCTGTCTTTCTGCCGTCCAGCCAGCAGACAAAAAAGCCGTCTCTGTAGGGTAACATCGAAACGAATCCGTGCTCAGCCTTCAGCTGGTCGTCGTGCAAAACTTTCGCTGGGCCCCAGGTTTTCCCATCCGGTGCAGCAGTGACCATCACATCGTAAGTGTATTTACCGGTATCGCTTTTTTGCAGGAAATGCGCGAGGAGCCTGTCTTCGTTGGCCGTGAGCATCGGATAATCGGCCCAGTTCACGAACCAGTTGGTACCCTCCGAGACCAGCTCGGGCTTTGTCCATCCATTCGCCTCCCAACGGCTATACATCAACTGCGCGTTTCCGGCGCGCTTTACCACCCAGGAAAGAAAGACACGGCCGCTTGCGTCGCTGAACAAATGCGGCAGCGAACTGGAGTCGCCCACCGGCGAAGGAAGATCCTGCACCGGACCAGCGTTTGTTTCCTTTGTTGATTCGCGGTGCCCGCACGACAGCAACACGAGCAGCGAACCCAATAAGCACAGGATTTTCATTTTTTCGCGATTTCAAGAAGAAGTTCGAGACTCGCGGGACTGTCCCAGTTCCGGTAACCGTCCTCGCGGTGCCTCAGGTTTCCTTCGCGGTCAAAGATAAATGTGGTCGGAAGCACGGGAATGCGAACCCCCGCGGAATTTTCAAAAAGCAGGTAGTGAAACGGATAATCGTTCTGTTTCCCGAATTCGCGAATGTCTACCGGCGAATCCTCACTGGCAAAAAGAAAACGAATATCGTCGCGCCCCAGCTTTTTCATCATTGAAGCGATGGCAGGGAACTCGCGTCGACACGGTTTGCACCAGGTGGCCCAAATATTTAAAAACACGGTTTTCCCGCGGAGCTGCTCCGGCCCCACCGGGTTGCCATCGAGTTCGAAAAAACGAAATTGCGAAACGTTCAAATTCTCTTGTTTCGGCGTCGAAGAGCAGCCGGCAAGAAACAAAACAGTTACCACGCAACAGCAGATCGTTTTCATCGGTGCATCCATTTTGCTGCCCTGCGAATGCTTCCGCGCAACAGCTGCGCGTTTACCGCAACGATAATTGTGCTGAGGCTCATCAGGACGGCTCCGATTGCGGGATCGAGCACAAAACCTGCCGCATGCAGCACCCCAGCGGCAAGTGGAATAGCGATGGCGTTATAGCCGGTGGCCCAGGCAAGGTTCTGGAGCATTTTCCTGTAGGTAGCGCGACCAAAAAGAATAAGCTTCAAAATATCGGCAGGATTGCTGTTCACCAAAATAATATCTGCCGTTTCAGCCGCAACGTCCGTGCCCGAACCCACGGCTATCCCCACATCGGCCTGTGCCAGAGCGGGGGCATCGTTCACTCCATCGCCGGTCATGGCGATAAAGGCGCCTTTTTGCTGAAGCTCTTTCACGATTTCCACCTTCTGGTGCGGGAGTACCTCTGCGTAAAAACCATCCAGCTCCAGTTCCTTCGCCACCGATTCCGCGACCTGCCTGTTGTCGCCCGTGGCCATGTAAACCCGGATTCCGTTTTTTCTGAAAGCAGCAACCGCAGCCTTTGATTCCGGTCTCAAAGCATCCGCGAGCGCGATGAAGCCCGCGAGCTGTCCGTCGAAGATCACGTAGACGATAGTTTCCGCAGCGTTTCCGGTCGTTTCACCGGGAATGGACAGTTGCAGCTCCCGCAGGTACCCGGGACTTACCACCTGTACCTTGCGATCTTTGACGATTGCCTCCACTCCCTTTCCCGGAATGGCTTTGAACCCGGACGCCGGCGGCGACGAAATTTTTAGACGCGCGGCTTCGCGGGTAATGCCCACCGCGATCGGATGTTCGGATTCCCGCTCGAGCGCGGCTGCATATTGCAATAAGTCCGCTTCCGAAATATTCATCAACGGAACAACGCGCGACACGCCGAACTCACCCTTCGTAAGCGTGCCCGTCTTATCGAATACCATGGCGTTGATCCTGCGGGAATTCTCAAACGCAGTGCGGTTGCGAATGAGCAAGCCGTTTTGCGCGGATACCGCCGTGGAAATTGCAACCACCAGCGGAATCGCAAGCCCAAGTGCATGCGGGCAGGAGATGACCATCACCGTTACCATTCGTTCCACCGCGAAATTTGTTTCGCTCCCAATGACCAGCCAGAAAACTAAAGTGCCGATACCTACCAGGAGCGCCATGTAGGTGAGCCATTTCGCCGCTCGGTTGGCAAGGTGCTGCGTGCGCGACTTGCTCCGCTGGGCCTCTTCCACCAGGCGGATCACCTTGTTGAGGTAACTATCCTTTCCGGTATGCTGTACACGCACCTTCAGGGAACCGTTTCCATTCACTGAGCCGCCGATGACCTTATCATTACGTTCTTTTCGCACAGGCCGGCTTTCACCGGTGAGCATGCTTTCGTCCAGGTAGCTCTCTCCTTCAACGACCATCCCATCGGCCGGAACTTTTTCACCCGGCCTGATGAGCACCACATCCTCCTCCTGCAGCTCCTCCAGCTTCACGTCCACCACATGGTCGCCATGAAGTTTATGTGCTTCAGCGGGCATCATGCGCACCAGGAGCTGCAGGGCTTTGGACGCGCCGAGCACGGATTTCATTTCCAGCCAGTGACCGAGGAGCATAATGGCAATGAGCGTGGCCAGCTCCCAGAAAAAATCCATGCCGGGAAAACCGAAAATCACGGCCATGCTGAAAATGTATGCCACCGAGATCGCGAGGCCGATCAGGCTCATCATCCCCGGCGAGCGGGCTTGGAGTTCCCGCACAAATCCTTTCAGGAAAGGCCAGCCGCAGTAAAAGAACAACAGGCTGGAGAGCGCAAGCAGCAGGTATTTGTCTCCGGGGAAATGAATGCGAAATCCCAGCCAGTGCTGGATCATTTCAGACAGCAGCAGGATGGGCACCGTGAGGGCAAGGCTGATCCAAAAACGTTTTTTGAAATCGTCCACCATCATCGCGTGATGGTGACCGGCACCGTCTCCCTGCTCATGTATTTGGTGTTCGCCGGAAGGCTCACTTGATTCACTGGAAGCATGAGCATGATGCGACTGATGCGGCGGCCCGTGCTTTTGGTGCTCATGAGCCTGCTGTTTCGTCGGTGCAGATTCATGGTGCCCGTGATGGTGCGTGTGATCCATGGGATCAGTGTTTATGCAACGATGGCCGGAGCTGAAGATACAACTGGAACCCGATTGGAAACTTTCCATACAGCGGGCGCAAAGCTTCATCCACCCCATGCAGGGTAAACTGCGTGCCGGCAACGAAATCGATCTGGCTGAAACTCGTCAGTCGCCTGTTGACCCCCGCGGTCAAGGCATGGATGTTGAAATTCCGGTGGGGGTACTCGTTCCCCAGGTCCAGCTCCTCGCGCGATTTCTGTACGTACTCATAGCGCGAATAAAAAGCATTCCGGGTGCACTGATAGTTCCCTTCCAGCAAGAAGGAATGCTCGCTATGCTCTGCATCCTTTCGGTTGTGACCCCAGATACCGGCGGCGGAAACATGATTTCCGGGCGGGAGCTGCTTCGCGAACAGCACGGATGCCGAGGTGCGAACAAGGTCTTCCTCGGGCTCGATCGCCTCGGGACTTTTGATGAACCCCTGCGAAAATTGGAGCGCCCATTCAGAGGCGGGATTGTAGGAAACGCGATAGGAATAGCTGTCGAACCGCGGCTCATCGAAATCGAACCGGTTCTCGTCCGGTTCCCGCCCCGTAAAAATGGAGCCCTCCAGTTTCAGTTTCCTGTATCGAAATCCCAGCGTGCCTATGCCAAAGGTGATGTGCGTTGCGTCCTGCCAGTGGTGCCCGAGCGGAGCATCGGGATTGTTCATGGCCGAAACCCGGTGCATGAAAGTCACGGCACCGAGGGCCGGCTCGCCGGGGTATCCAAAATAACCGAAAACATCTGCGTCGGAGCTGATCATGTGCGTGTATCCGAGACTAAGGCCGGAAAACAAATCGTGCGGATGTTGCCGGTCTACCAGCCTTTTACCCTGCCAGGTTTCACCCGACTGGAAAAGCAACGGGTAGCCGTTTCCTCCTTCCGTCAGGCGATCTAGGCTGATCATTGCTGTCGCATTCAAAAGCCCGCGGTTTCCCACGCGGTGATTCATCATCGCCATGAACCAGTTTGGAAAACTAAGCGCGGCCGAACCCCGGTTGCCGGAGGAAAAAATATCCTGACTGGTATAACGCATGAATATGCTGCCATGAAACATCCAGTCGGTATTTGGCGTTTGCTTCATCCACATGTACATCGGGCCCGCGTCGGGGTTCCAGCCTGTACCGGATCCGTTTCGATTCATCGGCAGATTCCTGGAAAAAGCGTGCGAAGGCATGACGTGTTCGTGTTGCATTTCATGAACCGGCACGGTGTCCTTCGGCGGCTGCAGCTGCGGCTTTGGTTCCGGCTTTCTTGGAGGCAAGTGTTCGTCGTGTTGGGCCATTAAAGGGCTCATTACTGCGAGCATGCCCGCGACCAGCAAACTCAGATATTTTCTGACGGCATTCATAAGCGACGAATTTAGAAAAACAGAAATTGATCCGGGGGAATGCCGCAAGAATGTTGCCGGATAGCCGCCAATTAAGTCATTGATTTTGGCGCGCTTGCTTTTTGGGCAGGGCACCCAGGAAAATTCGTTCCAGGCTGATCAGCCAGCTGTCGCGGCCCATGCGGCTCATGTTGGAGGAAAGCTGAAAACGGTAGCCAACGTTCAGTTTCAGGTTGCTGTTGAAGATGAATTGTGCCGCAGGGGCAAGGTCGAGGTAGTGTTTATTCACGTCCAATAGACGCTGTCCCAACATTTCGAGGTACACATTGAAATTAGTTTGCCGGTAGTCGGTGTATTCCTTCGGCAACACCAGGTAACCTGCGGAAACCGAATAATCGAATGATTGGTAATAGCGTTCGGGAACATACAGAACTTTATCTGTGCGCGAATGATGAAACACCTGCGTATGGCTGAGGGTACCGCTCACCGCCAGCCGGTTGGTGAGCTGGGTGAGAATGAGACCCGCCTGAACGCCGGATTTATCACCCACGAGGGAGATCTCATTGAATTCGAAGGGCGCGCGGCTGCGTGTCGCGTCCGCGAAGAGCGCCATTCGAAAATGCCGATGGATGTCGTCCCTGGAATAAAACCTCCACTTCAGGTATGTCGAGAGCGATTCGAACCGCAGGTTTTGCGAATGCATGTTCGCGAAGGTGGCGGAAAAATGAAGCATCAGCTTTTTGCTGAATCCGAACATGACCTCTGGACGGTATCGTTGCCCGAGGCGGTCGTTTGCGGAATCGCGCGCGAAGTAAGCGGAGAACCTGGCGCTCATCGAGCGGGCGGGCATGTTCGACGCGGGCTCGGAAAAGACATACAACTCCTGCGCGGAAGCCGCAATACAACAGAATGCAAGAATAAGAAACAGCGATGCTCGCATGTTCATTCCTCCAGCAGCTCTTTCAGGAGCTTTTCAAGTTCCTTTCCTTCGAGGTCCATGGCGATCAGCTTTCCGTCTTTGTCGATCACGTAAGAAGTCGGCAACGCCACAATATTCCATTCCAGGGCGGTTTGGGCTTCCCATCCGCGCGGGTCAATCACCTGGGGCCAGGTGATTTTGTCTTTCGCAATGGCTTTTCTCCACTCCGACGGATCGTCGTCGAGTGAAACCGCAAAAATCTCGAATCCCTTTTCGCGGTATTTCGGATACAATTTGGTCATGCGGCGGTTCGCCAGCCGGCACGGACCGCACCAGGATGCCCAGAAATCCAGCAGGACCACTTTCCCGCGCAGAGAAGAGAGCCGCAACGTGTCGCCGTTCATCGAAGGAAGCGCGATCTCACGGGCCATGTAATCCCCGCTGGCCTGGGCCTGCGCCGCCATGGCGATCACTGTGAGCAGACCGCATATCAAAAAACGCCGGACGAACTGCATGGGGTTTAATAAGAGCTTCTCCCCTTGCGGGGAGAAGCCTGTTTTTAAATCGTAACGTGATAAATCCGGGTATCTCGGGGCACGCCCTCCTTTTCGCAGCACTCAGCAGCTTTCCCATCCTTATAACAGCTCATCGCCGTGGCGGAGCTGTATTTTTTCTGTTCTTTCGGAGTGAGAAAACCCTGGTCTACCACCTGGATCGTTTTTTCCCCTTCGAGCACCTGGTCGGTAACGTTTACAAAATGGAAATTGTCTTTTCCAAACTTCACATGCGCATCCTGGCCAATCTTCAGATCGGTGAAATTCCCGGTCAGCGCCAGGGAGCCTACCGAAAAACCAGCGTCCTCCACCGCGAGCTTGAGAGCGTCAATATCCATTTCCACGTCTTTGCGGAACCGGATGTCGAAGGCCGAATTCCTGATATCCGAGTACACCTTTTCGACAAACGGAAGCTCCTGCAGGGCCTTGTTCACAGCGTTGCTGCACATTGCGCAGGTGAGCCCGGTAGCTTGCAGCCGCGCGCGGGTGAACTGAGCGGAGGCAGCAAGCGTCAGGCCGCTGAACAGGAGGATCGTCAACAGCTTTTTCATGATCACAGATTTTAATGGTTATTCAGACTTCTTGCAGCACGAAGCCTTCTTTCCGTTCTTTTTTCCATCCTTGCCGCAACAGCTGTCGCTGGAAGCCGCGCCTTTTTCTTTGCACAGGCTCATGTCGCATTTGCCGTCCTTGCAGCAACCTGCTTCCTGGCAGGCAGGGATGTCGCACTTGCCTTCGACGCAACAATCCGCGGCAGCAGCGGTCGCAAGCGCGTCGCGATCGTATTTGCAGCAACCGTGCAGCTTGTCATAAGCCGCATTTGTTGCGCGCGCGCCCGCGTTGTCATAACCAACTTCTGCAAT
>Ga0196980_1000276_pt1 | contig 14011 bp, 14 predicted proteins | sample S3_1013CmetaG_FD_155486 | JGI IMG/M metagenome (GOLD analysis project Ga0196980, IMG submission 155486) | Soil microbial communities from Anza Borrego desert, Southern California, United States - S3_10-13C | ecosystem: Environmental > Terrestrial > Soil > Desert | place: USA: California... | reverse complement strand
GAGCTCCGGCCCTGCCCCACCTCGTGCGCCTGCTTCGCCGAAGGGGGGTCGATGAGCATGCCGAGCAGTGCATCCTCAGCGTTTTGCTCGATGAGGCAGCGAAGGAGACCGGTGGTGTCGCCGTTGCCTCCGGCGCCTGGATTGTCTTGCGTATCGGCAAGCACGACGGGCGCGCCGGCAGCGCCGCGGCTTTTGGCGCGACGCACGGCGTCGGGCGCGTCGTGAAGCTCTAGAGCGAAGTCCTTCTCGGCGTCAGAGACGGCGCCGCGCAGCGCCTCGACGGCGTCGGGCGATCCATAGCCGAATACGGCCATCCCGCAATCGGCGAAATCCGCCATCGGGAATCCGGGCGTGAAGGAAAGCACTGAGCCGCTCGTGGCTTCGAGCCGCTCGAGCTCTTCATAGATCCCTTTGCACGGCTCGACGAACGAGCATTGCGAAGGAATGCCGGTGAGATACGGCAACTGGTGGAAACTGCGCTTTGGTCGCTCGCCGGTACGCAGCATGTCGTCGAGGAGGCGCGCGGCCCGTGCACCCGTTGGCGCCATGTCCACATGCGGGTACGTGCGATACGCGACCAGCCCGTCGGCCGACCCAACCATGGCGTGCGTGACATTGGCGTGCAGGTCGAGGCTTGCGACGACCGGTATTCGAGGACCTACGGCCTCGCGCACGCGGCGCAGGAGCTCGCCCTCGCCGTCGTCGTAGGTCTCGACCACCATGGCGCCGTGGAGGTCCAGGTACACGCCGTCCACCGGAAGCGCCGCGCGCAGGCGCTTCACCAGTTCGCCCGCGACGCGTTCGAAGGCATCCGCGGTGACGTGCGCCGATGGGCTTGCTGCGGCCCACGCCGTGCCGACCAGCGTGTGGCCGAGCGAGCGTAGAGTCTGGATCGCGCCTGCTGCGGGGATGTTCGCTCCTTCTACGGCGGCGAAGATGGGCTCGCCGTACTGCACGCCCGGCCAGCCGCCGCCCGCTTCAAATGCCGCGTAGTCCGCCTTGGAAGGCGCGAAGGTGTTGGTCTCGTGCTGGAAACCGCCGATTGCGATGCGTGCCATGCCCTGCTAACCTGTTTTCTCTCCAGAGGAGGAGATTCTCGCATGCGTCGTCGCATTCTCGCCGTCCTGGCGCTGATGTGCTTTTCGATCGTCCACGCGCAGGACAAGGTGCTGCGCGTCGTGCCGCACTCGAACCTGAGCATCCTGGACCCGATCTGGACCACGCAGTTCATGGCGCGCAACCACGGCTACATGATCTACGACACACTCTTCGGCACCGACGAGAAGAACCAGGTGAAGCCGCAGATGGTGGACAACTGGACCGTGAGCCCGGACAAGCGTCTGTGGACCTTTACGCTGCGCCCCGGGCTTGAGTTCCACGATGGCAAGCCGGTCACTGGCGAAGATGTCATCGCGTCGCTCGAGCGCTGGGGCAAGCGCGACGCCATGGGCCAGAAGCTCATGACCTTCGTCGAGCGCATGGATACCCCGCAACCCAACACCTTCCGCATTTTTCTGCGCGAGGCGTGCGGCATCATGCTGGAAGCGCTGGGCAAGCCTTCGTCCAACGTGCCCTTCATCATGCCCAAGCGCGTCGCGGAGACGCCCGCCGACAAGCAGATCGAGGAGCACATCGGCTCGGGGCCTTACATCTTCAAGCGTGACGAGTTCAAGCCCGGCGACAAGGCGGTTTACGTCAGGAATCCGAAGTACATGCCCCGCAAGGAAGCGCCTTCGGGGACCACCGGCGGCAAGAACGTCTATGTCGAGCGCGTCGAATGGAACCTCGCGTTGCGCGACGCGCAAGCGCAGGTCAACGCGCTCGCCAAGGGCGAGGTCGACATCCTCGAGCGCCCCGCGTTCGAGAGCTACGAGCAACTCAAGAAGGCCGACGGCGTGGTTCTTGTCAACAAGGACCCGCTCGGTTTCCAGTACATGGGGCGCTTCAACCATTTGCACCCGCCGTTCAACAACGCGAAGGTGCGCCAGGCGGCGATCGCGGCAATGCAGCAGGAGCCGTTCCTTCGCGCGCAGGTCGGTGTGAAGGAGTTCTACAAGGCGTGCCCCTCGATGTATACGTGCGGCACGCCCTACGGCACGGCGAAAGGCAGCGACATCCAGTCGAAGTCCAACATGCGCAAGGCGCAGGAGCTGCTGAAGGCCTCGGGCTACGACGGCACGCCGGTGGTGATTCTGAAACCCACCGACCTCGCGGCGATCCAGAAGCTGCCCGACGTCGCCGCGCAGCTCCTCCGGCAGGCGGGGTTCAAGGTCGACCTGCAGGCCATGGACTGGAACACCGTGGTGAGCCGCCGCGCGAAGAAGGATCCGCCCGCGCAGGGCGGCTGGAATATCTTCCTCACCGCGTGGCTCGCTCCCGACGTGTGGAGCCCGCTCACCAACGCGGCGCTCGGCGCTGCAGGCGAGAAATCTTGGTTCGGCTGGCCGAGCGACGAGCAGATCGAAAAGCTGCGCGACCAGTTCGCGCGCGAGACCGACGATGCGAAGCGCAAGGCGATCGCGGAGCAGATCCAGGTGCGCGCCTTCGAGATCGGCACGCACGCGCCGCTCGGCGAATACGTCAATCCCTACGCGGTGCGCAAGAACATCACCGGCCTGGTGACCGGCAGCGGCGACACCTACTGGAACGTTAGGAAGAACTGACTAGCTTCGTCTTACGCCGGCTGGCTGCGACGATCCCGGTTCTTCTGATCGTCGCGGTGCTGGTGTTCCTCATGCTCCGGCTCACCCCCGGAGACCCGGCGGCGATCCTGGCCGGCGACGCGGCAAACGCCGATCAGATCGCCGCCATCCGTGCGAGCCTCGGCCTCGATCGTTCGCTGCCGGTGCAGTTCACGATCTGGCTCGGCAACGTGCTCCAGGGCGAGCTCGGCCAATCGTACTTCTACAAGATGCAGGTCACGCAGCTCATCGGCCAGCGCCTGGAGCCGACCTTCGCGCTGGCCGGCCTCACGATTCTGATCGCGATCCTCGTCTCCATCCCGCTCGGCGTGATCGCCGCATGGCGCTTCGGTGGCTGGTTCGACCGCGCGTTGATGGGCTTCTCGGTCCTTGGCTTCTCCATTCCGGTCTTCGTGCTCGCCTACATCCTTATCTGGCTGGTGTCGCTGCAGCTCGGCTGGTTTCCGGTGCAGGGTTACCGGCGGCTCGCCGATGGTTTTTTCCCCTTCCTGCACCACCTCATTCTGCCGGCGATCACGCTCTCGGTGATCTACATCGCGCTTATCGCACGCGTTACGCGCGCCTCGGTGCTGGAAGCGCTCGGCGAGGACTACATCCGCACCGCGCGAGCGAAGGGCCTGCCAGAGCTGCGCGTCCTGGTACGCCACGCGCTTGCGAACGCTGCGGTGCCGATTGCGACGGTCATCGGCATCGGCATCGCCATTCTGATCGGCGGCGTGGTGGTCACCGAATCGGTGTACGCCATTCCCGGGCTCGGACGGCTCACCGTCGACGCGGTGCTCGCCCGCGACTTCCCCACCATCCAGGGCGTGATCCTGTTTTTCTCCTTCATCTATGTACTGGTGAACCTGATCATCGATCTGTCCTACGTATTCCTCGACCCGCGGATCCGCTACTGATGGTGTGGCGGAACTGGTCAGTCCGAATCGGCGGGGCCACGCTCCTCCTGCTCCTGGCGATCTCGATGGCCGCGCCTTGGCTGGGCACCGTCGACCCGACGCTCTTCGACGCGGCGAGCCGCGACCTCAGGCCGGGCGGCGACGGCGAGATCTTGACCCTCGACGGTGAGGTGAAGAAGCACACCTTCCTCATGGGCTCGGATTCGTTCGGACGCGACATCTACAGCCGCGTGCTCTATGGCACGCGCGTGTCCCTGGTCGTGGGACTCGCTGCCGCACTGCTCGCTATAGTGTTCGGCGTGCTGTGCGGGCTGGCGGCCGGCTACATCCGCTGGCTGGATGGGCCGCTTATGCGCGTCATGGACGGCATCATGGCGATTCCGGCCATACTCATCGCCATCGCAGTGGTCGCGCTGTGGCGGGCCAGCCTTCCCACGGTGATCGTGGCGATTGCGATTCCGGAGATTCCGCGCGTGACGCGGCTGGTGCGCTCTCTCGTGCTCTCGATCCGCGAGGAGCCATACGTCGAAGCAGCGGTTGCGCTCGGCACGCCGACGGGCAAGATCATGTTCGGCCATATCCTGCCGAACACCATCGCGCCCCTCCTCGTGCAGGGCACCTATATCTGCGCGTTCTCGATCCTGCTCGAGGCAATCCTTTCGTTCCTCGGGGTTGGCCTGCCACCCGACATTCCCACGTGGGGCAACATCATGGCCGAGGGTCGGGTGCAGTTCGTCGCGTACCCGCACAACGTATTCTTCCCCGGCATCTTCCTCGCCGTAACGGTGCTTGCGGTAAACATGCTTGGGGACGGCTTGCGTGACACGCTCGATCCGAAGATGGCGAAGCGCGTATGAGCGTCCTGCAAGTGCAGGACCTCTCGGTCGCCCTACCCGCGGGAGCGGACCGTGCGCAGGCCGTTACGGAGGTTTCGTTCGAGGTCCAAAGGGAAGAGATCCTGTGCCTCGTCGGCGAGTCTGGCTCCGGCAAGAGCGTCATCGCTCAGGCCATCATGGGGTTGCTGCCGAAAACGCTGCGCGCCATCGGCGGCCGGATCCTTCTCGAGGGCGAGAACCTGCTGCGCGCGCAGGAGAGCCGGCTGCGCAAGCTGCGCGGCGCGCGTATGACGATGATCTTCCAGGAGCCCATGACCGCGCTGAACCCGGTCATGCGCTGCGGCGAGCAGATCGATGAAGTGCTGAGGATCCATACCGCCCTGCCCGAGCGCGAGCGGCACGACAGGATCTTGAACCTGGTGCGCGAGGTGGCGCTGCCGGATCCGGAGCGCATGCTCGCCTCCTACCCCCACCAGCTCTCGGGCGGCCAGCGCCAGCGCGTGATGATCGCGATGGCGCTCGCGCTGGAGCCTGCTTTGCTCATCGCCGATGAGCCCACGACCGCGCTCGACGTGACCACGCAAGCGCAGATCCTGAGGCTCATCGCCGAGCTGCAGAGGAAGCATGGCATGGCGGTGCTTTTCATTACGCACGATTTCGGCGTGGTGGCCGAGGTCGCGCACCGCGTGGCGGTGCTGCGCGAAGGGCGGCTAGTCGAAGTCGGCGCCAAGGACGAAGTCCTGAAGCGTCCGCGCGACGCCTACACAACCATGCTGATTCGCTCGGTGCCGACGCTGCAGCCGCACTCGCGCCCGGCCGATCCGGCGTCGCCTGTGGTTCTCCAAACAAGCAATCTCGCCAAGACCTACGTCGACCGTGGCTGGTTCGGTGCTCGCCGGCGCGTGCATGCAGCCGCCGAAGTGAACCTCGAGGTACGCAAGGGCCAGACGCTCGGCATCGTCGGAGAGTCGGGATCCGGAAAATCGACGGTGGCGCGCTGCATTGTCCGGCTCGTAGAGCCGACCGGCGGCGAGATCCGGCTTCGAGGCCAGGACATCGCACGGCTGCGGCCGCGCGCGCTGCGCCCGCTGCGCTCGAAAGTACAGATCGTGTTCCAAGACCCCTACCGCTCGCTCAATCCGCGGCGCACCGTTGGCGAGGCGATCATCGAGGGTCCGCTCAACTATGGCGTGCCGCGCGCGCGCGCGCTCGAGCGCGCGCGCCGGCTCCTGGAGCTGGTGCGCATGGATCCGGCGGTGCTCGAGCGCTATCCGCACCAGTTCTCCGGCGGGCAGCGCCAGCGTATCTGCATCGCGCGCGCGCTCGCCATGGAACCCGAGCTGCTCGTCGCCGACGAAGCGGTGTCCGCCCTCGACGTTTCCGTGCAGGCGCAGGTGCTCGCGCTATTCGCCGAGATCCGCGAGCGCCTCGAGCTCGCCATGCTTTTCATCACGCACGATCTGCGAGTCGCGGCACAGGTATGCGATCAGGTCGCGGTGATGCAGGAAGGCCGTGTCGTGGAGTACGGACCGGCGCGCGAGGTGTTCCTCGCGCCGCGCCACGAGTACACCAAGGCGTTGTTCGCGGCCGCGCCCGGACGGGGGTTCGCCTTTGGCGGCTAAACTAGAGCCATGGATCGACTCGATGCTGCGGCGATCGCCGTCCCCGGCGTGGAGGTGCGGGTTGTCGAGCGCTGTGCCTCCACCAACGATCTCGCGCTGCAGGCATCCTCCCATGTCCTGATCGCGGCGGAGGAGCAGACCGCCGGGCGCGGGCGCCGCGGCCGGCGCTGGCATAGCGCGGCGGGCGCGGGCATTACGTTCTCGCTCGCCCGGCGCATCCGGCGTCCGGCGCGAGAGCTCGCCGGGCTTTCGCTGGTCGCGGGCGTCGCGGCTGCGCGTGCGCTGCGCGCGCTCGGAGCGCCCGTGTGCCTGAAATGGCCGAACGATCTCGTCGTCGGTGCGGGCAAGCTGGGCGGCATCCTGGTCGAATCGCGTAACGGCGGCCACGCGGTCGTCGGCATCGGGCTTAACTGCCGACGCGTCCCGGGGGTCGAAGCGAAGGTCGGCCAGGCCATGGCGTACGTCAACGACTTTACCGAGGCCAGCCGCAACCAGATTATTCAGAACGTCGCGCTCGAGCTGATCGCGGCACTCGCCGCTTTCGAGCGCGCCGGCCTGGATGCAGTGCGCGCCGAATGGGAAGCCATGCATGCGCATGTCGGGCGCCGCCTGCGCGTTCGCCTGGCCGACGGACGCACGGTGAGCGGGGTCGCGGCAGGACTCGACGCCCACGGGGCGCTGCAGCTCGACACGCGCCAGGGCAAGCGCTCGGTGACCAGCGGACGGGTGCTCTCCGCGAGGGCCGCATGATCCTTGCCATCGACGCCGGCAATTCACGCGTCAAGTGGGGCTGGCATGACGGGCGGAGCTGGACCAGCATCGCTACGGTATCGCTGATCGAGTTCGCCGCTTCCAGCGACCACGTCAACCCGTTCTCCATCACGCACGAGGACCCCGAGCGGATCATCATCTCGAATGTCGCCGGCGAGGGCGCGCACCAGCTCCTGGTCAACTGGACGAGCATCTTCGACGTCGAACCCACGTGGCTGCGCTCGGAGGCGGAGCGTTGCGGCGTGCGCAACCTGTACGAGCGTCCCGAGCAGCTCGGTGCCGACCGATGGGCGGCGCTCATCGCGGCGCGCACGCTGCACCCCTCCGGCGCTGCGCTCGTCGTGAACGCGGGGACGGCCACGACGGTGGACATGCTTTCGGGCGACGGGCGCTTCCTCGGCGGCGCGATCCTTCCCGGGGTCGAGCTCATGCGCTTCGTGCTCCACGAGCATACCGGGCGGCTTCCGCTCGACACTGGGGAATACCGCGACACCCCGCGCAAGACAAGCGATGCCATCGAGAGCGGCTGCCGGCACGCCCAAGCCGGTGCGGTCGAGCGCATGTACCGCGTGCTGCGCGACATCGAGCTGAATCCCCTGTGCATCGTTGCCGGCGGCGCCGGCCGCACGCTTGTCGATCAGCTATCGATGCCGCGGCGCTACGTGGAGAACCTGGTGCTCGACGGGCTCGCGCACATCGTGGTGACCGAGCGCGCCGTCGCTAAATGAGGGTGCTGTTCCTGCTGCTCGTGCTCGCGAACGTCGCGTTCTACGCGTGGTCGCGCTATGGCGGCCCCGGCGATGCGCAACCGGCGTCGCGCGCGCGCGAGATCGAACCCGAGAAACTCAAAGTGATCGCGCCCGGCGACTTGCCGCCGTCCGCGCCGAGCACCAAAGCCGGCAGCACGTCAACCGGGAGCGCGTGCCTGGAATGGGGCAGCTTCACGCTTGCCGAGGCGCCGCGCGCCGAGCAGGCACTCGAGCCGCTCGCGCTCGGTGCGCGCCTCACCCAGCGCCGCGCGGACGAGCTCGCCGCCTGGTGGGTGTTCATCCCGGCGCAAGGCAGCCGGCAGGCGGCAGTCAGGAAAGCGGCGGAGCTCAAGGACCTCGGCGTGGAGGAACTGTTCATCGTGCCGGACGAAGGCGAGCACCGCTGGGCGATATCGCTCGGCGTTTTCCGCACCGAGGAGGCGGCGCAGGCGCGGCTCGCCGCGCTGCGCTCGCAAGGCGTACGTAGTGCTCGCGTCGGCGCACGTGAGACGGTCGTGCCGCGAGTATGGTTTCAGGTGAAAAGCGCCGACGCCGGCTTGCAGGCCCGGCTCAAGGCCATCGCCCGCCAGGCGGAGGGCACCGAAATCAAGGAGTGCCTCTAGCCGATCGGCACGGCGCCGCCGGGCACATGCTTGGCGACGAGCTGCAGCAGCTTGTCAGCCCGAACCGGCTTCGTAAGATAGCCCACCGCTCCTAGCGCCTTGCCGCGGTCGTCGCCTTCGTCGTACGAAGTGAGGAAGATGACGGGGATAGGCGGAAGCGTCGTGTCGGCCTTCACGGCCGCGATGAACTCGAAGCCGTCCATGTGCGGCATGTTGACGTCGCAGATGATGAGGTCGGGCGGGCTGCGCAGGACGAGGTAGCCCGCTTCGATGGCGTCCGGGGCAATGTTCACCGCGTAACCGGCAGCGCTGAGATGAAGCCGCAGCAGGTCGCGGATGCTATCGTCGTCATCGATGACAAGAATCGTGGCAGCCATCGCAGGGGCCGCCAAATTATAGTGTTCGCCCCGGGTGCTATCATGAATCGCATGTTCTTCATGCGTGCATTCGTAACCACGTTGCTCACGCTGGCGGCATGCGCGGGGCACGCGCAAATCTATCGCTGGTTCGACGAAAACGGCCGCGCGCATGCCGGCGACACTCCGCCGCCAGGCGCGCGCAACGTGGAAAAAGTCCATGCTGCCACGCCGGCAGCTGAGTCCGTCGAGCCCTATGCATTGCAGCTCGCGCGAAAGAATGCGCCGGTGACGCTCTATTCGACACCGAATTGCCCGCTGTGCGGAAATGCACGCGCTTTGCTGAACCAGCGCGGCGTACCGTTCAAGGAAACGCTGATTACGGACAAAAACGTCGGCGAGCTGATGACGGCCGTGGGCGCGAATGCGGTCCCGTCCATCGTCGTGGGAAGCGCGATCCGGCAGGGCTTCGAAGAGACGACCTATCACGCGATGTTGGACGCCGCGGGCTACCCCAAGCTCGGCGTGCTGCCACCGCGCGACCAGAAAGAACCGGCGCTCGCCGGTCCAAAGGCCGAAGCGGCAGCAGACGAAGCTCCGCGGGGACCCTACGCGCCGGGAGGGCGGCGCTCGCCGCAGAAGTAAACGCGGTTCGGGGAGTGGTGCTGGTGGCCCGACTCGAACGGGCGACCTACTGATTACGAATCAGTTGCTCTACCAGCTGAGCTACACCAGCGGGGATCGGGCGTGAATTATACCCGCCGTGGCACAGTTCACGGCCGGCGGTACCGTTCGCGCCATGGCGCTCACCGCTGGTCGCCCGTAATTGCCGCGCGGCAAGCGCACTCCTTAGCATGGGCACATAACAAAGGGAGGGCGCCCAATGCGCCGCGGCAAGGGATTCACGCTAATCGAGCTGATGATCACGGTGGTGATCGTGGCCATCCTCGCCGGGATCGCGTATCCGTCGTACGAGGGCTACATGAAGCGCTCGCGGCGATCCGAGGCGCAGCAGCTCCTCGCCGCCATCGCCAACCGCGAGACGCAATACCTGCTGGATTCGCGCATGTACACCAACGTCATCGGCGCGACCGGCCTCAACGTCAACACCGAGCGCTGGACCTGCACGCCGACCGCGGCACCGACCAGCTGCACCAACGGTTGGTACACCGTCACCGTCACGGTCGATAACGCGGCGACGCCGCCGACGTTCGCGGCGACGGCGACGGCGTCGGGCAAGCAGGTCCCGGACGGCGACCTCACCATCAACCAGGCGGGCGCCAAGACGCGTCAGGTCAGCGGCGGCCCCAACCTCGGCTGGTAGAGCTCGCCGAGCTCCCATGACCATGCGCGCCGACACGGGCTTCACTCTGACCGAAGTCATCATGGTGGTGGCCATTCTCGCCCTGCTCGCGACCGTGGCGGCGCCCCAGATGCGCGCGTTCATGGATTCGCAGGTGGTCAAGACGCCCGCGTCGGACCTGTACTCGAGCCTCGTTCTCGCCCGAAGCGAAGCGATCAAGCGCAACGCCGCAGTCGACCTCGTGCCGGCAGCGACAACGAATTGGGCGCAGGGCTGGGAAGTGCGCGTGCAGTCCGGCGGCGCCGTGCTACGCGCCCAAGACAGCTACCCGCGCATCGCGATCACCCCGAGCACGGCCGGCACGGTGACCTACGGCGGAAACGGCAGGCTCTCCACATCGGCGACCACGTTTCGCATCCTTGTCCCGGGAAACGCGGATGCACGCATGCGCTGCGTCACGGTCGACGTGACCGGGCGTCCTAACGTGCGCGTCGACAGGAATACGGACCAGACCGCATGCGACTAATCGCCAAATCACGCTCGGCCGGCTTTACGATGCTCGAGGTGCTGATCTCGCTCCTGATCGCCGTGTTCGGCCTTCTCGGGCTGATCGGGCTGCAGACCCAGGCGCAAGTCACCGAGTTTGAGTCGTATCAGCGCGCGCAGGCGCTGGTGCTCGTGAACGACATGGCTGACCGCATCGCCTTCAACCGGGCGACCGACGCCAATGGGTATGTGATCGGCTGGCGCTGCTACACCTACAGCACCGATTCTCAGCGTTACCTCGGCACCGGCAACACCGTGGCCGCGGTGTGCGCCGACGGCGCCATTACCGGGGACCCGAAGACGCGGGCGGATGCCGATCTCGCCGCCTGGAACGACCTCCTGCAGGGTGCATCCGAGACCGTGACGGCCAGCGGCACGAGAGTCGGCGGCCTGCTCGGCGCGCGCGGCTGCATTACCCGCGACGCCGCCACGGGGGTAATTCGCGTGAGCGTCGCCTGGCAAGGGATGGCGCCGACCGTGGCCTCGGCTGACACGTGCGCAACCACGCGATACGGCGCGAACGATGCGCTGCGCCGCGTCGTGTTCACGGAAGTCATCGTTCCGGTCCTCACCGTGGTGACCCCATGAACCGCCGCGCACAACAGGGACTCTCGCTGCTCGAGCTGATGATCGCCATCACGATCGGCCTCGGGCTGCTCGCGGCGCTCACCACGGTATTCGTGAACTCCAGCCGCTCGCAGAACGAGCTTGCGCGCGCCTCGCAGCAGATCGAGAACGGTCGCTTCGCCATCCAGACGCTGCAGGACGACATCTGGCACGCCGGGTTCTATGGCCGTCACGTCGCCTACACGACGACCGCGCCCACGGCGCTACCAGACCCCTGCTCGACGAACGTCGATACGGGCACGCCGAGCCCTACTCCACTGCAGAACGCACTGATGTTCCCGATCCAGGGCTACAACGATCCGGCGAGCGTTCCGGCGGCGCTGACCTGCCTCTCTGCGAGCGATTTTGTGCCCAACAACGATATCCTCGTCGTGCGGCGCGCCGATTCCCGGGTGACGCCGATCGGCTCCCTCGCCGCGACCACCTTGTATCTCCAGTCGGTCGCCGAGGCGTACCACCCCACAAGCCTGCAGGCGATGAGGCCCATCATCGCCGCCGGTAATCCGTCTTCCAACTTCAGCCAGACGAGCCCCACCACCGGCGAGCTGGGTGAGATCCGCCGCTACCACGTGCACATTTACTTCGTCGCACCCTGCAGCGCGCCGGCCGGCGGCGGCACGAGCTGCACCGGCGCGAACGACGATGGCGGGCGGCCGATACCGACGCTCAAACGACTGGAGCTTGGCCCGACCGGCGCGTTCCAGATCGTGCCCCTCGTTGAGGGCATCGAGAAATTCCAGGTCGATTACGGTATCGACACCCCGTTCACCGGCTTGCCTGTCGGCGCGCCTTACGCCGGCGATGGCATGCCGGACAGCTATGTGGCCGCGCCGACGGCCGCGCAGTTCAGCCAGGTCGTCGCCGTACGCCTGTACCTCGTTGCGCGTGCCACGGAGCCAAGCGCCGGCTACCTGGACACGAAGACCTATGACCTCGGCCTGCACGGCACCTACGAGCCGAACGCCGTCCCTGCTGACCGGCCGTACAAGCGCCACCTCTTCACCAGCGTCGTGCGGCTGCAGAACGCTGCCGGCTGGAGGGAACGATGATCCGCCCCGTTAGCCGCTCGAGCGCGCAGCGCGGCGCGACGCTCGTGATCACGCTGATCATGCTCGTGCTGATCACCATGTTCGCCGTCTCGGCGATCACGCTCAGCAACTCGACCAGCAGAGTCGTCGGAAACATGCAGGCGAAAAAGACCACGGACGCCATCGCCCAGCGCGTAGTCGACCAGGTGATCTCTGAGGGACTGTTCGGCGACAAGCGCTTGGTCCCGGTCACCCCGACATGGACGCCCGCTGGCATCACGATCCAGGTCACTCAGCGCCACTGCAAGGCATTCACGCAGACGTTGCTCGATCCGCTAACGGGCACCGCAACTTGGGAGTTCGATGTCTGCATCCGCGATTCCTTTACCGGTGCCAAGTCCTACATCCGCCAAGGCGTGGCCGTAAAAACCTTAACAGCGGGCACGCCGTGCCCGGCATCTGCCTTCGTCGCCACTACCTGCTGACCGCGGGAGGTTCCGATGATCCACCGCAAATTCCTCGCCACCTTCGCCACCGCTTGCACGCTCGCCGCTTCGGGCGCCGCACTGGGCCAGTTCGTCGACCCGGTGGGCGACGACACGGACATCTTCCTCGCGAATCCTACGATCGAGGCGACGCGGCCGAACGTCATCATCCTGCTGGACAACACGGCGAACTGGAACACGCCCTTCGATACGGAGAAGGCCGCTCTCATCAATATCACGAACTCGCTCGTAACCGACGCCTTCAACCTCGGACTGGCGATGTTCGTGGAGACCGGCGGGGCGAACGACAGCATTGACGGTGCGTACATCCGATTCGCCGCGCGGCAGATGACTCCGACGAACAAGACACGTTTCACTTCCCTGGTAAACGGACTGGACAAACTCGGCGACAAGAGCAACAACGCCGTGCCGTCGCTGGGAATGGGAGAGCTGTACCGTTACTTCGCCGGTTTGCAAGCCCGCTCGGGCTACGGCAAGGCGAAGCGCGATTACGCCGGCAACACCACTTACAACCCGCTCGCCGCGGATCTTCCCGGGAACGCGTTCACCAGCAGCACGAGCCAGACTTACGTGAGTCCGATCGTGAGCGGCTGCCAGAAGAACTTCATCATCTTCATCAGCAATGGCGTAGCGAACGAAAACACGAGTGCGCTCGACGAAGCGCGAAACCATCTTTCCTCGCTGACCGGTGAGAGCCCGCCACAGACCATCACCGTGTCGCCGAGCGGCCAACAGGCGAACTGGGCCGACGAGTATGCCAAGTACATGGCAAACGCCGACTGCGCGCCGTCCGTCGATGGCGTGCAGAACGTGATTACCTACACCCTCGACGTCCTGCCCGCGGTCGCCGGCTCGCCCGACTGGACAGCACTCCTGAAAAGCATGGCGAATAATGGCAAGGGCCGTTACTTCGCCATCACGGACACCACCACCACCGAGCAGTTCGAGAACGCCCTGCGCACCATCTTCCAGGAGGTGCAGGCCGTCAACTCGGTGTTCGCTTCCGTGGCGCTTCCGGTCAGCGTGAACGTGCGCGGCACGAACCTGAACCAGGTCTATATCGGCCAGTTCCGTCCCGATCAGACGAAAGGGCCGCGCTGGTTCGGCAACCTGAAGATGTACAAGATCGGCCAGAACAACCAGGGCGAAGCGTTCCTTGTTGACGTGGACGGGAACCGCGCGGAAAACCCCGCGACGGGCTTCGTCTCGCCGAACGCCAAAAGCTTCTGGACCGCGACGTCCTCGTTCTGGAACCATCGTGGGGCCGACGAAAACGGCGCAGGGGGTGTCTCCGATCTTCCGGACGGCGACCTCGTAGAAAAGGGCGGCGCTGGTCAACGGTTGCGCGGTCGGTATGCCACCGACCAGGCGTTGCGCCAGATGTACACCTGCGTGAGTGCTGGCGGCTTTTGCAATTCCGGGTCCTTGCTATCGGCCTCGCCG
>Ga0196980_1000275_pt1 | contig 14027 bp, 10 predicted proteins | sample S3_1013CmetaG_FD_155486 | JGI IMG/M metagenome (GOLD analysis project Ga0196980, IMG submission 155486) | Soil microbial communities from Anza Borrego desert, Southern California, United States - S3_10-13C | ecosystem: Environmental > Terrestrial > Soil > Desert | place: USA: California... | reverse complement strand
GGAGGTGATCTTCCAGGGGATCGAAACGCTGCATAAGTCCTGCCCGAACAACCTGGGCGACTGGTATTTCACCGGCAATTACCCGACACCGGGCGGGAACCGCGTGGTAAACCGGGCGTTTATGAACTATATGGAAGGGAGGAATGTCAGAGGGTATTAGAGAGTTGGGAGTCGGGAGTTCAGAGTCGGGAGTAGTTGGTAAATTTATTCTCATGAAAACGGTGATTCTGGTACGGCATGCGAAGAGCGACTGGGGCGATCCCAGCCTGAGCGATGTGGACCGCCCGCTGAACCAGCGCGGCAAGCGGGATGCGCCGGAGATGGCGAAGCGGCTGAAGGACCGGGGGCTGAAGATCGACGCGCTCATCACCAGTCCTGCAAAGCGTGCCCGCAAGACGGCGGTCGTATTTTGCAAAGAACTCGAGATGAAGCGCGACCGGTTTATCGAGGAGCCGGATCTTTATGGAGCTTCGGAGGAAGAATTTTATGAAGTGCTGGAAAACCTGCGCGACAAATTTGACTGCGTGGCCCTGTTCTCACACAATCCCGGGCTGACTGATTTCGCCAACCAGCTGACCACGATGCGGGTTGACAATATCCCCACAACGGGCATCGTCGCTGTGCGCGCCGACTGCGGGAAATGGTCGGATTTCAAGGAAGCGAAAAAAGAATTCCTGTTCTTCGACTATCCTAAGCTTAAAGGCTGACCTTCTTAGGCGCCACCTTTTTGAGCAGGCGATCGACTGCCGCATTCAGCTGTTCATTTGCAGGTGCGGGTGGGAAATGATACGAAAACTCCCGCGCCTGCTGCAGCGCAGTGCCAAGGTCAAAATGTTTTTGCGAAACGCAGAACGCATATTTCTTTTCCGACAGAAATTTTCCGAGATATTCCTGTTCCGTCTGGCCTGGTGTCGGAATAAGGATGGACTTTTTTTTCATGCGCATCAGGTCCATCACAGTGCTGTATCCGCTGCGCGCGATCACCCACTCGGCGGAGCGCAGTTCCTCTTCGAGCTCAGCCGACGGAAGATGATTGTAAAAACGGATCATGTTGCTGGAGGGAATCATTGTGGCTTCGCCGGGCAGCCCGCGCACCACGGCGGCACTGCCTCCGTAATGTCCCAAACGGCGGATCAATTTTTCTTCGAGGATGCTGCGCTGGGGTTCGGGTCCGGAAAGGATCACGAGCAAACGGTCTTTTTTTTCCGGGCCGCCGGCCGCTGAGAATCGGGAAAGCGGTCCCAGGTAATGCACCGGAGTCTTTGGAAGTACGTGTGGCTGCGACAGCGCGCCGGCGAGAGAGTATGCTCCTTTGTCGTCGGGAACCCAGCATTCAGTGAACCGGTTAATGTAGTGGTAATTTATTTTGCGCAGCAGTGGCGCGAAGGCATTTCTTGCCGGTGACCGGACCTTCAACTGATGTGTAATGAAGATGCAGGGAATGTCTTCATGAAAAAGTCCGAAGCGGTTGTCGCTGATCACCGCGTCGATTTGGTGTCGTGATACCGCCTCCCGTAGCCATTTGCGTTCGTAGCCGACGGTTCTCAATGCGCGCGGCAGCTGCAGGGCGAGATTACCGAACAGTGAGAAGCGATTGTGACCGTACCGTACCCGATAACCTGGAAGCGAGAGATTGGTGAGCGACGGGAATTCTTTCCGAAGCAGCTCTTCGTGTGCCCCTTCACCGGCGAGCAGCACCTCGCAATCCCGTTGAAGAAGAGCACGCACCAGAGGGATGCAGCGCGTGGCGTGACCGAGGCCCCAGTCGAGGGGCGCCACCAGGATCCGCGGCTTTCTGGCAGGGGGCTGAGAAATAAGGCCTTCGCCAAAGAAGGGATGCTGGTCCATATTATTTTCGAGGTTTAACAGCCGCGGCACACTATTTTCTTCGTAAAATAGTTTTAATTTACACAACCTCCCTACAACCGCGACTATGAATTTGAGGCACAAAGCGATACTGGTGATCCTGCTCTGCGGTATGGTTCTTGTTTCTGCATGTAACAGGAATTATTATTCAGGTACCGGCAAAGGCAGCAATTGCGGATGCCCCAGTACCAAAGGAATGACTGGTTATTAAATTCCGGTGCTATGAAGCACAGCCGTAACTATCTGGTCCTCGTGAAAGGGCGGCTCAACGAACGCGCCATTGAGCAGCAGGTGGAATGCCTGAACGAACTGCTAATGCACGTGGAGACGCCGGGCGAATTCTGCCGCGCCCACGAGCTGGTGAACCGAAATCACATCACTACCCGCGCGAATCTTATCCTGCGCGAATCAGCGCGACCCGAGCTGAGATCTTTCCGGTTTCTCATCAACAAAAATTAGTCGGAGTTCCCGCTAGTATTGGCGCGGTGCCAGTTTTTCAAGAGCTTCCCGGAGTTGACTGATCATTTCGTCAATCTCGTCCAGTTTGCAGGTGCCCACGCTGAGGCGATACCAGGCCGAGCTCCTCGAGGCCCCGAAGGCATAGAAGGGCACGACCGCAAGCCTCGCCTCATTCAAAATGTAAGCGGTCACGGCCGGTTGACTTGAAAGCAACTTCCCGTCCCCGGTTGATTTTCCCACGAGATCGAGCTTAATGGTGAGGTAAATAGCAGCTTCCGGCGCAATCACATCAACAGGCAGTCCTGCTTCTTTCAGCGATTTGAATCCGGAGTGTATCCTGCGCAGCCGCTCTTCAAGGCCAGCTTTGAATTGCTTGAAATAGCGCCCGATGTTCTCGCGCTGGCCGAGATAATATGCCGTGGCCTTTTGTTCGGCCATCGGAGCCCACGCTCCGACATGCGTGAGGATGGCTTTCATCTTGTTGATTACGACGGCTGGACCGAGAGCCCACCCGACGCGCACGCCGGTGGCCGCAAATGCTTTGCTGATCGCGTCAATGTAAACGCAGTAATCGCGCATGGCGGGACGCAGCGACACCGGATCGTAGTGACGGATGTTGCCGTATGTAAGATGCCAGTACATCTGGTCGAACATCACGTACAGTTTTTTTTGCCCCTCCCCGCGCCGCTCGTTTTCTTCGAGTACCAGGTCACAGATTGCTTCGAGCTCCTTCTTCGGAAATGTGGTGCCTGTTGGATTTTGCGGGGAGCAAAGCGAAAGCAGTGTCGCATCCCCGATAAAAGGCCGGATATCATCGGCGGTGAGCATGAAATTATTTTCAGCTTTCGTTTCGACGACTATGTGCTCGCCCCCTACGAAATGCGTATAATGGTTGTTGTTCCAGGATGGAACGGGATAGATCACTTTGTCGCCTTTGTCGCAAATGGCGCGAAAGACGCCGTAAATCAGGGGACGGCCGCCTGCGGCCACCAGGATCTCGTTAGTGCCGTAATCGAGCCCCTGCGTCTCTTTCATGAACGATAAAATCGCTTCCCGAAGTTCGAGGTTCCCTTCCGCAGTGGGATAATTGGTAAAATGTTTCCGGTAGGCAGTGACGATAGCCTCTTCCAGCTCTTTGGGAATGGGAAAAATTGAAGGATCAAAATCCCCGACCGTGAAATTATAAATGCGTTCCCCGTGCCGGATCTTTTCCTTGATCTCCGCACCGAGCCGGACGATCTCCGAACCAATCAGTGTTTCCGACAGGTGCGACAATTTCATGGCAAGCGTTTGCGGCAAAAATAAAACGGACCGGCCGGATTGTTCCAAATGGGAGAAAATATTAAGACCGGTCAACCCGGGTCAACCGGCCTTAGGATTCTCACTGAAAAAATGGACGCTAGAGCGGTTTGTATTCCTTAAACAGGTTCACTTTCGTGCCCTCCACCTGCTCGCGGTATGCCTTCCACTTTGTTTCAAAGAATGTATTGATCCTCGTGATCGCTTCGCCGATCGCTTTTTCAGCGTTGGCAACGAGCGCCTGTTCCTGTTCGCCCGGTGCAACCATCTTGCTGAAGATCGACTGCTGTGCGGTTTGCATTTGCGTGGAAACCGTCACTTCAAACGGATTCCGGCTCAAACCCTGCTTATCACTGGGCTTTCCGAGTACAAATTCACGAATTGCTTTGATGTCCTCGCTCATTTTCGTCGACGTTTTGCGAAGCGAATCCGCGTCCTTCCCTTCCACGCCGCGAAGCTGAGCCTGCACCTTATTGATCACTTCTTCTGCCTCGGCGAGGCGGTCGGCGCCTTCGATCAACTTATCTACCGATTTTCTCAATCTTTGGAAGAGCGCGCGCTGCGCCAGACGAATCTCGTTCCGGTTTTGAAACCGGGGATCGTCTTTCACCGTAACAAAAGTGGAATCAGCGTCTTTGCCGAAGCTCACGACTACCTTGTAGGTGCCGGGCAATACTGCAAAACCAGAAGGCTCCGGCGCGCCGGGCTGCGGCTTTTGACTGAACGCCAGGTTGCCGCCCTGCATGGTGACAGGATTGCGGTAGCCTTTTTCTTCCATACCCCAGTATTGCCGGTTGAATCCGGATTCAGCCGCCCATTTTAAGGTGCGGATCAGTTCGTTCTTGTCGTTATAGATCTTGACCGTCACGCTGTCGCGACGCACGGTGCTCTGCGTTCCTCTCGGCCCTGAGGGCGCGGTGGATGGCTGAACCTGTTTCGCCGTGTCTGTTTTTGGTTTGTTGATGAAATAAGAAATAGCAGCTCCGCGGCGACGGTTATCGGCATCCCACAGTCCCCATGTGCTCCATTCGTATCCCGGTGCCGGCCGGTATTGTGCCTGGTACGCTTCGGGCGCGGGGAATACGGTCACGGTGTTGGACGTCACGCGCGCGCTTTCCGCTGCCAGCTTGCGCAGCGGGCGAATATCATCGAGCACCCAGAGTGCGCGGCCAAATGTGCCGATCACGAGATCCGCTTCCCGTTCCTGAATCGCGAGATCGTAAGTGGAAACGGAAGGATAGCCATTCTTCCACTGCTCGAAGCTGTTGCCGTCGTCAAGGCTCACCCAAAGACCGTTCTCGGTCCCGACGAAAATCAGATTCGGTTCCACGGGATCCTGGATCATCGACAGCGCGTAGCCCCTGACTTTATTTTCGTCGACCAGCCTCCTCCAGGTTTTTCCAAAATCCTTTGTGCGGAAAATGTAAGGCCTGAAATCACCGCGGCGGTAATCATTCACAACTACAAAAGCCTCGCCCGCGTTGTACGCTGAGGCACGGATTTGCGGGATCCACGCGCCGGGCGGAAGACCGGGAATCTTTCCGCGGAAACTGGTCCAGGTTTTTCCTCCGTCGCGGGTGAGCTGCACGTTTCCGTCATCGGTGCCCACCCAGATCGTGCCACGCTCTTTCGACGAAGGAGCAATCGTGAGAATGGTACAATGGGTTTCCGCGCCTGTGATGTCCATGGTAAGTCCGCCGGTATTCTGATATGCCGCGATCTTGACAGAGTCATTCGTAGTAAGATCCGGTGAAATCGTTTCCCAGTTTACCCCCTTGTTCGGGCTGCGATGCAGGAACTGGCTGCCGTAGTAAATGGTTTTTTTATCGAAAGGATCCTGCGCCAGCGGTGAGTTCCAGTTCCACCGCAGCGTTTGTTTCGGGTCAATGGTGGGCGGACGAATAGACCAGCTCTCGCCGGTTTTCCAGTTGCGTTTCCCCAGGCTGCCGCCCTGGCTCATGCTATAAACCCACGAAGCGTCCTCGGCATCGGGCATCACATCGAAGCCGTCCCCGCCGCCAACGTTCAGCCAGTAATAGTTGCGGATGCCTCCATTGATCCAGGTATAAGCCGGGCCATGCCAGCTTCCATTGTCCTGCATGCCGCCCATCACGTTGTAAGGAAGCTCATTGTCGACGCTCACGTGGTAGAACTGTCCAGCTGGGATCTTGTCGTCGAAGATCCAGCTCTTGCCGCGGTCGCGTGAAATGCCGATGCCTCCATCGTTTCCTTCAATGATCAGGTTTGGATCTTCGGGGTGGATCCACCACGCGTGGTGATCGGGATGAATCCCCGAATAAGGAATCAGCGTTGTAAATGATTTACCGCCGTCCTCGCTGAGGGTGACAGTCGAATGCACATCATAGATCCGGTTCTCGTTTTTCGGATCCACGTAGATTTCCTGGTAATAGAACGGCCTGTCTGTGACCTGTGAGGGATCGCTGTTTACCAGTGTCCATCTGAAACCCCCATCATCGCTCTTGTAAAATCCGTTGCGCGTGGCTTCGATTTTCGCGTATACACGGGAAGGCATGCTTCGGGAGAAAGCGACGCCTATTCGCCCCAGCTGTCCGTCGGGCATCCCGTCGTCTTTCGACAGCTTTTTCCAGTTCTTTCCGCCATCCACGGTAATGTACAGTCCACTCCCCGCGCCGCCGCTTTTCAGGTTCCAGGGCGTACGGCGGAACTGCCACATCGCGGCGATCAGCTTATTCGGGTTGGAAGGATCCATCACCAGGTCGGCGCAGCCCGTGGTGTCATTCACGTATAAAATTTTTGACCAGGTCTCTCCGCCGTCGGTGGTTTTGAATACTCCGCGCTCAGGGTGTTCGGCGTAGGGATTCCCGATGGCAGCCGCGTATACTGTATTTGGATCTTGCGGGTCAATGACTACCCGGTGAATGCAGACCGTTTTTTCAAGTCCCATCCGCTTCCAGGTTTTGCCCGCGTCGAGCGATTTGAATATTCCTGCCCCGAGGTTCAGCGAATTCCGGGGGTTGCCTTCGCCCGTGCCCGCCCAAACCACGCTTGGATTGTTTTGCTGAATAGCTACAGCACCGATATTCTGGAGCGGCTGGTCGTCGAAAACGGGGGTCCAGCTTTGTCCGAAGTTCTCGGTCTTCCATACTCCTCCCGAAGCGGCTCCGAGGTAGATGATGTTGGGGTTGGCAACAACCGCATCAATGGACGTGATGCGTCCGCTCATGCCCGCGGGGCCGATATTGCGCGGCTTCCAGTTACGGAACTGTTCCAGTGATTTCTGACCGAAAGAAAAAATGGAAACGAATATTGCAAAAGGCAACAACAATCTTCTCATGTGGATCTGTTTTGGAGGTTTAAACTTAGTGATAATGGAATGGTCAGCAAAAAAGATTGATGACAAGCGGCTGTGGCGAGGTTGAGAATGGTGTTTTCCTTCGCACTTTCACCGATAACTGCGCGAGGGGTAAAGACCTCCGCAACTTCTTAGCCGTTGCGACCGCCGGGGATCCCGACCAACCAACGACTATCACTCCCGACTTCCGGCCCCACCCCGGCCCTCCCTCAAGGGGAGGGAGCAGTAAATGTCGATTAGGAGTTAGGAGGTTTGGAAGTTCGTCAGCGCGCCTGTGGTCGGAAATTCAAATTTTCTTTGCGCCCTGACAAACGCAGACTCCCGACTCCAGACTCTCCCCGAGCCACTTTGGGGATTTGAACCCCAGACCTGTTGTTTACGAAACAACCGCTCTAACCAACTGAGCTAAAGTGGCGTGGCCGTATTAAAACGGCTTCAGCACTTTTTCCGGCTGCTGTTCGGGTTTCAGCACAACCCGGATATAATTGCCGGTGTTAATATATTTTTTCGCAGCATCCTGGATCATCTTAGACGTAAGCGCATTAATCTGCTTTTCCTTTTCCAGGATCATTCGCGGATCCGAGCCATAAAAATACGAGTCGTAGAGGTTCGACAGCCAGAACTGGTTTTGTTTCAGGTCCACTTCCAGCTTACGCCGCTGTTGCTCTTTCACTTTCTCCAGGTCGGCTGCGGAAACACCCTGCTTCAGGATCTTGTTCAGCTCGTCGAGTGTAGCGCGCGTGAGCGTATCCACGTTTTCCGGTCCGCACGGAAAAGTGATGCTGAAAGAGGCATAGGAATAAGGCACGCGGTTGAGTGAAGCGGAAGCCCCCACCCCGTATACGCTCCCTTTCTCCTCCCGCAGCTGCTCGATGAGCTTGATGTCCACCACATCGGCGAGGCTGCGCAGCGCGTAAGCGTCCTGGTCGCTGTACCGTGCAGGTGTGATGAAGTAAAGATTTACCTGGCTCTGTTGCTCGCTGCCGCGGGAAACGGTCTTCTCCATTTTCCCAAGCGGGGGACGGATGCCGAGGTCCCTGAAATTCTCTTTCGTCGGTTTCCCCGGCAGGCTGCCGATATATTTTTCGAGCAACGGCCGGATGGACTCTTCATTCACCGAGCCCACGAAGAGAAAGGTGAAGTCGCCGGCGTTCGCAAACCGGTCCCGGTAAATGCGAATGGCGCGGTCGAGGTTGATCTTGTCGAAATCTTCGGGCTTTGGAAGATTGTTCCCCCGCGGATGGTTGCGGTTGAGCAGCTTCTGCACTTCGGAATTAAAATAAATATGGGGATCCGACGTGACGTTTGCGTACAGCTGCTTTTGCCGGGTCTGGAAAGAAGCAAATGCATCCTTATCCAACCGCGGGGAAGTAAAGTAAAGATGAATCAGCTGCATCAAAGTCTCTGTTTCTTTCGGAACCGTGCTGCCGCTGAGCGCTTCGCTGTAGAGTCCAATGCCCGGATTGAGACTGGTGTTTCGGCCTTTAAGCATATTCCCCAAATCGACCGCGGAAAAATTTCCGATCCCGCTCTGCGATACCACGCTCGCCGCATGCGCCGCAGAGTAATGATCTGCATTCGGCACGAGCGATTGTCCGCCTTTGCTGAAAGCGCGCACAAGGATTTCGTCGTTCTTGAATGTAGTAGGCTTCAGGATCACGGTGGCGCCGTTGGAAAGCCTGAGTGTGGTAATGCCGACCTCATCGTCCGTCGCTGAGGAGATAATCTTTCCCGGTTTCAGTTTACTGCCGTCGATCAGTTCTTTGGCGAGTTGCTTTTCACGGTACGGTTCAATTTTCGCCGTTTCCACCGCCTGCAGCAGTTCCTTCACCTCCTCGGCGGATGGAATGCGCACGCCCGCTTTTTCCGGAGCGTTCATCGTCACCACAAGGTTGTTGTTGGTGATCCATTGCCGAGCCAGGGCATTTACCTGTTCGAGTTTCACCTCGACGAGGTACTGCTTTACAAAATCGTATTCCCATTCTATGCCCGGAATGGGTTCGTTGATGAGGAAATGATTGACGTATTCGTTTACGTATTTATATGACTCTTCCTTTTCCCGTTCGCTGAACACCCGATCGTAGAAGCTTTGAAGCTGTTTTTTCTGCAGCTCAAACTCCGAGGGCGTAAAGCCATACAGCAAGACGCGCCTGTTTTCTTCCAGCAGGGCGTAGAGCGAAGTTCTCATTCCGGTGTCGCTGGTGTTTGCATAAAGCAGGTAGGCGTCCTTCGTGCGCGCGTAGCTGTTGCCGTAGTAAGAGCCGGCTGCAACAAATGGCGGATTACCAGACAGCGTTTTTTCGCGAAGCCTTGTGTTGAGCATGCCGGTGAACATCAGCCGGTTGATGTATTTCTGGTAGTCCGCAATGCTGGTCTCTCTCCGCGCGTCTTTTTTGTATAGGACCTCTATGGAAGGGAACCCGGTTTCCTTGTCTTTCGCTACCACGGTGAGGGGTTCTTCGTGATCGGGCACGGGGAAGCTGACGCGGGGGCGGGGATTGGTGGCTGCGGGGATGTCGCCGAAAACCCTCTTGATCTTTTCTTCCATGTCGCTTACATCGATATCTCCGACCACGATGATGGCCTGCAGGTCGGGCCGGTACCAATCCGTGTAAAAGCGCTTCAGGGCGTCGTGGGAGAATTTTTCAAGCACTTCTTTCTTGCCGATCGGGAGCCGGTCCGCATAACGCGAGCCACGGTACTGCACGGGAAGGGTTTGCCGCATGAGCCGCTCTTCCGCGCCGCGGCTGAGTCGCCATTCTTCGATCACGACGCCGCGTTCCTTTTCGATTTCGGTGGAATCGAGGAGCGCGTTGTGTGCCCAGTCTTCGAGGATCTCGAGTCCCTTGTCCACCAGCTCCGGCTTGTCGGTCGGCACCGGAAGGATGTACACGGTTTCATCGAAGCTGGTGTATGCGTTCAGGTCGGCCCCGAATTCCACACCGATGCTTTGCAGGTAGCTGACCAGCTCGTTTTTGGGAAAACGCTTCGTACCGTTGAAGTTCATGTGCTCCATGAAGTGGGCAAGGCCCTGCTGGTCGTCGTCTTCCAGTACGGAACCCGTGTTCACGACCAGTCGCATCTCTACCCGCTTTTCGGGTCTCGCGTTGTGGCGGACGTAATAGGTCAACCCGTTGTGGAGCTTTCCGATCTTCACCTTGGGATCAACCGGCATGGGCTGCGCCGGATCGATTTGCGCCGCTGCGGTAAAAAAAACAAGGAATGCTGGCAGCAACCAAAGCCTTTTCCAGTGGAGCATAGCTGATTTTTTTGGGAGGGTAAAATTATCGACAACGGGCCGCTTGAAAAAATCAAAAACACCGCGTGTGTAAAGCCGGGAAGGATTTTAACACCATGAGTAATGAGTAATGAGTAACTGTCTGTTGAAAAGACGACTCCCGACTAAATCACTGCTGGCGCTTTTCGAAATTCCGTCGGGTTTCCTCGGCTTTTTTGAAATCCAGGATCACTCCGTTGATGCAGTAGCGAAGCCCGGTCGGCGGGGGACCGTCGTCGAAAACATGTCCGAGGTGAGCCTTGCAGCGCCCGCACTGCACTTCGGTGCGGGTCATTCCGTGGCTCTGATCCGGCGTGTAAATGATGCTTCCCTTGCTGATGGGTTCGTAAAAGCTGGGCCAGCCGCAGCCGCTTTCAAATTTGGTGTCGCTGCGAAACAGTGCGTTACCGCACGCAGCGCAATAATACGTGCCGACGTCGTTGAACTTCTCGAAGGGGCTCGTCCAGGGGCGCTCGGTGCCTTTTTGCCGGGCAATGTAATACACCTCTGCCGGCAGTATCTTTTTCCATTCTTCATCGCTCAGGTTCACGCGGCTGGTATCGGTGTTTGAATACACCGGATTTTTCTTTTCGGCCATGGCCTTGTTTTTATCGGATTGCTGAGAATAAGTACAGGAAGTGAATACCAAAAAGAAGCCGATGCCGGCGAATATCGTTTTGACATTCTTCATGATACAAATTTACGGTAAAGGACGCTGGGCGGATTTCGCCGGGGAAAGGCATTAACGTTTTCTTGAATGTTGAACATCGGGCAACGAACATGGAACATCGAAGTGGTCGGAGAACTTCGACCTGCCAGGCTGCACCCGCCCTGTTACTGCGGAGTTGAAGCATGACGCTCCCGCACCGCGACGGATTAGAAAGCAAAAGATGTTTCGCAGTATTCACTGTTTGGGTTTTTATTCGGTTAGAAGCTTTCGCGGTCGGCATTTTGTCTTCCTTCTTCCATATTCCGCGCGACGGGATGCAGGTTCCTGCATTTGAATTATTTAGGCCTGGTTCATTTCGACGTTGGATGTGCCATGTTCGATGTTCAATGTTCCCCTATATTTGTCCATACACATCCCCAGGCATGTTCAACCTCGTTTTATTTGGTCCTCCGGGCAGTGGCAAGGGCACCCAGTCGGATAAGCTGGTGGAGAAATACGGGTTGATCCATTTGTCCACCGGCAACCTGCTGCGTGGCGAGATCGCGTGCAAGACGCCGCTGGGCGTACAGGCTCAAAATTTCATGGACAAGGGCCAGCTCGTGCCCGACGAAGTGGTCATCGGCATCATTGGCAATTGCCTCGATGAGCACCCGGATGCCCGCGGCTTTCTCTTTGACGGATTTCCCCGCACTGTGGCCCAGGCGGAGGCTCTTGACAAGCTGCTTGAACTGAAAAGAACCGGTATCGGCCTGGTGCTCGCGCTCGAAGTGAGCGAACAGGAGCTGGTCCGCCGGCTGCTCGATAGGGGGAAGACTTCAGGCAGGAGCGACGACGTGGACGAGAACGTTATCCGTAAACGGTTCGCCGTTTATAGCAAGGAAACCGCTCCGGTAGCGGAATATTACCAGCGCGCCCGCAAATACCAGGCGGTGAAAGGTGAAGGAACGATTGACCAGATTTTTGAATCCATTTGCCGCGCCGTTGATAAAAAAATCGGGAAAGGAGCCTCGCCGTGAATATTGAGAAGGAGAATTTTCTTCGCACCCGCTTTGTCCCGCATTTACAAAGGCTGCATCCGGAAACGGCCCCTAAATGGGGACGCTTCACCGTGCAGCAGATGATCGAGCATTTCGCTCACGACGCCGTACCCACGGCAAGTGGCAAACTACGTTTCGAAAAAATTATCACGCCGCCGGAACGACTCCCGCGCATGCGGGAGTTCCTGATGAGCGACCAGCCTTTTCGACAAAACACCAGGAATCCGTTGCTGGGAGAAGAGCCGCCGCCCACGCGTTACCGGACCGTAGCCGCAGCGATCGGGGCTCTGCAGGAAGAACTGATCCGGTTCTTTGAAACTTTTCATAACCAGCCGGGACTGGTCACCCGCAATCCGTTTTTCGGGGACCTGAACTTTGAGGAGAATGTGCAGCTGCTGCACAAGCACGCGCTGCATCACCTGCGGCAGTTTGGCGTCGATGCGCGGTGACCCGATAGCGGCACAGACGGTCCGAAAAAAATTTTCATTATTAGCCAAGTTTCTGTATCAATAAACAATCCCTCGGCCAACGGCCGCAGCACCTCGGGTATCAGCGAATCACACTCGTTGGGCAAGCAAAAAAAGTGCGTAAAAGCTCATCAACGCTCGCCGAGCGGAGAGGTTTATGTTGATTTCTTTCTGGCGTGATCCATGATTTCATGAAAGATATCATGCAGCTTCGTGAGCTGCGCGGTAATCGCCTCGTCGCTCGCTTTTTCCTTTACCATTTTATCCAGCTTGCGCGCTCCTTTTACCAAATCTTTCAGCGAGCCATTCACGGCATTTTTGTCATAACCTGCCGGCGCTTCGGAGCGTTTCCAGGCCTTTGCTTTTTCCAGCATTTCCCCGCTCCGGGTTTTGATCGGATCTAACCTGCCTTCTTCGGCAGGATGGAAAGTAGCACCCATCACTTTGTGAAATTCCTCCATTTCGACCCACACCTGTCTTTGCGCCTGTACGGATGCAATGGTGAGAACGAACAATGAAACAGCCAGCGTCAATAGTTTTTTCATACCCAGTGTTTGCAGGCAAATATAAGCGGCTGCAGAGAATAAGGCCCAAACGCGGCAATGCCCTTTCAACTAATTTCGCTTCCTCAATCATCCGTTATGAAGAAGCTTGAAAATTATGTCGCCGGAAGCTGGGTCACCGGCGAAGGCGAGGGGCAGTTGCTGTATGATGCGGTGACCTCCGAACCGATCGCGGCCGCGAGCACGCGGGGACTGGATTTCAAAGCCATCCTGGATTACGGCCGGAGGGTGGGCAACCCTGCCTTGCGCCGGCTGAGCTTTCATGACCGCGGCAATCGCCTGAAGGCGCTGGCTCTTCATTTGCGCACGCACCTCGAGGAATTTTACCGGGTGAGCTATCATACGGGAGCGACGAAGGCGGACAGCTGGATCGATATCGAAGGAGGGATCGGGAACCTATTCGCCAACGCTTCGCTGCGAAGAAAATTCCCAAACGAATTTTTTTGCATCGATGGAGACACGCATATCCTCAGCAAGGGGAATACTTTCATCGGAACCCATATTTTGGTTCCCAAAGAAGGAGTGGCGATTCACATCAACGCGTTCAACTTCCCTGTCTGGGGAATGCTTGAAAAAATCGCGGTCAATTTGTTGGCCGGAGTGCCGGCAGTAGTGAAGCCAGCTACGGTGACCTGTTATCTTACCCAGGCAGTGGTGAAGGAAATTATACGTTCCGGCATTTTGCCGGATGGCGCGCTGCAGCTCGTCTGCGGATCCGCAGGGGATTTGCTCGACCATGTGACCAGCCAGGACGTGGTAACTTTTACCGGTTCAAAATCCACGGGACTACAACTGCGTTCGCATCCGCGCGTTCTGTCCGAATCGGTGCCTTTCAATATGGAAGCCGATTCGCTGAATTGCATAGTGCTCGGTACTGATGTGGCGCCGGGGCAGCCCGAGTGGGAAATATTTGTGAAGGAGGTGAGAAAGGAAATGACTGTAAAAGCTGGTCAAAAATGCACTGCCATCCGCAGGATTTTCGTTCCGGAAAATAAAATGGAAGAGGCGTGGAAAGCGATCGCGACGGCCTTATCTCAAACGCCGATCGGCAATCC
>Ga0196980_1000274_pt1 | contig 14040 bp, 13 predicted proteins | sample S3_1013CmetaG_FD_155486 | JGI IMG/M metagenome (GOLD analysis project Ga0196980, IMG submission 155486) | Soil microbial communities from Anza Borrego desert, Southern California, United States - S3_10-13C | ecosystem: Environmental > Terrestrial > Soil > Desert | place: USA: California... | reverse complement strand
TCATCTTTGCGTCGGAAGACATCGGACTGGCACAGCCGACGGCACTTGTCGTCGCGAATGCCGTCTTCGAGGCGGTGAGCAAGATCGGCTACCCTGAGGCGACGATCAATCTTGCGCACGGGGTCGCGTATCTCGCGACCTGTAAGAAGGATCGGAGCGCGTACGATGCGATCTTCGCGGCGCTTGAGGACGTGAAGAAGTTCGGCAACCTCCCTATCCCGATGAATATCCGGAATGCCCCGACCAAGCTCATGAAAGAGCTTGGTTACGGTACGGGGTACAAGAAATACGACGACACGAGCTATCTTCCGGAGAAATTGAAGAAAAAGAAGTATCTGCAGTAGCGCCGCTTGAAGAGCGGCTTCGGAAGTGGTACACCATGCATTGGCCTAGAGGGGCCAGTACTGGAGGAAATCTAAATGGGTGATCCACAAGAACAGCTGTTCCGCCGCGAGCATCCGATCGCTCGGGTCTGCGCAGCGCTTTTGTTGACCAAGCATCAGAAGAACCACCTCAGCTTGGAGTCCGACTACTTGAAAAGTCGGAAAGAGACGATTGCTCAGGCAGTCGCATCTGACGATGTCGAGCGGAAGTATGTCGTGTCCGCTTTCAGTCACGTGCTCCATACGGCGCTCAGCATCGCCGCGTATGATCCTAACGAGGAGGGTTGCTATAACGAGCATGAGACTCGTATTCCCAATGAAAAGTGCGCAACCCTGATCAAGGGCGAGCTTACCGTTTTCAAGGAGTTCTGCAGTGAACTGCTTCTTGAGTTCGAGAAGGGCAAATTCAGCGTCGATCGGGAGCAGTTCAATCTTCTCGCGACGCAGGCAGCTGATTGGCTTGCCGGACTTGATCGGGAGGAAGTGTTCCTTTGCATCTTCCAGATCTACACTGGTGCGATGTTCAGGTATATGAAAGGAGACGGCCCTTCCGCCGAGGTGATAGCGTTGAACGGACAAGCGTACGGAGCTCGAGACGCTCGAGATCGGATGTCGGGTGGCGCAACTGCTCGTTAAGGTAACCAGGTACGTCAGGGCCGCGCATCAGCGCGGCCCTTCTTTTTGCGATGCGGTACAATATTGTGCGAACATGGCACAGGACCTGAAGAACTTGAAGACGCAATTCCTCGAATACTGCGAGATAGAGAAAGGACGCTCCGTGAAGACCGTCGAGAACTACGATCGGTATCTCACCCGCTTCCTCGACCATACGAAACTGACGTCGCCCTCGAAGATAACGGAACCCGTCGTCCGCGAATTCCGCATCTGGCTCAACCGTCAGGCCGGAACTTCCGGCGACATGAAGAAGAAGACGCAGAACTACTATCTCATCGCGCTGCGCGCGTTCCTCAAATACCTCCGCAAGCTCGGCATCGAATCACTCTCCCCTGAGAAGATTGAGCTCGCGAAAGTCGGCGGACGCGATCTCGATCTCATCACGGCCGAGGAACTCGCACGCTTGATGAAGGCGCCGGTCCAGGCGCTCGCCAAGGAGTCGGATCCGCACAAGCAGCTGGTCTATCTGCGCGACCGTGCCATCCTTGAATTATTGTTCTCCACCGGACTGCGCGTTTCAGAACTATGTTCGTTGAATGCCGATCTCGATCTCTCGCGCGACGAATTCGCCATACGCGGCAAGGGAGAGAAGGTGCGCGTCGTCTTCCTCTCGAGCGATGCGAAGGAATCCGTCCGGGCGTATCTCAAGGCGCGCAAAGACATGGAAGAGGCCCTATTCCTCGACGGAAGGCCGAAGAAACTGCATCGCATAAGCCCGCGCGACGTGCAACGACACATCAAGACGTACGCTGCAAAAGCGGGCATTACGCGCAAGGTCACCCCGCACGTCATACGTCACTCGTTCGCGACCGACCTCTTAGAGAACGGAGCGGATCTACGCAGTGTGCAAGCCCTCTTAGGCCATGCGAATATAGCAACCACACAGGTCTACACGCACGTCACAGATAAGCATCTTCGTGAGGTTCATCGAACATTCCACGGTAAACGGCGTCGTTAAAAGCTTCTCTTATCCGGAAGTTATCGGGGAAACGATAATCATCGTTCTCCATATTTTTTACCGCCGTCGATACGTCGATACTATGCGCGTTTAAGAATAAGGAGACGTGAAGCTCCGAACCGAACGATTTTTTTCGGTGTCGATGACGTTGGTGTGCGAAACGCCGATACCGTATAGGCGCCGTTATCCCTGCGGACGGCATTGAACGTCTGCCATTCGGAGTGACCCTTTTCGCGAGGCTCGCTGAACATGTCGAAATTAGTCATAGGTATGAGTAGCGATCCGGAACCTGGAGATTTCGGACCTAGAGCGAAGCTTAGCGAGTATGCATGAGGGCGTGGTGAAGGATTCTGGTATCATCCGCCTATGCGGCTGGTCTCATGGAACGTCAACGGAATCCGGGCTATCCATCGAAAGGAGCTCTTCGTGCCGGCGGTGCGCAAGTTGGCGCCGGATATCCTCTGTCTCCAGGAGACGAAGGCGGAACAAGGACAAGCTGAGATTGATCTGCCGGAATACGAGGAGTACTGGAACTCATCGACGCGTAAGAAGGGCTATAGTGGGACGGCCATCTTCACCAAGCCGAAGCCGTTAAGCGTACGACTCGGCTTCCCTCCCGAAATACTTAGGAAATACAAGCTGGAAGATGGCTATGGCGACCCGAATGCCGAGGGTAGAGTCATTGCCGCCGAATACGAACGCTTTTTCGTCATAAATGTCTATACGCCCAATGCGAAACCAGACCTCAGCCGACTCCCGCTTCGACATACCCTCTGGGACCCAGCCTTTCTCGCCTATGCCAAAGGCATCGAGAAGGAAAAACCGGTCATTTTCTGCGGGGATCTCAATGTCGCCCACACGCCGGAGGACCTTGCCAATCCGAAGGCGAACGAGGGTGAGCACGGTTTCACCAAGGAAGAGCGCGAAGGAATCGATGCCATCCTGAAAGCGGGCTATGTGGATACCTTCCGCATGTTCACTTCCGGCAATGGCTACTACAGCTGGTGGAGCAATTTCGGTAATGCTCGAGCGCGCAATGTCGGCTGGCGCATCGACTACTTCTTCGTGAGCGACAAACTTGTATCCAAGGTGACGAAGGCCGAGATTCATCCTTCGCTGTATGGCTCCGACCACTGTCCGGTTTCGGTCGATTTAGACCTGAAATAAGCCGTTTTCGTAAAGGACACTTCCTGCTTGAGGATTGCATGAAGTTATCCACATTATGTCCTTTACATTGTCCGATACCACGCTATCCTTCATCTCAGTGACCTTCTGGTCATAAAGGTAAATAAAACGTAAAGAGGGAAACCTGCGTTTTATGAACCAATACTTGGTAGGTACTCCGTACCAGCTAGGTATCCCGTATCCGTGTTCTTTTAAGGATAAGTTCGCAAGATGAGTACAATCTTTGCAGTGGGGACTGCAAAGCAGTCCCAAATATTGGATAAAGTACTTACATCAACGCGCAACATATATATCCATTGGCGTGAGCGGAAAAGATAAGCCGCCTTGATGTGGCGTGAGGAGCGAAGACTCCAAACGTGACACCAAGGCGGCTTTTGCTTTTGGCGTTTTCAGCTAACGTGGTGCTTTTTACGTAATTCAGCGACGGCACCTTTTTCTTCCTCTTCCCTCCTCTCCTTCCCTCCTTCCCCTAGGGAGCGCAGTTCCGCATCCGGTAGTTCCAGGAGCTCACGAGCGCGATTTTCAAGATGCTCATCCGTGTTCTTTCGAGGATCGTCGAGTACCTCCTCGAGAAGAGCATGCAATACCCAGCCGATACGGGGTCCGGGAGCCAGATGGCTGATTTCCATGACCCGTTTGCCATCGATCTTAAGCATGCCGACTGAAATGGGGTCGCGCATCGCCTCGTCTACCATAGACATGTATTTACGCAGCCTGAAGGGGTGCGCCTTAGGTCGTCCCGTACCGATGCGGTCGCAGACGCGAAGATTCAGGAGATCTTGGATATTCTCCTTCCCTACCCTTGTTATGACGCGGCGGACCGCCGAGAGTGTGACGGTATCGGGATCAGAGAAGAACATGTGCCAGCGGACGAGGCTCTCGACTTTATGCGAAATATCCTTCGGGAAACGCAGATCAACCAAAATCTTCTTCGCCATTCGGGCGCTGACGACGTCATGGCCATAAAAGGTCCAGTCTGCCTTTTCATCCGACCACCGGCGCGTGGCGGGCTTTCCTATATCGTGCAAGAGTGCCGCGAGACGTACATCCAGCGGCCAGCGCTGGTCGGCGGCATGCTGCATCGAGCGCATAAGATGCTCGAATACATCGAATGAATGAGCCTGGTTCTGCGAGCAGCCTATCCCTTCCTCGAGTTCAGGAATGATGTGCTTCAAAATACCGAGCTTCTGAGCCACATATATGGCCTGCATCGGTCTATCGCTCTCGAGGATGCGGATCAATTCGTCGCGGACCCGTTCGCGGGATATTTGCGCGAGCTTAGTCGCGTTCGTAGCGATGCCGGCAGCGGTAGCTCCGTCGAGAGCGAAATCAAGCTCGGCAGCGATGCGGACCGCTCGCAGCATGCGCAGCGCGTCTTCCGCGAATCGATCGGAAGGATTCCCTACTGTGACGACAAGTTTCCTCTTTAGATCCTCGACGCCACCGTGTTCGTCTACCAACGTGTCGGTCTCGGGATCGTATGCGATGGCGTTGATGGTGAAATCGCGGCGTTTTAGGTCATCGGAGAGCGTATCGCTCCAGCTGACCTCATTCGGGTGCCGCGCGTTCGTATACTCCCCTTCCGTACGAAAGGGGGTGATCTCGATGACCTTGAGCCGGGGGTCTTCTGATTGAGTTACGACGCCCACGGTGCCGTACTGGTTCTCGTAGAAGGTCTCTTCATAGAGCGGCTGGATCTCCTCCGGTTTCGCATTGGTTGTGATGTCCCAATCCTTCGGCGTCCTTCCTATGAGAAGGTCCCGTACGCATCCGCCGACGAGGTATGCCTCAAATCCCGCCTTCCGAAGCTTGGAATGGATCTGGAGAACCTCTTGAGGGACCAGAAGCCGCGTCATCGCCGCATTCTAGCACCGGAAGCCTATTTGGCTGTATGATGTGCCGATCGCTCCCGTGGTGAAATGGATATCACATCAGTCTTCGGAACTGACGTTCTAGGTTCGAATCCTAGCGGGAGCACAAACGAGCGAAGCGCAGTTTGTGCTCGCCGGAAGCGCGTCGGCGCCGAGCGCGTTTTCAACAGAAAACAGAAAACGTCGACTGACCACCGAGTATTCTTCCGAGCGACGGCGAGCCGAGAGTTGCGACCACTCTTTGGTATGCAGACAGTTTATTATGAGTAAAAATTGCCTCCCCCATTTCTTGCTGTATAATCACCCTGCTTCGGAAACGGTAGCTAGAAAGCAGGCTAAAGCGGATATAGTTTAGTGGTAAAACGCCTCGTTGCCAACGAGAAAATAGGAGTTCGATTCTCCTTATCCGCACTAGGAGCAGGCAAAAAGAAAAGCCCCGGAAGGGGCCTTTCTTTTTCCTGCGACGACGTGCGGAAACGAGCGAAGCGACTATCCGCACTAGGTCCCCCTATTTCCTCACGGAAACGAACGTAGTGAGTGTCCGCCGGTGCAGGTTAAGAGATCACGTAAGTCGGGTATCGTGCTATCCGCATCAGGACATTATGTCCGCAACCGCACTTTCAGACATATCCCCCACCTTGTACGTATAAAATATCAATGTTTTAAGCCATATTTTATGATTGTATGTGGGACATGGGGAAAAGTCTGGGGATATGTGGATATAGGACAGGTGTATAGTGTCTGAGTGGGGACGAAATGGGCATATTTTAAGCCATATTCGTAAGAGACGGATGGCTTGGAGTAATATCGTTACTTACGTTACGCATACTAAAGCTTTCACGTGAACCATGCATAAAAGCGCAACAACTCATACAGGGACTCTGGGAGAGGATATTGCGTGCCAGTTCCTGAGCAGAAAGGGATTCAAAATCATTGCGCGGAACTATCGTAAGCCATGGGGAGAAATAGATATCATTGCAGAAAAAGCTGACGTAATCCGGTTTATTGAGGTAAAGTCGATTACGGTGACAACCGGGGATATTTCACGTGAAAGCTCGAAATACCATCCCGAAGAGCAGATTCATCCCGCAAAGCTTAGGAAAATCGTTCGAACGGCGGAACTTTATATGGCTGACCGTAGTGACAATCAGGAGTTTCAGATCGACGCCATTGGTGTCCTCATGGACCCGGTTACGCGAATGGCGCGCTGCCGCTTCTTCGAGCAGGTGCTTTAGCGTATAGGACATGCGTAAAGGACACACCTGCTCGCGTGGTGTCCTTTAAAAAACATGCTAGAATCCTAGAGATTTCGAAAGTGAGAGAGAAGAACGGGGAGTCGTATAGTGGTAGTACGCATGGTTTGGGACCATGTAGTCCGAGTTCGATTCTCGGCTCCCCGAAGAGAAGGGTTCACGTGAACCGCAAGCAATACAAAAGAGGCCGTTGAGACTCTTTTGTACTACTGACTCCTAGTGCGGGATGGGAGAATCGAACTCCCGTCCTCAGTTTGGAAAACTGATGTCTTGCCATTAAACGAATCCCGCAGAATCCCGTAGGGGAGGACATAACTCTACACGATTACTCGTCCACGCGAAAACCCGGCTGTTGTACAGCCGGGTTTTCGAGGAAAGAAGCTTACTTAATCGCGTCTTTGAGGGTCTTCGAAGCACGGAACTTCGGGACCTTCATAGCCTTGATCTGGATCGTAGCGCCAGTGCGCGGATTGCGGCCGGTGCGGCCTGCACGCGTCTTAGCCTCAAAAATGCCCAAACCGGCGATAGAAACCTCCTCACCGCGTTTCAAGCAGTCAGTGATGGTGCTTATGATCGCCTCTACTGCACGCTCTGCATCAGCCTTTGTGGAGCCGATCGTCGCGTGTACTTTATCAACCAAATCCATTTTATTTGCCATAGGTTGCGTTGGTTATCGACTTAATAAATCAAACAACCGACCAATCAAGCACCATTTTGAGCCGTATTTTGGCGCTGTCAATGGTTGCCGTGTCATGCAAATCAAGGTATGATTCGGCCTCATGAAAATCGGCGTGATGGGTGCGAAGGGAAGTTTTTCTGAAGAAGCCGCCCGAACGTACGCCAAAAAGCATGCGAACCTACGGAAGTTCGACCTCCTCTATCTCATTTCTGCCGAAAACATACTCTCCGATCTCGAGAATGGGGCTATAAACCTTGCTATTTTCCCGATTGAGAACTCGAATGGGGGAATCGTACTTGAAGCGGTGCATGCCATGGCTAAGCACAACTTCCGCATCACAAAAATATTCGAAATTGACGTTCACCACTGTCTTATGGTCAAAAACGGCATCAAAGCTGCTGATATCAAGACCATTGTCTCGCATGACCAGGCCATAAAACAGTGCCGTATGTATCTACGGAGGTGCTGGCCGAAGGTGAAATTGAGGGAATACGCTGATACAGCTAAAGCGGCAGAGGATCTCGCCAAAGGGAAGCTCCCGAAGAGCGCGGCGGTCATCGCGGCCCGTCCGGCAGCTCAGCTCTACAAGCTCAATATCCTCGAGGAATCCATCCAGGACCTCAAATTCAACTACACGAGCTTCATCGCTGCCGAAAGGGCATACAAAAACCCGCCAGAGGCGGGTTTTGTGCGGACAAGATAGGGGATTTATCGTGCGTATTCGATGACGCGGGTCTCGCGGATGACACTAACCTTGATCTCCCCTGGATACTGCATTTCCTTCTCGATCTGGTCGGCGATGTCGCGGGCTAGCTTGCGGGCATCGAGGTCGCTGATGACCTCCGGCTTGATGATGACGCGCACTTCACGGCCAGCGGAGATAGCAAAGCTCTTCTCGACGCCAGCATGGTTGTTGGCGATGGCTTCGAGGTCTTCGAGGCGTTTGATGTAGTTCTCGACAGAATCACGACGTGCGCCCGGGCGGCCGCCCGATACAGCGTCCGCAACCTGCACGATCATGCTCTCCGGCGTCTCGTACGGATATTCCTCGTGGTGCGCCTGCATCGCCTTCACAACGAGCTCGTCGACGCCGAATTTCTGGAGGATGCGACGGCCGATCTCCACATGAGTACCCGGTACCTCATGGTCCAGGGCTTTACCGATGTCGTGCAGGAGGGCGCCGGCGCGGGCCACCTGTACGTTAGCGCCGAGCTCTTCCGCGAGCATAGCCGCGAGGTTGGCCATCTCGACGGAGTGGTCTAGGACATTCTGGCCGTAGCTGGTGCGGAAGTAGAGGCGGCCAAGGATCTGCAGGAGCTTCGGATCGAGATTGGTCACCTTCGCGGCGTAGGCCGCGTCGGCACCCTTCTTCTTGATAATGTTATTGATCTCGCCTTCGGCCTTCACGACGGCCTCCTCGATCTTTGCCGGCTGGATACGGCCGTCGAGGATGAGATTCTCCAGGGCGATGCGCGCTATCTGGCGGCGCACCGGGTCGTAGCAGGAAAGGGTGATGGTGCCCGGGGTGTCGTCGATGATGACGTCGACGCCAGTTACTTTCTCGAAGGTGCGGATGTTGCGGCCTTCTTTGCCGATGATCTTGCCTTTGATCTCGTCGTTAGGAAGGGAAATGGTCGTCGCGATGACGTCGGAAACGACCGAATTACCGAGGCGATGTACGGCCGTCGTGAGGATCTCCTTTGCCTTCGCCTCCAGCTTCTCGTTGCCGGATATCTCCAGCTTGCGCATGCGGCCTTCGAGGTCGTTCTCATAGCGCTTCTCGATGGCGGTAATGAGCTCCGCCTTAGCCTCTTCGGCGCTGAGTCCCGCGATCTTCTCGAGCTTTTCCGCCTGGGATTTGATGGCGTCTTCGGCCTTCTCCTTTAGCCTGGCGAGCTCTTCCGCCTTGGCTTTCAGCGCTTCGTTCTCGCTGTCCACGTTCTGCTGGCGCTGGTCGACCATCTCCTCCTTGCGGACGAGGCGTTCTTCCGTCGTCTTCAGTTCGCGCTCTTTCTCCTTGAATTCGTTGGTAAGGGTCTCGCTTTTCTCCTTCGCTTCGCGCTCGGCTTCGGCGAGGATGCGCTTGGCGCTCTCTTGCGCGTCGAGGCGCATCTGTTTGATCTCGAGCTCCATCGAGCCGCGCTTCCCGAGGCTGATGATCCAGCGCAGGAAATACCCAAAAGCGATTCCGATCGCGCCGGAGAGCGCGAGGAGCATAAGAATTGTTTTTAATGACATACGCGTCGGTTTCTGTCCCGACCGCGCACTTCATCCGTCGGAAAAACTCGATTATCGCGAAATCATGCTTGCAAGCGAAATATCTAGCGATTGAACCGCATTTCGGGCGTCTGCTGTGAGCGGGAGGGAACGTGACATAAATATAGTAAGGTGTGCCAGCACTATAGCACCATGTAAAGAAAATGAAATGCCGAAAAAGGGCCCCTGGAGGGCCCTTTTTGCTGTCGAGATCACGATACGAAACTATTCCAGCACCTTGTCAATGATTCCGTACTTCTGAGACTCCTCGGCGCTCATGAAGAAGTCTCGTTCGACATCGGTTTCGATCTTCTTCATCGTCTGTCCGGTGTTCTTGGCGAGGATCTTGTTGAGGCGATCGCGGGTCGCGAGGATGTGCTTGGCGGTGATCTCGATGTCGGTTGCCTGGCCCTGAGCGCCGCCGGACGGCTGGTGGATCATGACTTCGGCGTTCGGGAGGGCAAAACGCTTGCCCTTCTTGCCCGCCGAGAGGAGGACGGCCCCCATGGACGCCGCCATGCCGACGCAGACGGTGGAAACGTCCGGCTGGATGTGGTTCATCGTGTCGATGATAGCCAGACCGGCCGAAACATGACCGCCAGGGGAGTTGATGTAAAAGGAGATGTCCTTCTTGGCGTCTTCGGAAGCCAAAAAGAGGAGCTGGGCGATGACAAGGTTGGCGACGCCGTCGTCGATGGGACCGCCGAGGAAAACGATGCGCTCCTTAAGGAGGCGGCTATAGATGTCGTATGCGCGCTCGCCGAGGTTGGTCTTTTCGACGACCATCGGGACTAACATTTGTGCAGTGATAGGTACGTTTTTCATATGGAGGGATGGTATCACAACAGGTTTTGCGGTGCCATCCGCAATGTTGTTTCGCATTGACCAAGACAGAAATAGCCTCGCATTTAGCGAGGCTATAAAGATTATTCCAAAGCTATCGTTTCTTCATGCCGACGTATGAGACCGATTGTGATTCGTTATTACCACAGATCTTACCGGTCTTGCCGCTTTCGACAAACTCCTGGAAGGTACCAGGCATGTCACTTCGGCGCACTTTAAAGTCGATTGTGTAGGGGCATTTGTTCTCCACAATAATGCACATCACACGTTCGACCTCGTTTACGTTGCCGTTTTTAAAGCCTATCGGTTCTGTTAATGTCGAAACGATGCTGCCGCACAAACTTCGCGAAAGACCCGAAGCGTCCTTTTTGGGAGTTCGTCCAGCTCTTTCACAATCCTTTTCGACCTCTTTAATATAGCCCGCACGCATATTCCTATATATGGCGTGAAGGTCTCCTATTCCATAGAAGCATGCTGGGTATTTATTCTCAGCAATTTTGAGGTCACGCAGAATCTGATCGTAAACGCGCACGCCTTTCGTCTTGCCGTAGGTACACAGCTTGCCATACTGACCCTCCATGGCTTCGAGTTCCGCTTTAGGACGCACAAAACGATTTGCCAGGTCCTGCATAACATCAGCCATTCCTTTGTTACATAACGCCATATCCCGCGCTTCTTCTTGTGTAGCTGCGAACGTTATATTGCCGTATGCAATAGCTGTCAGGAAAATTATCGTCACAACGTATGGGTGACAGACCATCTTCTCCTCCTGTGATTCACTCTCTTAGGTACGAATGTCTCCAAGTTTCTCGCGTCAGTCGCGAGCCAGGAGAATGCTACATCACTTTTGATTTTCAAGCCACGTGATCACCGCTTCGTTGCGCATAGCGTGGGAGATGTGTGCGCGCAGTGATGCGTCGTCGGCATTCTGGTAGTGCTGCTTGGCGTGCGCAAGTTCCTTCTGGAAGCGTTCCGGATCGACATCGATCTTCTCTTCCTGCGCGATCTGCGAGAGGACGAGGCGCATCTTCGCGCGGTTATCCGCCGCGTCGTGCCAGCTCGCGCGGATCTCCTCGCGCGTCTTCTTCGTCTCGGAAAGATACTTCTCCATCGTGAGGCCCATGCGCTGGATGTCGTCCTGCATGCGGGCTTCCATGTCGTCGAGTTCGTAATTGAGAAGCAGGGCAGGGTAGTTGATTTTGGATTCCTTCACCAATTCGTCGAGCATCGCCGCGCGGCGCTTCTCGACTTCGCGCAATTCCTTCTCGCTCTTGATGTTATTGCGGACCGCCTCGGTAAATTTCTCCGCGCTTTCGTAACCGAGAGATTTCACGAATTCGTCGTCCAAGTCAGGCAAGTCTTTTTCTTCCATCGCGCGCGCTTGATCCATCGCTTCTTGCGGGGAAAGGCCGAGTTCCACCTTCGTGATGCGAGCGCGTTCGCGTTTCAGGTGATTAAGGGTTTCTTTGTGTTCGTCGTCGGTGACGGACACTTCTTCCTTATTCACGTTGTGTTTCGCAGCGATCTTCTTGTAGTCGGGGAGTTTTACCTCCGGGGCTAGCGGTGCTCGGGCGGTAAAAACGATGGGCTCGGTAGCAGGGAAGGAGGACGGCGCCTTATCCACCGTAACCTGTGGGGACGCGACGATGCGTGCGTCTTCCTTGGCGAGGATTTCAGGAAGCTCATGGTGAATGGCGTGCTCGATGGTGCGGCGCAGCACTTCCGCTTCGCCGACGGCCTTCACCACCTGATCCTCAGGGGCTTTCCCGGGGCGGAAACCGGGAAGGTGGGCGTCTTTCACGAGCTCAGCGAGGACATGCGCTCGGTGGAGCGCGATGTTCTCGGGGGCGATTTCGCCCGTGAGGATGAGTTCCCAGCGCTTTTCGTCGCGCGCGACGGCAGGTTTTTTAGACATTGCGCGAGTTTACAAGCAAAAGCCGCCGTCCGCTAGTGCGGACGGCGGCTGCCATACGAGAATCAGATATTATTCAGTTCAGCATTATTCTGCGACTCCATCTCATTCATGTTCATCGCGTTGAAGTCGCTCTCGATGGAGTTCACATCGTCCGAATTGCTCTGGGGGGGGAGGCCTGCCGAGGTATCGCTCTGTAATTCGCCGGCAGGCATCGAGCCTTCCGGCATCATATAGTCGTCACTCGGGATATAGGGCGTCTCCTCCGCGAGTTGTGAATTGAGCTTAGCCCCGTAGAAGTAGAGACCGCCGGCGACAAGAAGGATGATGACGATGACGGCACCCGCGATAGGGCCAACCGGTTTTCGAGATGGTTGCGGTTCCCCGCCCGGGGAGACCGGCATCTGGCTTCCTGCGGCGACCGGATTCTGATTCGTGTTGAAAGGTTCCATATAATTATTCGGTTGTTACGGTTGCCTCTGTCTCGACAGACGCTGATGTGTTGACCTCCGGCTTGTTCTCCTTGGCAAGTGCGACAAGCGAGCGGACGACCTTCTGGAGCGCCTGATGCGCTTTCCGGATGCTCGTCTGCGCCTCTTTGATGAGTATCTGGAGCTCTGCGCGTACCATGGCTCGATCGGCGGAATCATCGATGCTGGCAACGAAGTCTGCCACGGCTTGCACATTGGCCTTCGCTTCGGTGTTGGCCGTCTTCGCGACCGCGAGCTCGGCTTCGACGGATGCGGTTGCTATACCCTCGGCCTTCATCTTCTCAAGACGCGTCTCGATACGGCCGGAGAGCTTCTCGAACTGGCGAAGCGCGAGCGCGAAACGTTCCTTGATGAGTCCGGCATGCTGGCGGACCAAGTCCTTCATCGTGCGGACCAAGTTCGTCGAGGAAGCCTGGCGTTCACGAACGATATTGCGCCGCTCCGGGCCCGATGAAGCATTCTGCAGCTGCATTTTCGTCTCGGCGCGAAGACCGGCCTTTCCATCAATGGCGTTCTGTTTGATTTCCAGGGCTCGTTGGCGGACGAGATCCAAAGGGCGCGGAGCATTCACCGAGGCTGATGCGTCGACTTCCGCTTCCGCTTGAGCGACGGCGTGCGAATGGGCAGGGTCGCTGCTCTCATGTGCGAGGGCGAAGCCAACGAATCCGAGGGAAACTACGATGACGAAGATGAGCGAGAGGTGCTTCTGAACGATTTGCAGCATGGTAACAGGATTAAAGGATATCCCCACAGCATAGCGCCCGCGTGGCGAAGCCAAGCGGGAGTGAGTGTGCATAACCCGCACGAACCTTAATGAAGGCTACGTGCCGAATTTCGCTTTGTAGAGCTCGACGGACTTCTTTACGGCGTCGAGCGCTTCCTTTTTCCCGTAAATACCTTTGATTTCTACCGGCGCGGGCTTGCCCTTCAGTGCCTTGTACGTCTCGAGGAAGTGCTGGTATTCCTTCACGCTGTGCTGATTGAGATCGGCAAGGTCTTGCACGTCATCCCAGCGTTTGTCGTCTACCGGGACCGCGATGACTTTGTAGTCACTCTCTCCATCATCGACCATGTCGATGACCGCGACCGGCCGTGCCGCGACAAGGATGCCTGGCGAGAGAGGATAGGTCGTGAGAAGGATGACATCGAGCGGGTCGTTGTCGTCCCAGAGCGTCTGCGGGACGAAACCGTAGTCATAGGGAAAGGCGGCGGAAGAGTAGTTGGCGCGATCGAGCTTGATGAGACCTGTTTCCTTATCGATCTCGTACTTATTATTCGAGCCCTTCGGTATCTCGATGATGACGTTCACTTCTTCCGGAGCGTCCTTACCGAGGGGAATGTCGTGCCAGAGGTTCATATATCTATCTAATTGAATGCGAAGGTAATGCGGCGAGTGTAGCAGAAATATGCTATCGGTGTCAGTAATTGACATGTGGACAAAGGATGGTATATTAGCCGCGGCAATACCTTTCACAGGAGGTGATTCCATGAAGACATGCATGACACTTTTCAGTGTCCTCTTGTTATGTCTTGC
>Ga0196980_1000272_pt1 | contig 14108 bp, 14 predicted proteins | sample S3_1013CmetaG_FD_155486 | JGI IMG/M metagenome (GOLD analysis project Ga0196980, IMG submission 155486) | Soil microbial communities from Anza Borrego desert, Southern California, United States - S3_10-13C | ecosystem: Environmental > Terrestrial > Soil > Desert | place: USA: California... | reverse complement strand
GCCTTTCGCCACAGGAGCTCCGGCTGGTGACCGACGCAGATTGGATTTTAACAAAGAACGAGATCATGCGGAAAGTAAAGCGTCTTTTCGAAACGCTGCAAATCCGGCAGCGTGAGTGGATCATGCACCATTCGAATCAACTTCCCGGGCCAGCGATATCCATCCCACCCAAGATTTCGAGAGGAGAAAATTATCGGGGGCTTCCCTACATGATGCTCGACCATCCGCGCGTGTTTGAAAAAGAACACATCCTGGCGCTGCGGACCTTGTTCTGGTGGGGGAATTTCTTCAGCATTACGCTGCATCTTTCGGGGCGTTACAAAAAAGATTTCGGGGAGCAGGTTTTGCAAAATGCGCGGGACCGTGATAACGACCCGCTCTTTGCCTGCATCCACGATGAGCAATGGGAGCATCATTTTGAGCCGGGCAATTACAGGCGCTGCCGCGATCTCGATTCCGGCGACGTAGAGCATATTCGTTCCCGCCACTTCATGAAGCTCGCGCGCAAAATGCCTCTTACAGACTGGGACCGTGCTTCGGAAAAGTTATTTGGTGACTTTGTAGAGCTGCTCGGCTTAATTCAGTTGCCGAGCCGGTGAAAGAGTTCCTTTACCTGGTAATCCCAGAGCATGCTCTGGTCCTTGATGTCCTTTTTCTCAGCGAAATCCTTTATCACAAGAATGGTCTGGTTCGTGATCTCCGACTTTTCGATCCGGAACTCAAAATATTCATCTTTGGGCGCCGAAAGCCAGTGGAAGCGAATGTACTTCTCGGGCTCGCTTTCCACTACCTCCGCCTTGTCGAAAGAGCCGTTCCAGCCAAAATAAAATATGTTGTCCCGCTCATCAACCTTGTCGGCAAACCATTCTCCCAGTCCCGCAGGCGTGGATAAGAATTCATAGAGAATTGAGGGCGAACAACGAACCGGATATTCAAGTGTATATAACTGCTTAGCCATCAAAAATCCCCCACTGTGTGAACGCTGCAATAATAGAAAAATAATGAGTGCCGCGATATTTTTTCTTGGTTTTTTAAACCCCTCGTTCCGGCGGTGTTTTCGGAGGGAAAAATAAAAGACAGGGGGCCGCGTTAAATAATGATAGATTTTTTTGGCATATATCGGGTATTTAGGTAAATTGCTTTGAAGTTCAATACTTTCTGTGCGAAACCAGACATTGCGGTGAGTATTTAGAGAGGATTCGGAGCCAAAACCTGAAATTCTCAACACCCTTTAAATACACCCGTCAAAACCATACCTATGAGCATGAGACAACTCAAGATCACGAAGTCGATTACGAATCGTGAATCTCAAAGCCTCGAAAAGTACCTCCAGGAGATCGGCAAAGTCGAACTCATTACCCCTGAAGAAGAAGTCAGGCTCGCGGCCCGCATCAAGCAGGGCGACCAGCGCGCCCTCGACCGCCTCACCAAGGCCAATCTCCGGTTCGTCGTTTCCGTGGCAAAGCAGTATCAAAACCAGGGACTTTCGCTCCCCGACCTGATCAACGAGGGCAACCTTGGACTGATCAAGGCCGCGCAGCGTTTCGACGAAACGCGCGGTTTCAAATTCATTTCTTATGCAGTGTGGTGGATACGACAATCCATTCTGCAGGCGCTTGCCGAGCAGTCGCGGATCGTCCGGCTCCCGCTCAACAAAGTGGGACTCACCAACCGCATCCAGAAAGCCTACTCGCAGCTGGAACAGCAGTATGAGCGCGAGCCTTCTGCTGAAGAACTGGCAGAAAACCTGCAAATGGACCTTGAAGAAGTTTCCGCAACGCTCGGAATCGCCAACCGCCACGTGAGCGTCGACACACCACTGGCAGAAGGCGAGGAAAACACACTGCTCGACGTGCTGGAAAACCCCAATGCCGAAAAAACCGACGGCGAGCTGGAACACAATCAATCCCTCAAAACCGAGATCGACCGGTCGCTGAAGACGCTTACCGAGCGGCAAAAGGAAGTCATCTGCTATTTTTTCGGGATCGGCGTGGACCACCCGATGAGCCTGGAAGACATCGGTGAAAAATTTAACCTGACCCGCGAGCGGGTTCGGCAGATCAAGGACAAGGCAATCACCAAGCTCAGGGCGACAAACCGGTGCAAACTTTTAAGAACTTATCTGGGAGCCTGAATGAAATAAAACTAGACTCTGTAACTATCTTTGCGAACTGTGTTAAAGTGAACATTCATTATGTTCACTTTTCTTTTTTTCACTGGCCGCACCGCGGCAATGAGGATGAAGCGATATGTTCAACAACCTGCAGGAAAAGCTCGAAGCGGCGTTTAAGAACCTCAAAGGCCAGGCCCGCGTAACCGAGCTCAACGTGGCCGCGACGATCAAGGAAATCCGGCGCGCCCTGGTGGACGCCGATGTGAATTACCGGATCGCGAAGGAATTTACCGACAAGGTGAAAGAAAAAGCGATCGGGGAAAAGGTGATCCAGTCTATTTCTCCGGGGCAGCTCATGGTGAAGATCGTCAAGGATGAGTTGGTGGAGCTCATGGGCGGAACAGAGGCTCCGCTCCAGGTAAAAGGCAGTCCTGCCGTGATCCTGATAGCAGGCCTTCAGGGAAGCGGTAAGACCACTTTCAGCGGCAAGCTGGCCTATTTTCTGAAAAACAAAAAAGGATTATCTCCGATGTTGGTTGCGGCTGACGTTTACCGGCCCGCCGCGATCGAGCAATTGCGCATCCTGGGCAGCCAGATCGGGGCGGAAGTGTACGCGGAGGAAAAAACCGAGGAGGGTCCCGTGCCCGATCCGGTGTCGATCGCAAAAAACGCTGTCCGCGAAGCCCGCTCGCGCAACAAAAACGTGGTGATCATCGACACCGCTGGACGACTTGCGGTAGACGAAGCGATGATGACCGAAGTGGCGAATATCCGCGATGCCGTGCAGCCGCAGGAAATCCTGTTTGTAGTGGACAGCATGACCGGCCAGGATGCAGTGAATACGGCAAAGGCGTTCAACGACCGGCTGGATTTTACAGGGGTGGTGCTCACGAAGCTCGACGGTGACACCCGCGGAGGGGCTGCCCTGTCGATCAAGTACACCGTGAACAAGCCTGTCAAGTTTACCAGCAGCGGGGAAAAAATGGACACGCTGGATGTCTTTTACCCCGAGCGAATGGCACAGCGGATCCTGGGGATGGGCGACATTACCTCGCTTGTCGAAAAGGCGCAGGAGCAGTTCGATGAAGAGCAGGCCCGGAAGCTGGAGGCCAAGATCCGCAAGAACAAATTCGATTTTTCCGATTTCAAGCAGCAACTCGAGCAGCTCCGGAAAATGGGAAACATGAAAGACCTGCTTTCGATGATCCCTGGTGTGGGGCGGCAGCTTAAGGATCTCGACGTGAACGAGGACGCGCTTCGCGGCATAGAGGCAATGATCAATTCGATGACGCCGGAGGAGCGAAGCGATCCCGACCTGATCGATCCGAGCCGGCGCCGCCGTATTGCGCGCGGCAGTGGAAAGGACATTTCGGAAGTGAACAACTTCATGAAGCAATTCGAACAGATGCGCACCATGATGAAGACGATGAACAAGATGCCGTTTGGGAGGATGATGCCGTTCAAGGGATAGTCGTTAGTCGATAGTCTGGCTATCTGTTGAGGCCCGGGGGGGATCCAGACTTTGCATCGTTCCACTACATTCCACCATACTCCACCACCCTCCCCAAATACAAGGAAACCAGTCCTTTGCGCGACTCCAGACTGTCGATTATCGACTCCCGACTAATTCCAAAAACTCCTATCTTCGCCGTCCGGTTGCATGGGACCATTCCAATGTCCGGGAGAAAACAATTTTGATAAGCCTTTAAATGTCTATTTAAAATGGCAGCTAAAATCCGTCTTCAAAGACACGGGTCCAAGAAGCGACCCTTCTATTTCATCGTCGTGGCTGATTCCCGCAGCCCCAGAGACGGGAAATTCATTCAGAAATTAGGAACGTACAATCCGCTTACGGTGCCCGCTACCATCCAGCTGGACCGGCAGCGTGCTCTGGACTGGCTCAACAAAGGGGCCACTCCCACCGATACTGTTCGCCGCATTCTCAGCTTCAAGGGGGTTTTGTACCTCAAGCACCTGCTGAGAGGCGTAAAGCTCGGCCTGTTTGACGAAGCGACGGCTATGGAGAAGTTCACCAAATGGAGCGCCGAGCACGATGCCCAGGTAAAAAAACGACAGGAAGAGGCCGCTCGCGCAAAGCGGGCCCGCCGTTCGACCGGCCGCAGACCCGAGAAAAAGTCAGAAGGCGAAGCGGGCGCGTCCTGATTGCCACATTCTACTGAACTGAATCCGCTCCCCGCGAGCGGATTTTTTTTGATTATTCAGCAGTGCCCGAATATTTCAAAATAGGAAAACTGGTCGCCACATTTGGGTTTCGCGGAGAGCTCGTGCTGAAGCATTCGCTTCGCAAGCGCACCTCGCTGAAAGGGATCCGCCATATTTTCATCGAGGAAAAAAAAGACAGTTTCATTCCCTGGTTCGTGGAGCAGGTTCGGATCAAAGACGAAGATGAAGTAATCCTGAAGATCGAGGGCCTCGACACCCGCGAAACCGCTGCGAAGCTGAAGACGAAAGAAGTGTGGCTCACGGCTGAGGACATGCAAAAATTCACCGCGCGGACCGCTCCCCTCAAAATGCTCGGCTACCTCGTTATCGATAGCGGGAAAACGCTCGGCGCCATCCGGGAGATTGTGGAACAGGTCCACCAGCTGCTGTGCAAGGTGGACATTGAAGGAAAAGAAGCGCTGATACCGTTGAACGAGCACACCCTCCTGAAAATCGACCATCGGAAAAAACAGGTGCACGTGCAACTGCCGGAAGGCCTTTTGGATATCTACCGCTGACGCAGGATGGATACCTTTGAACCATGACGGGAGCACTCCGGCATATTGCCCACTTCGACCTCGATTCGTTTTTCGTTTCAGTAGAGATCCTTCGCGATCCCAACCTGAAAGGAAAGCCGGTCCTGGTGGGGGGACAGGAACGCGGAGTTGTGGCAGCCTGCAGCTACGAGGCGAGGAAATTCGGGATCCACTCGGCCATGCCCATGAAAACCGCCATGAAACTTTGCCCCGAAGCAGTGGTGATCAGCGGCAGCCGGGGGGAATACAGCAGGTATTCCCGCTGGGTGACCGAGATCATCGCTTCCCGCGTGCCACTGTTTGAAAAAGCTTCAATTGACGAATTTTACATTGACCTCAGTGGAATGGATAAGTTTTTCGGCGTAAGCCGATACGCCCGCGAGCTCCGCGACCAGATCATTCGCGAGACCGGTCTTCCTATTTCGGGCGGACTTTCCTGCGCGAAATTCATCAGCAAGATGGCCACCAACGAGGCCAAGCCCAATGGCTTTCTCGAAATCCCACACGGCCGGGAAACCGAGTTTCTCTGGCCGCTTGAAATCGGAAAAATTAATGGAGTCGGCAAACAAACCGAAGCGCTTCTTAAGAGCTACGGCATTTACACCATTGCGGATATTGCCCGGCTTTCCGAAGAGCAAATGCAGCGGATCGCAGGAAAGTGGGGCGAGGCCCTCTGGCACAAGGCGCACGGGCGCGGCACAGCGGATGTCGACGCCGACTGGGAACAAAAGAGCATGAGTCACGAAAACACGTTCGATACCGATCACAATGACGTGGAGTTTCTGCACGGCGAACTGGTGCGGCTCACGGAAAAAACAGCCCATATGCTGCGTTCCGAAGACAAACAAACCGGCTGCGTTACGGTAAAAATCCGTTACTCTGACTTCGAGACCACCTCCCGGCAGGAAACCATTGACTATACCTCCATTGATGACGAGCTGATCGCGAAGGTGAAGGACCTTTTTAACCGCTCGTGGCAAAAAGGGCGGCCGGTCCGCCTGCTGGGCGTCCGTTTCAGCCACTTCATTCCTTTCACCATGCAGATGAGCCTATTTGACAACCGCACCGAAAAGCTGAACCTGTACCGCGCGGTGGACGAGCTGCGCGACCAGTTTGGGGCAGATGTTCTTACGCGAGGAAGCAATTTGTAGTCGATAGTCGATAGTCTATAGTCTATAGTCAAAAAAAGGGGTTGCTTATTGTCTGGAGTTGAGGGTTGAGCGAGCACCGACGCCACAGACTATCGACTATCGACTATCGACTATCCCTCCCCTCCCCTCCATTTCCTATCTTCGCAGCAATCCCAAAGCATATGTCAAACGCCTGGAAACAGTATCAGGAAAAGCACAAGGATCGCTTCCTTTCCGAGATGCTGGAACTGCTCCGCATTCCCTCGGTAAGTGCGAAAAGTGAACACAAATCCGATATGGAGCGCTGCGCCGAAGCAGTGCGCAGCAGCCTGCTTGCAGCGGGTTGCGACCGCGCGGAAGTGATGCCCACTGCAGGTCACCCTGTAGTTTACGGTGAAAAAATCGTGGACCCGAAACGTCCCACTGTTCTCGTATATGGACATTACGACGTGCAGCCCCCCGAACCGCTGGAGCTTTGGCACAGCGGGCCTTTCGAGCCGGTGATAAAGGATGGAAAAGTTTTCGCGCGCGGGTCGGCGGATGACAAGGGGCAGTTCTACATGCACGTAAAGGCACTGGAAACCATGGCAAAGACCGACAGTCTCGTTACCAACGTGAAATTCCTGATCGAAGGGGAAGAAGAGGTAGGCTCGCCCAACCTCGGGGCTTTTGTGGCTGCGAACAGGGAAATGCTCAAGGCCGACGTCATCCTGATCAGCGACAGCTCAATGCTCAGCTTGGAAACACCTTCTCTCGATACCGGTGTGCGCGGCCTTAGCTATATTGAAGTGGAGGTGACCGGTGCCAACCGCGACCTGCACAGCGGAACTTATGGAGGAGCAGTGGCCAACCCGATCACCATTCTTGCGCGCATGATCGCGAGTTGTCATGATGAAAACAACCATATCACGATTCCCGGATTTTATGACGACGTGGTGCAAGCGGGCCCGGCGGAGCGGGAACTCATTAACCGTGCCCCTTACAACGAGCAGGAATACAGGGACGACCTGGGAGTGAAGGAACTGTGGGGTGAAAAAGGATACACTACATACGAGCGCACCGGCATCCGCCCCACCATCGAAGTGAACGGCATTTGGGGAGGGTACACCGGCGAGGGCGCCAAGACGGTACTGCCTTCGAAGGCGACTGCAAAAATCTCCGCGCGCCTTGTGCCGAACCAGTCGTCGGCGAAGATGACCGAATTGCTGCTTGATTATTTCCGCTCCATTGCACCTGCTTCAGTGACCGTGAAAGCGTTTGAACATCATGGTGGAGAGCCTTACATGACGCCGATCGACAGCAAGGGGTACAAGGCCGCGGCAAAAGCAGTGGAAACCACGTTCGGAAAAGCCCCGATCCCCGTTCGCGGCGGGGGAAGCATTCCCATTTGCTCCATTCTCGAAAGAGAGCTCGGGATCAAGATCGTGTTCATGGGATTCGGATTGGATAACGACAACCTGCATTCCCCCAACGAAAAATTCAACCTGGAGAACTACTACAAGGGAATTGAAACAATTCCATACTTCCACAAGTACTTCGCCGAGGCATGACGGCGAAAGAGAAGTTGCGGCTGGATAAATATCTCTGGGCCATCCGGCTTTTCAAGACGCGCACCCAGGCCGCGGCGGCCTGCGATCTCGGGAAAGTGAAATTCAACGGTGCAGCGGTAAAAGCGTCAAGGCAAGTGGCTGTTGGCGATGAGTACGAAGTAAAAACCGAATCGAAACGGTGGCGTATTAAAGTTATCGGGCTGCTGTACAATCGCGGGGGCTACGAGGAAGCCATCAGGCATTACCTTGACATCACGCCCGCCGAAGAACTCAAACGCGTACAGTACCAGGCCGCCAGTTTCCACACCGGAAAAAGACCCAGCAAGATCGGGCGCCCGACAAAAAAGGAGCGGAGGAATCTTGACAATTTATTCGGCGACTGAGCGCTACGTTATCTTTGGGCATGCGGATCCACATTCTCACCGTGCTCCCGGAGCTCCTCGAAAGCCCCTTCCGGCACAGCATCCTGAAACGTGCGCAGGAAAAAGGATCGCTCGAGGTGCAGGTGCATCAGCTTCGGAAATGGTCGGTCAATGAATATGGACAGGTAGACGACTACCAGTACGGCGGAGGTGCCGGCATGGTGATGATGTGCGAGCCGATAGTCAAGGCGATCGAGGAGCTTTCGGCAAGCCAGCCTTTTGACGAAATCATTTACCTCACGCCGGACGGCGACCGTTTCACCCAGAAAATGGCCAACCAGCTTTCTCTGAAACAAAATCTGCTTTTTATCTGCGGACATTACAAGGGGATTGATGAACGCATTCGGGAACACTTCGTTACAAAAGAAATTTCAATCGGCGACTACGTCCTGAGCGGAGGCGAGCTCGCCGCCGCAGTAGTGGTAGATGCAATCGGGCGACTCATCCCCGGCGTTCTCAACGACGAAACTTCGGCTTTGTTTGATTCTTTCCAGGACAACCTTCTCGCGCCGCCGGTCTATACCCGGCCTGAAGATTTTCGGGGATGGAAAGTGCCTTCCGTCCTCCTCAGCGGCGATCACAGTAAAATCGACGAATGGCGGTATGAACAGGCTGTCGAGCGGACCAGGGAGCGGCGGCCGGATCTGCTGAATGATTGAAAGTTTTTATCCCTATTTACTACGCTCACAATTGTTAGCAGCGCAATAAAAAAGAATATGATTTATATGCTGAAAACATTATTTTTATGGGTCCCCAACGAACTCTTCCGGAAACTCTAAGAGGCCTTGTTCCACCCTGAAAACATGTAACAATACAGTAATGAAGGCGCTTACAACCATCACGGACCCCGTTTATTTACCCAAAGACAAATTCAGCTGGTATGAGCGGTTCTGGCTCCGGCACCTGAACGACAAACGCGACCTCCCCTTCATTCACCTGCTCACCGCCATCCATATACTGGTGCTCCCGGTGGCTATCCTGCTGTATACGCCGGTACTCACGGGCTGGTACTGGTGGGTTGCCTATGTTCCGTATTTCTATTTATCGCAGTTGTATTTCAAGGGACGCTTTGGATTAATGCTCCACTGCATTGTGCACCGCAAACTTTTCAAAAAAGCCTACAGCTGGATCTATCACTACATCATTTGGTTCGTTTGCCCTTTCTTCGGCCATACCCCCGAGACGTACTTCGTGCACCATATGGCCATGCACCATGTGGAAAACAATATGCCGGAAGATGCCAGCAGCACCCTTCCTTACCAGCGCGATAAATTTTCGCATTTTTTGCTCTATTACCTGAACTTTTTCTTCCTGGGTTTCAAGCAGACCTTCATGTACCTTGTCGGCAACAAGAAGCGGAAAATGTATACACGCCTAACGTACGGGGAATTTTCCTTCCTGCTGTTCGCAGGCGCCATGTGCTTTGTAAATCTTCAGGCGACGATCTTCATTTTCATAATTCCCTTTGTCTTCGCAAGGATTGTGATGATGGTCGGTAACTGGGCTCAGCATGCATTCGTAGACGTGAACGACCCAGAGGAAAATACGATCAATTGCATCAACACCCCTTACAACCACAGCTGCTGGAACGATGGATATCACGCGGTACACCACCTCCGGCCCGCACTTCACTACTCCGAACTTCCTGGCGAGTTCCTGAAAAACCTGGACAAATTCGCTGAGAAGAAAACCCTCGTTTTCGACGGTATTCATTACCTGCACATCTTTCTCTGGCTCATGCTGAAACGATACGATAAGCTGGCCGACCACGTCGTGAACGTAAAAAACATGTTCTCAAGCCGCGAAGAAGCCATCGCGGTAATGAAGGAACGCACACGCCGTTTCCCGCGCGGGGTGCTTCAGCAGTTGCAGCCGGCGATGTAAGAAGTCTTTACTCCGCTTTATATAATTTCTCCGACAGCTTCGGGTTCACCTCGATCTTTTCAAACGTCATGGTGCCGCCAAAGCCGCCGCTTGTGCTCTGGGTGAACGGGAAAATGTATCCATCCGTGGTCTTGTCGTAGTTGGCGTAAGTAATGACCACTTCTGTCTCTTCGGTGCCGCCGCGTGTCCTTCCCCTGAAGCTCAATCGATTAATATAATGCGTTCCCGCATCGATGAAGTAGGTCAGCTCCCTTCCGTCGCGGGTAGTCACTTTCAGTTTCCAGTTTTCCTTTGCGTCTACCGTTTCCCTGCCCATCAGCTCTACCTTGTGTCCTTTCTCGGCGTAATTGAAAAATGGAGGCGTCGTTTCCATTTCATGCCGCTGATTCTTCAACATTTGTTCGGCCATGGACTCGAAAGCTCCGCCCGACCTCATATTCGTCTGCCAGCCGCCGTCAGGCGTGATTAGAATTTTCATCGAACTCATTCCAAAAGCCGTTTCGCGGCGAAAAAGCTTGTTGTTTTCCTTCCAAATCTCGGTGGTGACTTCGTTGCCGTTTGGCATCGTGGAAATCCCCACCAGGTGAAGGGTTTGAATAGAGCTGAGCTTCTCCTTGCCACCCATCGCTTCTGCGTACCGGGCAATTACCTCGTCCGCCGTTTGCGCCTGCGTCCCAATGGTCCCAACCAGCAGGCAAACTGAAAATAAAATACCTTTCATGGGCTTTTGTTTGGTTTACGGAAATTAGACGTAGTACCGGTTTTTTCCCTGTCCGGAATGAAAAAAATACCTGGCATGCACAGCATTACCCTTACCGGCAACCTGGCGGATCTGCATTCGGAGCGAATCCGCCCCGCCAGGGTTCGCGTTGAACAAGGCAGGATCAGCGCCATCGAAATGCTTGGGGATCACCTGATGACCGGCGAGCCTTACATACTGCCGGGTTTTATAGACAGCCATGTGCACATCGAAAGCTCTATGCTCGTGCCCTCCGAATTTGCCCGGCTCGCAGTGGTTCACGGTACGGTGGCGACCGTCAGCGATCCGCACGAGATCGCAAATGTCTGTGGCATGGAGGGCGTGGAGTTCATGATCCGAAACGGGAGCACAGTGCCATTCAAATTTTACTTCGGAGCACCCAGCTGTGTGCCGGCGACCGGCTTTGAGACCGCGGGTGCCTACCTCGATGCTGCGAAAGTGCGTACCCTGTTGCAGCGTGCCGATATCCGCTACCTGAGCGAAATGATGAATTTTCCCGGTGTGCTCAACCACGATTCCGAGGTGATGAAAAAGATCCAGGCAGCCCAAGAACTCGGAAAACCTGTGGACGGTCACGCTCCAGGTCTGCGCGGGGAAGCCGCGCGCGCGTATGCGGCGGCAGGGATCAGCACCGATCATGAATGCGTAAGCATTGACGAAGCAACAGAAAAGATCGACGCCGGAATGAAGATCATTATTCGCGAAGGGAGCGCAGCGAAAAATTTCGAAGCACTGGTTCCGCTGCTCCACGACTATCCGGACCGGATTATGTTCTGCAGTGACGATAAACACCCGGACAGCCTGGTGATGGGACACATCAACCAGCTCTGTGCCCGGAGCGTGGCTAAGGGCATTGACCTTTTCAAGGTACTGAAGGCTGCCTGTCTCAATCCGGTGCTTCACTACGGACTTGATGTGGGCCTGCTACGCCCGGGAGATCCAGCGGATTTCATCCTGGTGAGTGATCTCAAAGACTTCCGGGTACTCAAAACATTTATCAACGGCGAGCCGGTCGCTGAGAATGGAAGCACGCGGATCAAGGCCACCGCGCCGGATCCCATCAACCAGTTTTCCTGCAACAAAAAAAACATTCAGGATTTTGCCTTGCCTGCGAACGCGCCCGTTGGGACACGGATACCGGTGATCGAGGCACTGGACGGGCAACTGATCACGAACCGGCTGCTGTATGAACCGAAAGTCATTAACGGAATGCTCGAAAGCGATATCGAAGACGACATCTTGAAAATAGTCGTGGTGAACCGGTACCGCGACGCACCGGTGGCAAAAGCATTTATCCGCAATTTCAAACTGCTGCGAGGGGCTATCGCATCGTCGGTGGCGCACGACAGTCACAACATCGTGGCTGTGGGCGTGGACGACGAAAGCATTTGCCGGGCTGTAAATGCAATCATTGACAGCAGGGGCGGAATCAGCTGTTGCGCCGGCAGTACCACGAAACTGCTGCCGCTTCCCGTGGCAGGACTGATGAGCGCCGAAGATGGTTACGAAGTGGCCGAACAATACACGCGCATAGACAGAATGGTAAAAGACGAACTTCGGTCGGGGCTTTCGGCACCGTTCATGACGCTTTCATTTATGGCGCTCCTGGTGATCCCCCATTTAAAGCTGAGCGACCAGGGCCTCTTTGACGGCGACCGGTTCAGCTTTGTCGGCTGAGCCCGGCCTTATCCCTTTGTTAAAAAAGTGCAACTCAACGACCTGCGCGCCGTAGCAGGGGCGCATTTCACATTTCCTTGCTAAGCATTTCACGCTTTTTTGAATCTAATATTTCAGAAAAAGGGTTACAAAAGCCCGGTGGTGTTGATATAGTAACGAGGACAATCTGAAAAACATTCGATATGAAAAATTCTTTACACATCAGCGCTTCGTTCGACAAACCTGATTTCGTCGAACAACTGGTTGAACAACTGGCACAGCGCAGAATCGATCATGGGTATGGAAAAGAACAGGTTCCATGCGGACTAAAAGCCGTCGATAGCTCCTCGACCGAGGCTTACGTCAGCGGCGACCTTGCCGTCACTTACCTCGACGACGCGGGCAGGGTAGATCGCATTAACATGCCCTTTATCACCTGTTTTCTCTTCACCTGCGTGAAGCCCAATCAGGGAGCATATGGGCTCGCATGGGGTGTTTCCCTATCATGAGGGCGCCTTCGCAATTTCCAGAATACAAAAACAGTTACCAGGATGATCAACCCCATCCCGGCGATCAAAAAGCCCCTCAGTTTGGGATCTGTCGCCGTCACGACAATTTTTTCTCCGTTGCCTGCATATACCAGTCCGGCCCAGAAATAAGGCAGCTTTCGAAAACCTTCATGTTGTTTTGTTTCCAGCCATTCCAGCTTTGCTTCCCGCAGGGCCGCGACGGGATTTCCGTGCTGTGCGAGCCGGCGATAAAAAGATTGAATCAGGGCGGCCGCGGCTTCATCATTCAGGTTCCAGAGTCCCGCAATGATCCCTCCGGCGCCGGCTGCGGTAAAACCTCGCGCCAGGCTGATAATGCCTTCACCTTCGGCGATGATCCCATGCCCGGTGCGACAGGCACTTAGCACAACAAGCTGCGGACGAAAACTTTTTCCATGCAGCTCGAAAAGAAAAAAACGGCTGTCCCAAAGCTGAAGCGCGGGCACCGCCTGCTCTCCCTGCAAATAAGAATGGGTGCTGATATGAAGCAGCTTCACGCGCGGCAGTTCCCGCCGAAACTCATCCAGGGAAGCCTGCTCATCCCTCAGAAATCTGCCCTTTAGTTCTTTCCGCAGTGCGCGGTACTCCCGCGTTACCGCGGGGATCGCAGAATTTTTTTCTTTACCTGAGGCAATGAAGAAGCCGGCGACATCGTGCTTCTCCCGCGGAATTTTCTTTTGCTGTTGCCAGGTTTGCAGCGAGTAACCATAAAACATATTGCGCTCACGCAACAAAAACGGCCAGTCGGCCGGATTGCTGCGGTAGACGGAATCGGTCACAAGCGCCTCGAATGGAATAAACCCGATCATGCCATCAGGAATGATCAATACCTGGGCATAGTGATTTGCGGCCTCAGGCCACAGCTGCCGATAGAAAAAATAAGATTCCCGGAAATACGCCTGCGGCTGGTTTACCATTGCGGCGGCACCCTGCTGGAAATAACGGCTGGAAAAATCACGGATCTGGCGCACCAGCGCATTCGCCTGGGTTATTTGTTGAACGCCACGAATACCGCTTCGGTCCAGGGTGAGAACATAAAGGTTGCTGTCGCCCACGAAAAACTCAACGACACCCACTCCCGGCGGGATTTGTGCAAGCATCGGGTCAAGCCGGGGAAGATCCTCACTGGCTGCCAGCACCGGATAGCGCTCCCGCAGGTTCTTGCTAAGCAGGGAAAGCTCGAATTCCAGCTGTTGCTTCCGCTGTTGCGTGGCCGCTGCCGCCGGATCGGCGGATTGAACAGACATCAGATCTTTTTCATAATAAGAGATGGCCTGTAAAAGTCG
>Ga0196980_1000271_pt1 | contig 14150 bp, 20 predicted proteins | sample S3_1013CmetaG_FD_155486 | JGI IMG/M metagenome (GOLD analysis project Ga0196980, IMG submission 155486) | Soil microbial communities from Anza Borrego desert, Southern California, United States - S3_10-13C | ecosystem: Environmental > Terrestrial > Soil > Desert | place: USA: California... | reverse complement strand
TTATGTCTCCATCCCGGTCGTCTGGAACGTTGGGGAAAAGCCAGCTTAGCAGCTTAAGGAGTCTTATACTTACGATATGACTGACAAGAAAAAAGTGCTGGTGGTGGAAGACGAGGCAGCGGTGGCGCTGGCTCTGACGGACGCGCTGACGGCCGAAGGATTCGCGGTAAGCGTCGCGAAGGAAGGGGAGAGCGGCCTTGCTATGGCACTTGCCGAACATCCGGATCTCATCCTTACCGACCTCCGCATGCCGGGGATGGATGGCATCACTATGATCGATAAATTGCACGAAGATTCGTGGGGCCGCGATGCCAACATCATCATCCTCTCCAACGCGAGCGATCTCGATACTCTGAAGAGCGCCATGGAACACAATACGTTCCACTATATGGTGAAGGGTGACAACAGCATGGCGGATATCGTCGCGGCCGTGAAAAAGCAGCTTCTCCTTTCGTAGGGGCGTCTCAAGCTACAGTAGTAGAATAGGAACGTGGAAGTCACGCTCAAACGCTCGAATCGTGTGAAGTATATGCGCCTCAAGGTATTGCCAGGCGGCGCGGTGGTCCTCACCGCGCCGCCTTGGATTTCCTCTGGCGTCATTGAACGCTTCGTCCGGGGACATTCGTCGTGGATCGACCGAAGCGTGCGCCGCATGCGTACTTTCAAGCCGCTCCCCGTGAGCGGCCGACGTGCGTATCTGAAGCGCAAAGAAGAAGCGCGATCGTTCATTACTGAGCGCGTGCAGCATTGGAATAGAGAATACGGATTCACGTACAATCGCATCGCCATCAAGAATACGAAACGTCTCTGGGGCAGCTGCTCGCGAAAGGGAAATCTCAATTTCTCGTACGCCCTATTATTCCTTCCGCGCGAATTGGCGGATTATGTCGTCGTCCACGAGCTCTGCCATCTCATGGAACACAATCATGGTCCTCGCTTCTGGGCCTTGGTCGGAAAGGTGCTGCCGGATTTCGTCGCGCGGCGCCGTGAACTGCGCCGCTATCTCCCCAGGTAGGCCATTGCTGCTCCACTCAGCACTGCTACCATATCCTCATGACCAAAAGCCGCATCGAAAACCTCTCCGACGGCACGTTTGCTATCATCCTCACCCTCCTCGTTATCGAATTGCTCGTTCCCGACAAGATCTCGACGAACACCGAAGCCGAGCTCATCCACACGCTCTCCGAATTCGGTCCCTTGCTCATCGGCTACGCCATCTCCTTCGCGGTTATCATCATGTTCTGGATAACTCACAGCGTCTTCTTCGGGACGTTGGTGAAGTCCGTCAATCGGCCGCTCGCCCTCATCAATGCGCTTTTCCTCGGGTTCCTCGCGCTTATCCCGTTCTCGGCGCACATGCTCGGCCGATATATGGATTTCCCCATCGCCGCTCAGGTCTACGGCCTCAACGTCCTCATCCTGGGGATCCTCGTCGTGCTTCTTTTCGAATACGCGCTCTACGCGAAGGAGGTGAAAACAGGGCACAACGACGCACACACCATCGCTCTGGTTCGCGCACGCATCTACCTCACGCCGGCTATCACCTTCTTCGGCCTCTTGATGACGACCATCTCCATCCCCGCCGCGCTCTTCTTCTTCGCGTTCCCGATCGTCTTCAATTCGACGCCCGGCCTCATGACAAAGCTTGAAGAATATTCCGGTGTGCACCTTGGAGACAAATAGCCCAAAGCTCGAATAAAGAAAAACGGATGCTGGAAAGCATCCGTTTTCGTTGGAGGGAAATGAACCCGCTGATCTGTCTCAGCAGTGCCGTCGCCGGCTCTCTACTGGCGAGCGGCGTGTGCGTTCCCGTATCCAGTGTACCAAAAAAAAGAGTGAGCTTGCGAGCCGCTGGCTCGCAGGGTAGTCTGCCCCCATGACTCGCTATTTGTTCATCGCGGCCATTTTCCTTGCCCTCGGCAGCTGGTGGATCTTCAAAGTGGTTCCGGCCGCACAGGATTCTACGATTGAGGCGCCGCTGGCTACTTCGACAGTACAGGTGAGCCAGTGGCAGTGGGAATTCGAACCTGCAGGAGAAACCGCAGAGGGCATGCCGAAGACAAACGTTACCCTGCGCAACGGCGGAACCTCATATGCCATCGGTACGATGGAAGGTACCTGCTTCGATGTTGTGCAGTCGAATTGGCAGCTCCTCACCGATCAGGGCGAGCTCGCCGCAGCCATCTGCTGGTGGGCCGGCGGCGGCACGGAGATCGGTATTTTCAGCGAAGGAGGTCGCGCCGTTATCAAGCTTGGTGACGTGGATGAGGGCACTGCCGAAGAGCCGGGAGTACGTGGCAACTTCCGACCGCTCTTCGCCATCGATTTCGGTTACGTTCGTGCGCTCGATCTGGTGAAAAAGACAGTCCTATTCGACAACGCGCTCTGGCTCACGGGAAAGTCCGGGGAAGACACGGCCATCGATGCGGGCCTTTGCACGGAGGCAACCCGCAGTGACTGCCTTCCGAATGATTTCTATATCTTCAACGAATCCACGATTGTGACGAGCATTCCGCTCGCATCGAATCTCACTGTCTACATGCTCACCTGGAACGCGGGCTCGGAAGGCGTGAAGCGCCAGTTCATCAAGCGTGACGAGTTCGCAGCACTCATCAACGACCCGTCGCAACACTGGAATCAACTCCCGTACAACGTGACGGTGAAGGATGGCGAAGCCATCATGATCGAAGAGGTCTATATCCCCTGAAGACGTTGACCCGGTGCAAAACGCGAGAGACAATAATGGTGGTCGTCATTAGCACAGTTAATTTTCATACACAGCTATGAGTGACGATCCGGAACAGAAGCCGACCCCTAGCGAGGGTTCGGAGGAGAAGGCCGAGTAGCGGCCTTCAGGAAGCAGGCGGCGCACAAGCGCCGCCTGTTTTCATTTCCTGCGGCGGAAATACGGCGTCCGCGCTAGCATGACGCCGACAGCCACCCACGCGAATCCCACGATATATCCTGCAAGCACGTCCGTAAGGTAATGCACGCCGAGATAAAGCCTGCTGAATCCGACGAGGATGATAAGGAGAAAGAAGATGCCCGCAAAAAAAACGCGAATTCTGCCCGTCGTACCGGTTCCGAGCATCATCCAGAGGAGAAAGCCATAGAGCGTCGCGGCCGCTGCCGCGTGTCCGCTCGGGAATGAAAAGGAATCAAGCGTGACGAGCGCGATAGGGTCCGTCGGACGCGGCAAGGCAAAAAGAAGTTTCAGTATCCACACCGTGAACGCGCTCCCGATGGAAATCAGGAAAAGCTCAGGCACGAATCGCTTCTGCCTCGAAGCGTAGAGGAAGAAGCAAATTAAAGATGCGGCGAAGATACAGAACCACGCATCGCCGAGTCGCGTGACGAGAGAAAAAAGGGATGTGATGGGTTCGGTGCGCGTGCTAGCGAGAGCGGCGGCGATCGCTGCATCAAAAGGAAGCATAAATGACGTAGGGGAGGAATATCAGTACCCCCACGATGGCCGCGAACGTCGATGCGACCAAGACAGCCGCCGCGGCGAGATCCTTGATGCGCGCGATATGCGGATCATGCTCTTTCGTATGCTTGTCGCAGAGCTCTTCGAGTGCGGTATTGAATATCTCCGCGACCATCACGGTACCGATCGCCAAGAGCAATACCGCGAATTCGAGTGCCGATATATTGAAGAGGAACGACAGAAGGACGACGATGATGGAGACGCCAATGTGGATCCGGAAATGAGGTTCCTTCCAGGCGAGCCGCAGCCCGATCACCGCATAGCGGAGTCCCGGCCAATGCTTATAGACCATTCCGCTCAGTATAGCGCTGTTTTCATGCATAGGTTGTTCATGTTCACATATCGTGTAATGTAAGAAGAAGACCCGCGTCTTAAGATTCGTAGGGAAATATATGAATAAATCACTCGCACTATCCACAGTGCCCATGCTCCTTCTGGGAGCGCTTTTAGCATTCTTCCCGGCTCCCGCTTCTGCCGCCGTCTGGTCAGCGCCATTCGAGATCTCCGGGTGGCTTCCGTATTGGCGTGCCGCCACCTCCACGCAGGAAACCCTCGCGCATCTCGACACTTTTAAAGAAGTAAATCCTTTCGGTTATACGGTGCAGAACGACGGTCGACTCTGGGACGCTGCGGCGATTTCCGTCGAACCGTGGACGACGCTCCGCGCCGAGGCCAAGAAAAAGAACATCCGCTACATCCCGACGGTCATGTGGTCCAACGCCGATGCCATCCACACGGTCCTCTCCGATCCAACGCTTCGCAAACAGCACATCGCAATGATTGTCGACGAGGTGAAAGCCAACGACTTCGACGGCATCGACATCGACTACGAGGGCAAGTACGAGAAGACGCGTCCTTATTTCACACTCTTTCTCAAGGAGCTCTATGTGGCGATGGGGAATAAATGGGTGCAGTGCACCGTCGAGAGCCGCACACCGCTTTCAGATAGATATTTCGGCACCGAACAGCCCGCCGATGCCGGCAAATACGCCAACGATTTCGAGGCGCTCAATAAATACTGCGACCGAGTGAAGTTCATGACCTACGACCAGCAGACCATCGACCTTAAGAGGGCTTCTGAAGCCGAGGCGAAGGGCGAGACGTACGGTCCGGTCTCTGACACCGTCTGGGTAGAGAAAGCCATTCGCGAAGCGATGAAGACTATTCCTGCGAAGAAGATCATGCTCGGCATCCCGACCTACGGCTATGAATGGGATGTGACCGCCTACGCCGGCAACCAATTCACGTACGATCTCCTCTGGACTTTCAATCCGAAGTACGGCCTCGATCTCGCGAGCGAATACAACATCACTCCGACGCGCAATTTCGGCGGCGAGATGGGCTTTACGTATTTCCCGAAGACGTCTCCCTTGGCGATGCCGCGTCCCGCGCAGCCGTGGCCGGGCAATCTCGTCGCGTCGGCCGCAGCCGGGCTCACGACGAGCAACAATACGAACATGAAATTCCGCATGGTGACGTGGCAGGATTCCCAAGCCATCGCCGACAAGGTTGCGCTCGCCAAGAAGCTCGGCATCCGCGGTGTCGCCATCTTTAAGATAGACGGCGGCCAAGATCCCAAGATGTGGGACGTGCTGAAATAGTCCCAAAATAAAAAAGGAGCCCGAGATGGGGCTCCTTCAATGATGCATGTGCGCGTTCGTCAGCGCGAAAGATCGATCTCGTGTCGGACACGACTGAGCAACTGCTCGTCCGCCTCACGCTTCGCCTTCAGAGCGTTAGCGTGCCACTGCTTGTCCTGCGAATGCCGCAGGAAGACCACGAAGCCGGGTTTCCCATTCTCGCGCGTGAAGGTGTGAAGCTCCACGTCCGGAACGGGGAAGTCCGCAATGCTTATCGTGTCGATCAGCGTGCTAACCGCGCTGAACACAAAGCCCAATGGAGAGATCGTAAACGCACTGGCGGCGGACATCATACTACTGATCGAGTGACTCGCCGAGGCGAACTCGATCCGATCCTCCAGCATGAAGTTCCGGATCTCGCCCAGCTCCTCGACCTGTCGCATCGGTCGTGTGTTCCGAGCGTAGCCCGGCACGCACCACGCCGCAGGCGAAGATACCAACGAGGCGACTTCGCTCGCATCTTCGTTGCCTTCGCCGACGAATCGGAAGAACGCCGCGGCGGACATCGCTTCCTCATTGTTGCAGATGAGACCGATCTGTTTGATCTCATTGGCCGAGGCCGGCACACAGAGAGAGAAAGAAACACACATCGCTGCTATGAGAACTCTCATTTGAACCCTTTCTACAGGTTTCCGCAGAGATCTTTCTGCTACGATTTATTATATATCACATTAACGTAATGTCAAATATCCGCGTTGGACAAATACTAACAACCCAAAATGCGGGACGTGCTTAAATAGCGCTTAATTGCGTCATCACGCGTTTTCTTGTATAGTTTTTTCAGCGTGCGGCATTCGCTGCATGATCATTGGTCCACCTAACTAAATGGAGACCGCAATGGGAAATGTACTTATAGTTGTCAGTTGCCTACTGGCAGCAACGGCTTTAGTCGGCCTTGCAATCTATACGTTGCGCAATAAGTCGACACCCGCTGATTTTCCAGGTTAGGCGCAAAAAAGAGCCGTCGACCATGTCGACGGCTCTCGTTATTCAACAATGCAGCCATATCAACTGCGTCATGATTTTCACGACCCACATCTTAATCGGTATCCACGAATGGATAATGTAGACGGACGCAATCTGCACATATACGGCAGCGTACAGAAAGTAAAAGAGCACGATAACGTACATTGCAGACCGATACACTTTTCGGCCGATCTCCATTCCTTCCGGAGTCGACATCGCGACAAACGGATTTGCGTTTCCTCCAAGTGGTGTCCACGTGAAGCGTCTGGCAATTCCCACACGGGCATTCAGCCATTGCCAATCAATCCGTAGCAACTTATGCCAGAGAAGGCAAAGAATCGTGCCGCTTACCGCACCAAGTATTCTTTGGGACGTAGGACGATCCAAGGCCTGCACGAATGCGAAAATGATTGAATTGGCAAAGGCATCGATCCATATCTCGTCCATACGGCGGCACGAACTGAGGCGACTTCGCCAGCGCTTACCGCGAAAAGATTTGTCAGCGAGATATCCGTATATTTATCGTCACTCGTTTCTTTCGGAGCAGTGGGCCGGATTTCAAATGGTGTGTCCTCGTTTGGAACCGCCGGTTGATTAGTGTCGGTCATCCGCACATCTCCTTTTGCATTACAGCTTCAAACTCACGCTGCCGGATAATAAATCACACAATACCGCGCGTGTCCAATGAGAAATCTTGTAGGGGATTCTGCTATACTTTCTTCATGCAATCCAACCGGCTCGGGATCTATTTCCTCATAGCCCTCCTCATCGGCGCTCTCGTCCTCACGTATTTCATCTTCCAGCCCTTCTTAGCCCCCTTGGTCCTCGCCGCGGTCTTCGCAGTCGTGCTGCAACCCTTGTATCGCCGCATCCTCCGTGGCATCCCGAAATGGCCCTCTCTTGCCTCGCTCATCACGGTTCTTATCAGCGTCGTCGGCATCCTCGTCCCGCTTATCCTCATCGGCACGCAAATCGGACTGGAATCGCAGCAGCTCTATTCGCAACTCTCCGATCAAGAAACGCGGCGGGATATTCAACGGGCTGCGCATAACCTCGAAGGGCTCGTGAGCGACCGTATCCCGCAGGTGCGCGGATTCACGGCAGAGCTTTCGAACAATCTTTCGTCGTATGCCCAGACGGCGCTGCAATGGCTCATCCAGCACATCGGCACGGCGGCAACGGGCGTCGCGACGATCGTCCTCAAATTCTTCCTCTTCTTCATCGCGCTTTACTACCTCCTGCGCGACGGGCAGAAACTCAAGGAAAAAGTCGTCGAGCTCTCGCCGCTCAAGGATGTCTACGATGAGAGCATCTTCGATAAGCTCGAGCTTGCGGTGAATTCCGTCATCAAAGGCAATCTCACCATCGCGCTCATCCAGGGATCGCTGACGGCCATCGGATTCACCATTTTCGGCGTTCCCAACAGCATTCTCTGGGGTACCGTCGCGGCCATCGCCGCGCTCATCCCCGGCCTCGGCACCGGACTCGTGTTCATCCCGACGGTCCTCTTTATGTATTTCACGGGGAATCCCGGCAGCGCATTCGGCCTCGCTATTTGGGGTATCGTGGCGGTCGGCCTCATTGACAACTTCCTCGGCCCGCAGCTCATCGGCCGGAATGTGAAGCTGCATCCCTTGCTCATCCTCCTCAGTGTCCTCGGCGGTCTCGCGTTCTTCGGCCCTGTCGGTCTTTTCCTCGGCCCGCTTTCCATCAGCCTCCTTTTCGCGTTCCTCTCTATCTACGCGGAGATCTCGCGTCGCTCTGCATAGCGCTTCTGTGTGCTTTCATATTGATTTCTGGACAATGCCTTCATGCGCAGGTATTCTCAGTTCATGCAGAAACCCTATACGCCCAGCGAGAAGATCCTTAAGAATTACGCAGACGTCTTAGTCAATTTCGCCCTCGGCGGCGGGAAGGGCATCAAGAAAGGGGAAGTCGTTTATCTGTCGGCCCCCGAATGTGCAAAATCCCTTTTTATGGAAATTCGTAATGCCGTATTGCGAGCTGGTGGGCATGTTATCGTCAATTATGTCCCCGGGTCCAATAGCGATAAGCGTTCAGTTGCGCGCGAGTTCTACGAGATCGCCAGTGACGAGCAGCTCGATTGGTTCCCGGAAAAATATGTCCGCGGTCTCGTCGAGACCATTACTCACGCGGTCCACATTATCGGGGAAGTCAACAAAAAAGAACTCGAAGGCATCGATCCGAAGCGCATCATGCGCCGCGGCGTAGCCTGGAAGAAGTTCCGTGATTGGGAGAACGAGAAGGAGATGAAAGGAAAATTCTTCTGGACAATCGCCCTTTACGGCACCCCGGCCATGGCGAAAGAAGCCGGTCTCTCGGAAAAAGAATACTGGGCGGAAATCATCAAGGCCTGCTTCCTCGACAAGAAGAACCCAATACAGGAATGGAAAAACGTCTACAAGGACATCGAGAAATACCGCAGCCGTTTGAACAAGCTCTCCCCGAAGATAGAGAAACTCCACGTGAAGGGCGCGGACGCCGATCTCTGGATAACCCTCGGCGAACGCCGTCAGTGGCTCGCGGGCAGCGGCCGCAACATCCCGAGCTTCGAAATTTTCACCTCGCCGGATTGGCGCGGCACCAACGGTTGGATTCGTTTCAACCAGCCGCTCTATCGCTATGGTGCCAAGATCACCGGGATTGAGCTTGTGTGGAAGAACGGTCGCGTGGTAAAAGCGACGGCGAAAACGAATGAAAAGCTGCTCAAGCAGATGATCGCGACCAAAGACGCCGACAAGATGGGCGAATATTCGCTCACCGACAAACGCCACTCGCGTATCACGAAGTTCATGGCAGAAACCCTCTTCGACGAGAACATCGGCGGTCCGCAAGGGAACACGCATCTCGCCGTCGGCATGAGCTACAAAGACACCTATAACGGCAACCTGAAGACGTTCACCAAAGCACAGGCAAAGAAACTCGGCTACAACGATTCATCAGTGCACACCGACATCATCTCGACGACGAAGCGCACAGTGACAGCGCATCTTAAAGACGGCTCGACGAAAGTCATCTACGACAACGGCCAGTTCGTACTGTAAGTGAAAATGGGATGAAGAAAATTCAAAAGGGCGGGTCACGTGAGTGTTCCCGCCCTTCGGTCTCTGTCTAATACTCCTTTCACGGCGCATCCTCCACGTTTCTTACATCTTGGCGAAACGACCGGATTCTTCGCAATGATATTTGCGGATCTCCCAGCCGGGATGCTCGCCAACCCATTGAGACATGATGAACTGCGCGTGTGATTGGCACTGCTTGATAGTGACCTGATCAAAGATCAATCTCTCGACCTTGCATTTTTCAGGATTATCAAGAAGACAGAGAGACATGATAAGTTCGATCATCTTCGAACCTCCATATAAAAAGCCCTCGGATCGGTATGACCAGGGCCTCTTTGCACCGTACACCCGTCAGGTTTTTTGTAAAGGGGGCGGAGTTATCCACAGGTCGGCTGCGGGACTGTCAAAACGATGGCCGCTCACGAAAGAGCGGCCATCTAGCGCTGGAATACGGCACTTTGTACATTCACCAATTCCCGAAGCTCGGATTCCTGCTTTCCGCCGAATCCGAATACCCACGTGCTGCACATGAATATCGAGGGTGTCGTGCCGCGCCCGGAACGCCGGTAGAGTTTTTCGCGATTCGCCTCCTCTTGCATGTGGTACTCAATGAACGGGATACCATGCCGGAAGAGGAAGAGCCGTGCCTCGTCGCACGTCGGGCACCACCAGTCGGTGAAGAGTTCCGCGCTCGCGGGTTCTCCATTCCGACACAGTGGTGTCCCGCTCACCGTTGAGGACGTGAACGCAAGGAGGGCACATGCCGCTCCCGCGCGCAAAGCGAACTTATGCAGCATGAATGCCTCCTTGGTTTCCTCGCTGGCGGCATTATACTCAACGTATGACAAATGACATGCCCGCGGAGGAAGAGCTGAAGAAAAAACTGACTCCCGAACAATACGCCGTATTGCGCGAAAAGGGGACCGAAGCGCCGTTTACCGGCGAACTCTTGAACGAGAAACGTACCGGCATGTTCAAATGCGCTGCCTGCGGCAATCAGTTGTTCGAATCATCTAGAAAATACGATTCCGGGACCGGGTGGCCATCATTCGATCAGGCGCTCCCGGGTGCTGTCGAATTCGTGAAAGACGATTCCCTCGGCATGAGCCGCACCGAAGTCGTATGTGCGAAGTGTAAATCGCATCTCGGCCACGTCTTCAACGACGGCCCGACGCAGACTGGTAAGCGACATTGTATAAACTCTGTCTGTCTCGAATTCGAACCGAAGGTGACGTAAGGAGTGTGTTTACCCGTGTAGCGATTCTGGTTCTTTCATGTTGAGCCGCGACAGCGTCAGTATGCAATGCAAATGCACTACCACGTGCAATGCACGATCAATTTTAGTTTCTCTCAACTGAACCAGAATCCGATGCTGGGCCTGGAGTTCCAGCCGGAACAACCGTAGCCTCCATCGGCTGCACGGTATCTGTATCTGAGGATGTCGTCGCAGGACGCGGGGTCGGCGTTGTGCCTGAAGAAGGTGCAGGCGTAGGAGTCATCTCGTGGGCCTCTTCTTCATCGGCATGAAGCATCTCTTCGATGTGCTCTTCGCCTTCCTCATGCCCGTGTTCCTCCGCGTGTTCCTCGTGCGGTAAAGCCGTTTGCAGCGCAAACATCGCGCTCGCACCGATAAGTGCCGCCAGGACATGAATCACACCGCCGCCATGAGCGCGTACGGAGTGATACGCATGCGGCACAAGGTCATGCAGGATTACCGAGAGGAATCCGCCGGCGGCAAGGCCGGAAAGAATCGCCACGATCGATCCCGAAGAAAGAAACGCCGCGAATACGAATCCGATAAGTATGGTGCCAGAGACGATGAAATTTCGTACCAACGCGCCGCTATGCGAATAGCCCGATTCGCGTAAAACGAAATATTCCGAGATCTCCTGAACGGCCTCGTGCAAAAGCACGCCGACTGTCGCCGCGATGCCCACGTAGATGTCCGATGCGAACGCACCGACAAGAAGGATGCCGTCCCCGATGTTATGCAATGCATCACTGACGAGAACTTTGCGTCCATCCACAGGGGAGTGTGCATGGGATTCTTCGTGTTCGTGGTGATGATGCTCAAGCGGGAAGAAGTAATGGATCGCTTCCATAAGTCCCGCACCAAGGAGGATGCTTGCGATACCTACAACCCATCCGCCCTCGTGTATGGCTTCTTCGGCCAAGTGAAAGGCAATAAGGAGGAAGACGCCGGCGGAGAGAGTAGCGAGGTAGGTGAGGTATTTCTGTAACCAACGTCCCAAATGGCCCGCAGTGAAGATGACGCCGATAAGAGAGGCGAACATGACGACGATCGCGGCGGCAAATGCATACCAGATATCCATAGCGGCACTGTAGCACCGCTTGTGACATTTGCAAATCGTTTGCACATATCCACAGTGCACAACTCACTTCTGCTGCGCGAAGATTAGAATATATGCATGTGCATGATGTGTGGCATGACCCAAGTACCCGTCTGCGGTGCATACGGCCCGTGCGGCCCTTTTTTGCAGCAGATGTTTGCAACCGCGCTTATCGTGAGCGGTGCGGGACTCACCATGCTGCGGCTTTTCGCTCGCCGCCTCTACGGCAAGATCATGGACGCAGTACGAAGCTTCGCCGAGTCACGCTATACCATTCCTGAAAAATAAGACCCCGCAGCATGGTGCTGCGGGGTCTCTTCTACATCTAACAATCGGCATGCGCGATCGTGCCGTCTTGCATTTCGATCTGTCGCCGCATCAGTTTCGTGATCAGGGGCGGTTCGACTCCCATCACGGGCCCACAGCAGTTGAGGAACGAGAGATGGAGTCCGTGGCAGAAATGTTTCTGTGCGATCTCTCGCAGCACGGTTCCGGCGCTTATGCGCACGATCTCTTTGCCGAGCGGAGAATTCGGATCCTCGTTGCCGAAGATCGTCGTACCGCTTTTCATCGATTCATGTGCTATCTGGTGCAGGTACGCCACGCCGAGCGGAAGGTCGCGTTGCATCGCCGCGACAAGAACGCGTTCGATGTCATCATCACTCGCCTGTGCGAGATCGATATTCAATTCCTGCGTGATAGTGCGGATAGAGGGAAGTGACATTTCATCCTCCAAAGAACATCGCCGGTACTATAGCCGGCGTGCGCCCTCCTACAGTGCATGAAAGGGGGCGCACGCTAGCTACACTACAGAAAGTGCTTCTAACGCCGAATCCGGCACGACGTCTCCGAATGGTATTCGTGCGGCCGGGGTCAGTGCGGCAAAGAGAGTCACATCGTCGCGCACTTTATTGAAGACGAAGCGATGAGGAACCTCGGCACGAACGAGCTCATCGGCGATCTGCTGCGCAACGCGGACGCTATGCACCGTCGGTTCCGCGACGATGATTGCCAAGTCGACGCCTTTGAGTATTCCGGTCGCCACCGGATCGGTGCCAGCGCGCTCATCGATGACGACGGCTTCGTCGGCTGCAAGTCCAAGGAAGGGGAGGTAGATCTTCAGTGGAGCGGCGAGCGAATGGCTGCAGTGGCCACCCGAACGCACGATGTCCGTGTGCGGTCCTGCTGCCATCACCATGAGGCGCGGCTCGATTTCCGTCGCCATCGCGGTCGTATATTCGTCTGGCGGAGAAAGTCGGAATTTCACGCCATTTCTATCCGCGGCTTCGCGTGCACGAGTGAATCCGTCTACATGTGCCACGCCAGCGTATCGCTTGATGAGTGAGGGGTCCGTTCCCAGATACTGAGGAAGGGAATCGACTCCGAGGTTGAAGGTGAGATCCATGTTGTGATCAGCATCGATTGCGAGTACGCGCTTTCCCGCTGCATGTAGATGCCGCACCATCGCCGTCGCAAGCGTCGATTTGCCGCTGCCGCCCTTGCCCAAGAATGCGATTTTCATACGTTGGGAAAATCGGCACACTCGCGACAGCGGCACGTGTATAGGTGATTGCGCCAATGTGCGTACGCTATCGTGAAGCCGCCAAGGGCGAGAAGTATAAGAAAGAGCACTGTTTCTTCCTCGACGAAAAGACGCGTGCCGATAAGCGTGAGGATACCGAGAATCAGAAGGCAAAAGGGGAGGGGATTTCGGTGCATTCGGTATCCCAATGTGAGGCTGGTCGTCGCAATGACTGCAACGAATACGATCATCAACCATTCAAACGATTCTTTGGCGATGAGGGTATCGGAAAGAATCGGCAGAATGCCAAGGAGGATTGGCATTGCCGCGCACTGAATAGCGCATGCGGATGAAAATACGATGCCGATAACGTCGAGCCACCGTGGAGGATTGTGCGCATTTTCCATATGCAAATGATTTGCATATACTAGCAGTCACACAAAATCTTGCAAGTCATTTGCATAAGGGATACTATGTGCGATATGACAACCGCCATGGCAATTCTCAAGCAACATGGGCTCCGTGCCACCCCCAAGCGCCTCGCGCTCCTCAAGGTGCTTTCCGCTGCAAAAGCTCCACGCACCGCAGAAGAACTCCATGCTGCTGTGGAATCCGACCTTGTCACTATCTATCGCAATCTGCAGGGCCTCACCGCCGCGGGCCTCGTCAACGAGGTGCGCTTCAAGGATGCCTCCGTACGTTACGAATTCGCGCACGGCCACCATCATCACATCGTCTGCACCGGTTGCGGCGTTATCGAGGAACTTGAGGCATGTGCGACATCCTCGCTCGAACAGGAAGCATTGCGCGCCTCTTCGCGTTTTTCCCGGATCGATGAGCATTCGCTCGAATTCTTCGGCACGTGCACTCAGTGTGCAAAAAGGTAGAATTGAGGAATGAAGACAGCGCTCTATCTCGCACTATTTCTGGCGCTTCCTCTCTCCGCCTCAGCGCAGGAGCTTGTTTCCGACACCGTCGTGACGATGAAGGCGCGTGTCGTCGAAGTGCAGTCGCAAGAGGAGCGCCAGGTGCCCGGCACCGATATTACGGCGCTTCACCAGACTATCCTCGCCGAAATCCTTGAAGAACCGGAGCGAGGCA
>Ga0196980_1000264_pt1 | contig 14207 bp, 10 predicted proteins | sample S3_1013CmetaG_FD_155486 | JGI IMG/M metagenome (GOLD analysis project Ga0196980, IMG submission 155486) | Soil microbial communities from Anza Borrego desert, Southern California, United States - S3_10-13C | ecosystem: Environmental > Terrestrial > Soil > Desert | place: USA: California... | reverse complement strand
CAGCACGGATGGGGGCGCGAATTACAACAACATCAGTAACGGCGGTGTGTACTCCGGCGCTACGACAAACACGCTTAGCATCACAGGCGTCACGCCTTCGATGAACGGTTATCGCTATCGCGCGGTGGTCACCAGCGCCGGCTGCGGCACCCCGTCCAACTCATCCGCTGCGACCCTTTCCGTGAACGCGCTGCTTTCCATTACGGCACAACCTCAGGACGCTGCAATTTGTTCGGGCAGCAATCATACCTTCAGCGTTTCCACCAGCGGCGGCGGAGCCGTTTATCAATGGCAGCTCAGTACCGACGGCGGTTTTAATTACTCGAATATTTCCGGTGCCACATCGTCGACCTATACCGTGAGCGCCGCTACTACAGGCATGAACGGATACCGTTATCGCGTTGTGGTGAGCAACACTTGCTCGCCGCCGGCGAATTCGACCCCCGCAGTCCTGTCGGTGGCGGAGCCGGCTACTGTGACGCTTGGCGCAACTTCCACCGAGACCTGCTCGGGAAGCAATATTTCCCTGGCAGGAAGCGCATCAGGCGCTACCAGCCTGCAATGGCAGGTAAATACAGGGACCGGATTCACCAACATCAGCGATGGCAACATTGGCAACGGCGCGGCGTACGGCGGCACAAACACCGCAACGCTGAGCATTACGAATGCACAAGTGGGCATGAGCAGCTACCAGTACCGCCTGCAGGTGTCCAATTCGGTGTGTACTACTCCGGTGAATTCCGCTTCGGTGACGCTTACCGTAAGGCAGCTGCCCAGCGTGACACTCGCGGCGGCTCCGCTAACGGTGTTGATGCCGGGCCAGACAACCACTTTGACCGCGGCTCCCACCGCATCCACGGGAGGAACGCTCTCTGTCAGCTGGTTGTTCAACGGTAATGCAGTGCCCAACGCGGGTTCAACCCGTACGGTGAACGTCGAGCAGGTCGGGACTTATCGTGTTACCATCAGCGAAGCCTGGCCGGGGAACTTGACCTGTTCGAACCAATCGCAGCAGGTGGTGATCAGTACCGAGGCAAGCACAAAGCTGTTTATTTTCCCAAGCCCGAATGGCGGACGTTTTACCGTCTCGTATTACAACAGCAGCGGCGGTAATGCCCGGCGCACAATTACCGTTTTTGATTCCAAAGGCGCTAAAGTTTATAATGGAAGGTTCGCGGTCACCGGTTCGTACACGCTGCTCGATATCGACCTGCGTCCGGCGCAGCGAGGCGCGTACTATGTGGTGGTAGGCGATCAGACCGGTCAAAGGCTTGCAGATGGAAAAGTCCTGGTGCACTGAGAATCTCTTACTATCTCGCGCAAATCCCCGCTCACAAGGCGGGGTTTTTGCTTTCTTTGCATTCAAATTATCGGAATGATCCCGATTGGCGACGACAATACCGGCCATAAGCTCCCCCCGCTGGTCAACTGGGCACTGATCGTAATCAATGTGCTCGTGTTTGTTTTTTTGCAGGGAGCGGGAAATGATTACCGTTTCACCTACGCGTTTTCCACGGTGCCCGCTGAGATCATCGAAGGCCGGGATTTCGCGGGTGGACCGCTCGAGCCGACGCCCATCCCGGTGTATGGCACCCTGATCAGCTCCATGTTCATGCACGGAGGCTGGGCGCACCTGCTCGGGAACATGCTCTACCTCTGGGTATTCGGCGACAATATTGAAAACCGCGTGGGACATTTTCGCTACCTCGCGTTCTATCTCGTATGCGGAATTCTCGCCTCGTTGAGCCATGTATTCGCCACCCTGTATCTCTCACCGCAGCATCTGTTCATACCCAGTCTCGGGGCGTCCGGCGCGATTTCCGGCGTGCTGGGCGGCTACCTGCTGCTTTTCCCCAGAGGCCGCGTGCATTTGTTTGTCTGGCGTGGCATCATCGTGGTGCCTGCGTTCGTTGCCCTCGGCATCTGGATCGTTCTCCAGATCATCGCCGGCGTAGGTTCAATCGGCGCGCAGGAACAGGGAGGAGTAGCATATGCCGCTCACATCGGAGGCTTTTTGGTGGGGCTGTTGCTCATCAAAATCTTCGACCGCGGCAGCCGCTAGCTTTTTAGGAAGTTTTGTCAATACAGGTTTCCTCAAGCAACGGTAATGAGCTACCTTTGCGGCCTCAAAAAAACGGAAGGCAGATGATCAGTGTACGGGATTTAAAACTGGCCTATGGAAAGCGGGTGCTCTTCGAAGATGTTAACCTGAACTTTACGAAAGGCAACTGTTATGGCGTCATAGGTGCGAATGGTGCAGGGAAGAGCACTTTCCTGAAGATCATCGCCGGTGAGATTGAGCCGAATAAAGGGACAGTAGAGATCACTCCCGGCGAACGGATGGCTGTGCTGCGCCAGAACCAGTTCGAGTTCGACGAGCATTCGGTGTTAGATACCGTCATGATGGGTCACAACCGACTGTGGTCGGTCATGAAGCAGCGCGAACGAATCTACGCCCTTGCGGATTTTACCGAGGAAGACGGGATGAAAGCGGCGGAGCTGGAAGCGGAATTCGGGGAATTGGGAGGCTACACGGCGGAAAGCGACGCAGGTACCTTGCTCAGCGAGCTCGGGGTAAAGGAGGAATTCCACCCGGCGCTGATGAAAGACATTCCTTCGAATTTGAAGGTCCGCGTGCTCCTCGCACAGGCGCTGTTTGGAAATCCCGACATCCTGCTGCTGGACGAGCCGACCAACGGCCTCGACATTGAGACCATTGGCTGGCTGGAAAACTTTCTTGCCGATTACGAAAACATTGTGCTCGTGGTAAGCCACGACCGGCACTTCCTCGATGCTGTATGCACGCACGTCGCTGATGTTGATCGCCAGAAGATCCGCGTGTTCACCGGCAATTACACTTTCTGGTACGAATCTTCGCAGTTGATGGCGCGCCAGCTCAGCGATAAGAACAAGAAGGTGGAAGAGAAGCGACAGGCACTGCTTGATTTCATTGCCCGGTTCAGCGCCAACGCGTCGAAAAGCCGGCAGGCTACCGCGCGTAAAAAGGCGCTGGAAAAGCTTACCATCGAAGAGATCGAACCCAGTTACCGAAAATACCCCGGGATCATCTTTCAGCCTCTGCGCGAAGTTGGCAATCAGATCGTGAATGTGGACAAGCTCAGAAAGGCAGTCGAAGGCCGCACACTCTTCAGCGACGTAAGCTTTTCGGTAAACAAGCAGGACAAGATCGCCTTTGTCAGCCGCGACCCGCTGGCAGTGACCAGCTTTTTCAACATCATCACCGGGCAGGCGATGGCCGATTCCGGATCCTACGCCTGGGGAAGCACGGTGATCTCCGCCTATCTTCCCGTGGAGAACAGCGAATATTTCGAAAACGACCTCACCCTGATGAGCTGGCTTCGCCAGTATGTCCCTTCGCACGTGACCGATGCGGACGAGCCTTTTATTCGGGGTTTTCTCGGGAAAATGCTGTTCAGCGGCGACGATGTTTTGAAAAAAACCAATGTCCTGAGCGGAGGCGAAAAGGTTCGCTGCATGATCAGCCGTATGATGCTGCAGCAGCCGAATGTGATCATTCTCGATCAGCCTACCAATCATCTCGACCTGGAAAGCATTCAGGCGTTCAACGAGCAGTGCACGACATACAAGGGAATTGTGCTTCTCACCAGTCATGACCACACGTTCATGCAAACTGTAGCGAACCGGGTGATCGAGCTTACGCCCCGTGGGATTATCGATCGCCTGATGGAGTTTGATGAATACCTCGCGGATGAAAGAGTGAAGTCCCTGCGGGAGGAAATGTATGGCGGCTGACCTCAGCGGATCAATACCACCGTGCCGCTCCGGTTGTAAATCTTATTGTTCACGCCCACTCCCTGCAAGGTCCACACAAAGACCGACGACTGCTGTGCATTCCCTGCCAGTCGACCGTCCCACCCGCGGTTGGAAAGAGAACTGGTCTGGTAAATGAGTTGTCCCCACCGGTTGTACACCCGGAAATAATTGAGTTGTTTGAAACCTTCAAGTACCGGTTTCAGGTAATCATTGAGCCCGTCGTTGTTCGGTGTGAATCCGGCAGGAACGTAAACTTTAATGTCTTTGATGGTTTTCACCAGCTGCGTATCCACCGTCACGCAACCCGCCTGGGTTGTTAATTGGATCGTGTAAAGTTGTTCGAGTTCTCTCGGAGCGGAAAAGACGGGCGTAAGCACGGCAGGATCATCAAGGTAAGTTGGAGGTTGCCAGCGCACCGAACTTCCGAAAGTTCTCGCCTGCAGGGAATGCTGGTCGTTGATCAGCACGTATTGAACCGGGTAGCGCTGCGCGGGCCGCGGAACTTCCACGGTTATTTGCTCGGATCGCGTATCGCTCATGCAACCAAGGCTGTTTTTAAGCCGCGCATAATATGTGCCCGATTGCTGCGCCCTGTATCGTCGCAGGTTGGCACCGGTAATGGGGGAACCGTTTCGGTACCATTGAATCGTGTCTTCAGGCTGAACCAGGAAAACGGCGCTGTCGCCGGTGTTGATGCAGAATAACGGCTCTCCCAGCATTTGCATGCTGCTGTCGATCGTTGATGCGGTAACGATAACCGTGTCACTGTTCACGCATCCTCCCCCGCTGTTTCGTATCGTCAGATAATAGGGCGTTGTGGTCGCCGGACCGGCCCTCGGGTTTGCGATCAGCGGATCAGACAGGCCGGTGCTTGGGGACCAGCTGTACACTACTCCAGGTTTCGGATTCTCGCCGAGAATTACGGCGTTTCCATTGCACGACACAACGTCGGGTCCTGCATTAGCCCGCAAGGTCAGCGTATCGATCAGCTGCGCATACAGCGTATCCTGGCAACCGTAGCCGTCGTAGGGCATCAGCTCCACCGCGACCAGCGTGCCTTGTGGCGGGGGTGGATTAAAGGAAAGCGTTTGAGAACTGCCCAGTACCTGGCTGAAATCGGAATTGAACCAGCGGTATCCCTGGTAACCATACGGAGCCGTCACCACTACAGCGGTATCATCCGGGCAATAAGTAGCGCCGACAAATTCACTGCTGCACTCAGAATTTACGTCTATGTAAGCGTATCCGAAATGGCGGCGAAATGTGCAGTCGGCGGTTTTGAAAAAAAGCTGAATCGTTTTCCCGGCATGGCCATTCAGGTTGATGGTCACGGCCGACCAGTTCTTGCACCATACCGGCACCGAATCCGAAACGGGCGACTGGAAAAATCCGGGCAGCGGTGATCCGTTGGGAAAAAAAGTGAACGAGGAACAGGTGATAATTTCGCCGTCCGTAATATTAGTAACTGACAGCTCGAGCCGGGGTTGCTGGTGCGGCAGGTGGGCAGGATCCTGGAATACAACCGCGTAATGGTAAATCAGCGAGTACGTGTTGCGGTCGGGCGGGATGGTAAAAGTATACGATACACCTTCGGCCTGCGTTCCCCCGAGATTGTTGCCGAGTTTCACAGAGTACCCGCTTCCATTAGGACAAAGCACCGGAAATCCGCCATACATGTCGGTCACACCTGCGTCTGTCGCTGCCGAGTACATCGTATGCCGGTTGGGAGTAGGCGGACTGGCACTCAGGTAAATTTCATTGGCATTTCCCACGGCTGCCGTGGTGCCGGTATAGCAGGTCCAGTTGTTGAAATTTCCCCTCTCGAAATCGATGTTGTGCGGGCAGTCCTGCGCGGCCGCAAGGCAGGCGGAAAAAAAGCAAAAAACCAATGCCGCTTGTTTCAGGTATGTGGCCGGGAAACTGTTCACCGCAATTTTTCTAAAGTTACTGCCTAATTCCCAAACGTCACCCCCTGAGAACAGGTTGCCGCGACAAAGTTTAATGGCTAGATCTTGAAACCGATCGTGAGCAGAATGTTGGCTCCGGTCTGGCGCACCTGGGCCGAAGGATGAGTTCCCGACGCGAGTCGGTACGGGAAATGCACGTCCTTGCCGGAAGTGTGTACATAAGCAATATCGACGAACACGCCGCGGTGACGGTAGCCAAGTCCTCCGGTTAGCTGCAGCCTGCTGCCTTTTGCTCCGTACGAAGCACGATATGGATTGCCCATCCAGCCGGCTCCCAGGCGCACCATTACCGTGGTGAACTTCAGCTCGCCGCCGGCGCGGAAGTTGAAACTGCCCTTGTAACTTGCATTAATGGCGCGGTTCAGTGCGCGCAGGTACTCACGGGTATCCTGGCTGTTGTCTGCGTCGGGATCGGTGTGGTATGCTGATGCCCTGTGATTGACGTATTCGATATCTGCAGTGAGAAATCCCTTCTGCTTTTTTACATCCTCTATCTCGCGTAGCACATAAGAAGCACTTAACAGGACCCTGTAAGGCGTCAGCAGCGTATAGCGAAACTCCGCATCCTGATTATTCGTAAACAGGGTGGAACTCTGGGTGAGCAATCCCCTGTAACCTTCGGTGTGTGTGGTCACGGATGCGTTGTACCGGTCGGTGAGCAGGAACCACGTAGGACTGTGCAGCGCGATCCCGAGCCGCCATTGCTGCGCCGGGCGGTAGATCAGCCCCGCCTTGATATTGAACCCGGCGCCTTCCGTAACCAGGTATTCGGAAATGCTCGCGAAATCGAATTTATTATCCGAATTGGCTGTGACATCGGCCTCGGTGAACTTCCCTTCTTTCACATAATGAAGAAAGGGAACTCCGAACGCTCCGCCTACAAACAGCTTGTCGTCGTAATTCGCTGCGCCCGCAAGGGTCAGCTCGGCGATGCCGCCCTTATGAAGCAAATCGTTCTCCTGTATCAGTCCCGTCGCAATCGGTGCGCGGGTTTGGAAGCTGAAATTTCCGGCTGTCCCCCCGGCGACTGTGTCGATCCAGTAAGTGTTAAACGCCAGGCTGGGACCAAAAGGATAGTTCCCCGCAACGCTGTTCGCGTCCCGGTCGTCGCGGATCTCTTCGAGAAATTTCTGGGAATATGAACTGCTGCTGTTTATTCCGCGATAAAGAATACGACTCCTGAAATTCGCGGTTTGGTTAACCGCCAGGCTGAGTGCGCCGCTGCGGAGGCGCGTTCCTGATCTTCCGCTGCTTCCGCCAAGCACGATGCCTGTTGTGCCGAACGCAAGCACTGCCTCAGTTGCCGTTTCCGAACGGTCAAAAAAACTGGAGCGATTGCGAAGCGACTGAAAGCCGGGAGTGAACACGAAATCACCTGTTTTGTACAATCCGAGTCCTGCGGGGTTCACAAATGCTGCGGAAATTTCTCCGCCCAGCGAGGTCATGGCGCCGCCGATAGCCTGCTGGCGTGCGGTCCCCGAGGGGCTGTACCAGGAGTAGCGCAGCGCATCTGCAGGTTCCTGCCCCAACACAGACAGCACCGGGCATAGCGTCAATATGGAAAGGAAATATTTTGTCATGGCCTGATGAATGAGGACGATGAACGATAATAGCTCAAAGGCACAAAGGCCGATCAGAATTTGCGCACCGGCGCGTTGCCACCCGACGACGAGCTTCCCGATGAAGAGCTTCCGGAGCTTCCGGAGGACGAGCTTCCGGATGAAGAGCCTGTGGATCCCCCGCTACCGGAGCTCGACTTGCCAGCGCTAAAAATGTCGCGGAGCACATTCCCGGAATTTTCAACCGGCCGGGTCGAATTGCGCGGGTTAGTATACGTGCGGTTTGGACTGCCTGCAGCAGTAACGGGCGTCTTCGTGTTGAGCGTCGGATTATTGTACGCTGCCAGGTTTACTTTCCGCGGAGCGGTGTATACTGTATTCTTTGGATTGATGATAACGTAATTGTTGTACGGGTTGTGGTAATAATTCCAGTACGCGTACGGAGTCCACGGATTTTTACAGTAGCAGCAGGTATAGTTGGCAAAAGAGTAAGCCCGGCGGTAGTAAAAGGGATCGTCAAGCTCTGACCAGCGGTAACGGTTGCGCACTTTCATTCTCAAATAGTGGTCGTCGTAATACTCGTCCGAAACGACGTTGATCCGTTCGTTGCCCCGGTCGCTGCGGGAATCAACTTCATGGATCCGTGCGGGAGAGAAATACACATCATCGGGGGTTTGTCCCGACTTATAAACCGTAGTGCAGCTGCTGAGAAAAATTAAGAGTGCGAGGAGGAGTACAATTGAGGGTTTCATAGCAAACGATTTGCTTGCCGCGGCGCGATCGGGAAGAAAAACGGAGACGGCCGGAGGCAGCGGTTAACAATGAAGTTACTACTTTTGTGCGATTCAGGAATTGCACAACGAATTCAGGCACAAAGATTTTGCCACCAGACGGAAAAACTGCGTTGGGCGCTGTTAATTAAAATTGAAAGTTGGATCAGGACATGAGCAAAGAGATCACATCGCGGAGTGAAGACTACGCGCAATGGTACAATGATCTTGTTCTGCGGGGCGAGCTTGCAGATTATTCTGCCGTGCGGGGCTGCATGGTGATCAGGCCATACGGCTACGCGCTGTGGGAGAATATGCGCGACACGCTGGACAGGATGTTCAAGGAAACGGGCCATCAGAACGCTTACTTCCCCCTCTTCGTTCCGCGCAGCTTTCTCGAAAAGGAGGAAGGCCATGCAGAAGGCTTTGCCAAAGAGTGCGCGGTAGTGACACATTACCGGTTGAAAGCGGACCCGGCGGAGAAAGGAAAGCTGATAGTGGATCCCGAAGCAAAGCTGGAAGAAGAACTGATCATACGTCCTACGAGCGAAGCAATCATCTGGAATACCTACAAGGGCTGGATTCAGTCGTACCGCGATCTGCCGCTGCTGATCAACCAGTGGGCCAACGTGGTCCGCTGGGAAATGCGGACGCGGCTTTTCCTTCGGACGGCAGAATTTCTTTGGCAGGAAGGCCACACAGCTCACGCTACCGAACAGGAGGCAGTCGAAGAGGCGGAGCGGATGCTCGACGTTTACGCGCGCTTCGCCGAAGATTACATGGCCCTGCCCGTAATTCGCGGCGTGAAAACCGAAACAGAGCGTTTCGCAGGCGCTGTTACCACTTATTGCATTGAGGCGCTCATGCAGGATGGAAAGGCACTGCAGGGAGGAACCTCGCATTTTCTTGGACAGAATTTCGCGAAAGCATTCGACGTCCGTTTTTTGAACAAGGAAAACAAGCAGGAATTTGTATGGGCTACAAGCTGGGGGGTAAGCACGCGCCTTGTGGGAGCTCTCGTCATGGCGCATGGCGACGACCAGGGACTGGTGCTCCCGCCCCGGATTGCGCCGCTGCAGGTGGTGATCGTCCCGATTTATAAGGGTGAAGAACAAAAGCAGCGCATCCGAATGGCGATCGATCCGGTGATGCATCGGCTGAAAACAAAAAACATTCGCGTCAAATACGACGACAACGACAACGCGCGTCCGGGATGGAAATTCGCAGAGTACGAGCTGAAGGGAGTGCCCGTGCGGTTGGTGCTGGGGATCCGCGACCTGGAAAAGAATCAGATGGAAATTGCGCGCCGCGATACGGGTGAGAAAACAACCGTGCAGCTTGATGATGTGGACACGAGGGTGGAGGACCTGCTGGAAGAGATACAACGCAACCTGTTCAATCGGGCAAAGGCTTACCGCGACAAGCACATCACGGAAGTGAACAGCTGGGAAGAATTTGAGCGCACGCTGGAGGAAAAAGGCGGCTTCCTTTATGCGCACTGGGACGGTACCGCTGAAACTGAGCTCGAGATCAAGGAAAAAACGCGCGCCACGATCCGCTGCATCCCGCGCGACAACGAACCGGAAAAAGGTAAATGCGTGTTAACAGGGCGCGAATCGAAGCAGCGCGTCTTGTTCGCCCGCGCTTATTAGAAATATTTGGGCAGCAGTACAACTGCACCTATTTTTATAAACACCAAAATCAACTAGTATGGAACCAGCACAAAACACCGCACTTTTTCAACTGAACGTGGATGCCAACAGCGGCTACACGCTGAAAAGCGCGTCTTCGTGGGCGCGAATCCTGGGCATCCTCGGAATCATTTTCGGAATTCTTTTCATTCTCGTTGGCATCATGTGGCAGCAGGCTATGAACCGCGCAGGCGCCACCGACGTTTATGGAGGTTACCGCAGAAGTACAACGATGCTGGGAAATGCCGGGATGATCTTTTACATTGTTTGCGGGCTGCTTACCATCATCGGGTCTGTATTCGCGCTGAATTTTGCTAACAAGACGTCTATCGCATTGCGCACGAATGATCCGAACAGTCTTCGGGCCGGGTTCGCGGGAATACGGAATTATTTTGCTTTCTGGACCATCCTGATGATCATTGGACTGCTGCTCGGTGTAATTGCTGTAGCGAGCGGGAGCAGCGTTGGGATGTGATTGCTAAAGTCAGAAGTTTGAAGTCAGAAGTCGAAGAATGAGTTTTGAGCGGCGTATTTCGACGCTCACTATTCAAAGTTTTTCTACTTTAAACGACCTTCACCCACATTCAGCCACCTGGCCCCGTCCAGCTTCCGACTTTACTTCGTCGACAGGTAATTATAGTCCTTCAGCAACACTTCCAGGAATTCAAAGGCCGTAAGCGAAGTGCTGATCTTGAGATATGATTTGATCTTGTCTGCGGCTGCGTGTGCCATGGCAGCGTCGCCGCGCCTTTTTGAGCTTTCCAGGATGCGCTTGATGGCGTTGATGTCACGGTCGCTGAGCTTCATGATTTCGGGAAACTGCGGCACGTAATCATCGGCCACTGCCACGAACACCGTATCCTCGATGCTTCCTTTTGCGCTGGTTCGGATGAGGATCGTCTTCGCAAGGATATCGCCCAGCCGCTGCCCTGTTTTCGTAGACATCACGAGAACCACATCGGTGGCAAGCAGCAGCACCGAGCCAATCAGAATAGCCAGCAGCTCGCGGCTCATAAAGGCGAGCACACTCAGCAAAATGATATTCACCACGGTGATGTCTCCCGTGCGGATCAGCCAGCGAATCAGAAACTGGCTCACGGAGGGCCGGCCGCCATTTTCATTCACTACCTGTAAACCCATGATTTTCTTGCCGAGGCTTTGGCCGTTCATCGTGATCTCGCAAACCGGGTGGTAGATAAACACCGGCAGCCAGAACAGCCACTTGATCGCCCAGGCATCCTCGCCGGGCCGGATCCCCTGATAAATTGCCGCGGCAATCTTGAAATAAAAGAACAGCAACACCACATCCAGCGCCCATGCCAGCATGCGGCGGTAGAATTCTGGAATCTCGAATTCGAGGTCAATATTAAAATTAGTGGGTATCCGGACGACGCTCATCCCGCATTCTTTGACTAATATTGCAAAGATTAATTTTTTTCCGCGTTTCCACTATTCATTCCGAATTCGATCAAATCCGCCCGCGGTGAGAGAAGCGCTGTTTATAAAAAGGAACAAGGATCGGTGGGAAAAGATCCAGGGCCAGGCCTCCCAGGATGCCGATGAAACGGCCGCCGATTTCACCCGTTTGCTCGACGATCTCGCGTACGCGAAATCTTTTTACCCAGGCAGCCAGGTCACTCAGTTTTTGAACAGCCAGGCTTCACGTATTTACCTGTCCATTTACCGAAACCGCAAAGAAGAGCACAACCGGCTCGTTTCGTTCTGGAAATACGACGTGCCGCTTACCGTCCGCAAACACCACGGCGTGATGGCATTCGCATTGGTGCTCTTCGTGCTTTTTTTCGCTGTGGGATTCTTTTCGGCCCGCAACGATCCCGGGTTCGTGCGCGATGTACTCGGCGATAATTATGTGGATATGACTGAGGAAAACATCGCAAATGGTAATCCGCTGGGTGTTTACAGCCAGGGAACACCTATACTATCCTTCGTTGGTTTCATGCTCAACAACATCGCCGTATCCTTTTTTTATTTCGCAAAAGGCCTTTCGCTGGGAATCCTCACGATGACCTCTTTGGGCAAGGAAGCGATTCGCCTTGGGGCTTTTGAGCACATGTTTTTTACGAAGGGCTACGGACTGGAATCGGCGATGGGTGTGCTGCTGCACGGGCTGCTCGAGCTCACAGCGATCATCCTCGCCTGCGGGGCAGGTATTGTGCTCGGGAAAAGCGTGCTTTTCCCAGGAACCATCAGCAGGCTGGACTCACTGAAGCAGGGGGCCAAAGATGGCGTCAAGATCGTTGTGGGTATGATGCCGCTTTTCATCGTCGCCGCCTTCCTCGAGGCATTTGTTACCCGTTTCTACCGCATGCCTTTCATCCTCAACCTGTCGCTGTTGCTCGTTTCTTTCGTTTTTGTAATCTGGTATTTCATCATCTATCCTGTCAGGTTGGAGAAAAAACTCGCCGTACGGCTCGAGGAGGAGGAAGTCTGATGGTCCGTCCGCTACTCTACCTTCTCGTCGTTTTTTTCGTCCTGGCGCCGGGGCTGCGCGCCCAGGAAGATACGCTGGTGTTCCCTGGGGCGGACACCGAAGAGGATTACGTGGAACGAAACGACGAGAGCGAGCCGGTTCCGTTTCTTCCTGTCGGTACGGTTTCCGACTCCTTTCCCTTGCGGCGAATACCCGACAGCCTGGTACAGGCCCTGCGCGACCGGGATGAGTTTTGGTACGCAAATGCGAACATCCCGAAAAAGCGGCGAGCGGGACGTGGAGGAGACTTTTCCGTCATGTCGCAACCATGGTTTCAGACACTGCTCTGGATCATCACCATCGGCGGATTCGCCGGTTTCCTGATCTGGTATTTGGCGGGGACCCAAATCGGTCTGTTCCGGAGAAAACAAATACTTGTTGACCGTCCGTCGGCGGAAGGAGACCTCAGTGAACGGGATCTTTTCGCGCTCGAGTACGCGCGCGAGATTGATCGCGCGGTGACACAGGGAAATTTCCGGCTGGCGACCCGGCTGCTGTTCTTAAAGTTGCTGAAGGAGCTTGCGGAACGAAACATCATTGACTACCGGCAGGGCCGCACGAACTTCGACTACCTGTTGCAGTTGCGGCCCACAGCGTACTACGACGATTTTTTCAGGATAACGCGCAATTATGAATACTGCTGGTACGGAAAGTTTGACGTGGATGCCGAAAAGTTCGCCAGGATCCGGCAGGATTTCGATCGCTTTGAAACCCGCTTCTGAAAATTGAAAAACTATTTTCCATACGTGCTTGCGGCACTGCTCTTCGGGGCGGTGGTGCTGCTCTTCGTCAGCGATTTGCGCACGAAGCGCCGCAGGCTCGACGATCGGGTCACCTTCCGGCGGGCTGATAAGATACCTTACGGAACGTTTGTAGCCTTTCGCAACCTGGTACATGTTTTTCCGAAAGCCGACTTTTTCGTCAACCGCAGCGAGCCTGGTTTCTGGGATTCCTTGTCCACGTACGACACCGATCAGGTTCTTCTTGTCATCGCAGGCAGGTTTACGGCCACCGAGAAGGAAATGAACGAGATCATCGATTTCGTCCGTAATGGTAACGACGCTTTTATCAGCACGCGGTATTTTTCTGCAGCCGCCGACCGGGTGCTCGGATGCAACACCAGCGCTTTTGATCTCACCCTTTTCGTCGAACCGGACCTCGACACCGGCATGCGGATTCGCCTGCGCCAGCCCCCCTTTTCGGGCAAAAACAATTACCGGTACCCGGGTAAAAAGTTCAATAGCTATTTTACCAGTTTCGACACCACCACCACGGAGGTGCTCGGCTATGATGAAAGCGGGTATCCAAACTTCGTGCGTTTGCGTGTGGGAGCAGGGCGTCTTTACGTGCATCTCGAACCGCTGGCTTTCACCAATTATTTTCTCCTCCACGGAGACAACATAAGCTATTACGAAAAAGCGCTGTCCATGCTGAACCCCGGCGCGAAACGGGTGGTCTGGGACGAGTACTTTCTTTACAAACCTTCCTACCAGCGGGAGCGAAAGCCGAACTGGCTGAGCGTACTTTTCCGTTATCCGGGCCTCAAGGCTGCGCTCCTGACAGCATTGTTCACGCTGGTGTTATACACCCTGCTGGAGATGCGCCGCAAACAACGCATTATCCCGGTGATCGCCAGGCCCCGAAATGATTCGATTGATTTTGTGAAAACCATCGGAAGGCTGTACTACGACAAGGGCGACCATCGCAATTTGGCGCGCAAGATGACTTCCTATTTCCTCGAGCATGTCCGAAACCGTTACCACCTGAGTACGGTCAAACTCGATGAAGAGTTTATCCAAAACCTTCGCGTGAAGACCCGTTGCCGGGAAGAGGAACTCCGTTCGATCGTTTCATTCATTAAGTACCTTGAAGGAACGCCGGCAATCAGCCAGACGGAACTCACTGACTTTTACAAGCAACTCGAAGCATTTTAC
>Ga0196980_1000262_pt1 | contig 14274 bp, 19 predicted proteins | sample S3_1013CmetaG_FD_155486 | JGI IMG/M metagenome (GOLD analysis project Ga0196980, IMG submission 155486) | Soil microbial communities from Anza Borrego desert, Southern California, United States - S3_10-13C | ecosystem: Environmental > Terrestrial > Soil > Desert | place: USA: California... | reverse complement strand
CGCTCGAGGAGCAGATGGCAGGCGTCGATCAGTTCGCCGACGTTGTGCGGCGGGATCGAGGTGGCCATGCCGACGGCGATGCCCGACGAGCCGTTGGCCAGCAGGTTGGGGAAGCCGGCGGGCAGAACGACCGGCTCCTCGTCCTGGTCGTCATAGGTGGGGCGGAAATCGACGGCGTGCTGGTCGATGCCGTCCATCAGCAGCACGGCGGCCGGCGTCAGCTTGCACTCGGTGTAGCGCATGGCCGCGGCGCTATCGCCGTCGATGTTGCCGAAATTGCCCTGACCGTCGACCAGCGGATAGCGCTGCGAGAAGTCCTGCGCCAGACGCACCAGGGCGTCGTAGATCGAGGCGTCGCCGTGCGGGTGATAGCCGCCCATGACCTCGCCGACGACCTTGGCGCATTTCCGCGCCGCCGCCTGCGGGTTCAGCCGCATCTGGTGCATGGCGTACATGATGCGCCGGTGCACCGGCTTGAAGCCGTCACGTACGTCCGGAAGAGCCCGGTTGGTGATGGTCGACAGCGCATAGGCGAGGTAGCGCCGCGACAGCGCCTCGCTCATGGGTTCGTCGATGATGCGTCCGCCCTCGGGCGGCGGGGTGTGAACGGTCATGGGGTCCGAATCGGCAATCTGAACCCCGGAGTCTAGCGCCTAAAGCCGCCCCGCCTCGCGCAGCTTGTCGATCATCCACACCCGCGCGGGCGGCAGCGGTCGGTCGAGCGGGTGGAAGACGAACTGCTCGAGGAAATGACCCGTCAGGCCGAGCCCCGCGCCGACGTCGCCCTCCCCCAGTCCGGCCTGGGCGCCGAGCATGAAGGGCGGCAGATCCAGCAGCTTGTCGGCATAGGGCTGGCCCGCCTGCCGGCTGACGGCGCGGCCGGTGCGCGGGCTGACCCAGACGAGATCGTCCATGGTCCCGGTGACGGCGCAGCGCGACAGGTCGAGGCCGAAGCCGAGATCTTCCAGCAGGCCGGCCTCGAAGCGCACGAAGATGGCCGGCCAGACATCGGGAAGGGCGAAGGCGGCCATCAGCGCCTCGAAGGCGTGAAAGGCGCCAGGATGCGGCTCCCGCTCGGGCAGGGCGCCCTGCGCCACCGCGGCGGCGGCCGCGAGGCCGGTCAGGGCCAGCGGGTCGTCGAAGAGGGCGCTGGGCCCCTCCCCCACCGGCTCCAGACGCGCCGAACCGAGATGGTCCGAGGTCCGGGCGCGATAGTCGGCGACGACGCGGGCGCCGGGCTGCAGGAAGGGCTTCATCTTGCGCGACGCCCCGCCGGCGACATAGGCGGCGCGCCGGCCGTGCCCCTCGGTCAGCAGCTCGACGACCACGCCGGTGTCGCCGTGCGCACGGGCCGAGAGGACGAAGGCGTCGTCGGTGAATTCCATCGGGCAGACCTAGAACGCAGGGAGCAGCCACGCCAGCGGCTTGCGCCCCAGGCAACCTCTGCGTTAGCGTTCGGCATCGTTCGCGTGTCGCGCCGGGGGGCGTTCATGGATAAATTCACCAGCCGGCGCCGCGCCACCTGGCAGTCGAAGGCGCCGCTCTGGCCCTTCCTCGCCGCCGCCCTGGCCATCGCGGTCGCGGGTGGCGCGCTGGTCAGCCTCTACGCCAGCGGCGTGCTGCTCGGCGACGGCACCTCGGGCGGACGGGCGGTGGTCTGGGTCAAGACCGCGTCGAACATCATCATCCCGGCGCTGGCCATCGGCGCCGGGGTCGGCGCACTGCTGAACGGGGTCTTCCTGTCGCCGGCCGGACGTGACGGCGCCCTGAAGTGGAGCGGCTGGCTGATGCTGGCGGCGGCGCTGGGCGCGGCCCCGATGAGCGTGGCCAACGGCATGGAAGCCGATCGGGCCGGCTACGAGATGCGGCTCAAGGAGGCGGTGTCGGATGCGCGGATCGCGGCCCGCCGCTCCGAGACGGACTTCTATCGCCGGATGCATCTGCTCGCCCGGCACCAGGGCTTCGGCATCGAGGCGCTCCGCTCCTCCGGGGGTCTGGAGCAGGCGCGCAAGGCCATCGCCGGGCACAAGGACCTGCTGGCCGCCGCTCGCGGCGACTACGACAAGGGCCAGGCCGAGGCGCGCGCCGCGCTGGCGGACGTCATCGCCGACGAGGCCGACCGCGAAGCCGTCCTCGTCCGTTTCGACACGGCCCAGGTGAAGCGCAAGGCCCTGATGGAGAAGGTCTGGGCGGTGCACGACCGGCTGGTCGCCCTCAGCGAGGAGGAGGTGAACCTGCTTTACGCCAACCGCGGCCGCTGGCGGCCGAACGGCTACGGCGGCGGGACGGTGTCCAGCATGCCCCTGCTCAACCAGCTGAACCGGATCGGCCGCGACCGCAGGGCGGCCTCGAGCGAGCACGACCAGCTCTATGCCGAGATCGCCACCCTGGACCAGGCGACCAATGCGGGCATCGACCGCGTCATCGAGGCGGCCATCCGGGACTGAGGCGGACAGAGCCGGCGATCATTCCGCGGCGATCGTCTCCACCACCGCGCGCGCCCGCTCGTTGGGCACGGCGAAGCTGAGGACGTACTGCTCGATCTTCCAGCCCGAGCGGGTCTTGCGCAGCACGCCTGAGCCACGCGTGACGCCGTAGCTCCGGCTGTCCAGCACCTCGTCGAACCAGGCGATGCAGCCGCACTGGATCGGCGCCACCGTCACCGTCCGCTCGACCGGGGTGTAGGTCCAGCCCTGCCCGCGTGCGAAATACGGCTCGGCGTAGGCGCGGAACTCCGTCAGCGTCCACCGCTCCGTGGCGTCGGTGCCGATGAAGCGGGCGTCCGGCGTGAACAGGTCGAAATAGGCCGGCCCGTCGGCGCGCGAGGCGGCCGCGTGCAGGGCGTCGATGGTGGCCGCGGCCTCCTCCTCGGGCGTTTCGATGGGCGCGGCGACCAGGGCCAGCGCGGCGACGAGTGCGAGCATTGCGGCGTCCTCCCGATGTGACGGACCAGTGCTAGACCAGCCCCGGGCGGGGCGGAAGCGACGGCCGCTGGATTTTATTTAACCAGACGGTTGACAACACGATACGGCGGGTTCATTTAACCTGTCAGTTAGATACGAAGCGTGACCATGGAAACCGATCCCCTCAGCGCCAAGTTCGCCGCCCTCGCCGATCCGACCCGTCGGGCCATTCTGGCGCGGCTGTGCGAGGGCGAGGCCAGCGTCAACGATCTGGCCGAACCGTTCGACATGAGCCTGCCGGCCGTGTCGAAGCATCTGAAGGTGCTGGAAAAGGCCGGGCTGATCAGCCGGGGCCGCGAGGCGCAATGGCGCCCCGCCCGGCTCGAACCCATGGGCCTCAAGGGCATCGCCGAGTGGCTGGAGCACTACCGCCGCTACTGGGACGCCAGCTTCGACCGCCTCGACGCCTACCTGAAGAAAATCCAGAAAGGGGACCCCAATGGCCCAAGAAACTGAAACCAATCCCTGCAACACCGACGGCGTGGCCCACCAGCACGCCCTCGTCCTGCGCCGCGTCATCGACGCCACGCCGGAGCAGATCTGGAAGGCGTGGATGACGCCGGAACTGCTGCAGCAGTGGTTCGCGCCCAGGCCGTGGACGATCTCGGACGTGCAGGTCGATCCGCGTCCCGGCGGCGTGTTCAACTTCGTAATGCACGGACCGGACGGCGAGCGCTTCCCCAACAGCGGAATCTTTCTCGCGGTCGAGCCGAACCGCCGCTGGATCACGACCGACGCCCTGACGCCCGACTGGGAGCCGGCCGGACAGCCTTTCATGGTGGCCACGGTCGAGCTGACGCCGCGCGAGGACGGCAAGACCGACTACGTCGCCACGGCGCGCCACTGGAACGCCGAGACGATGAAGCAGCACGAGGCCATGGGTTTCCATGAAGGCTGGGGCCAGTGCGCCGACCAGCTGGCCGAGCTGCTGAAGAAGCCCAACTGACCCTCCCCGGCCGCGACCGGACCCGCTGAAGAGCCCGCCCGATGACCCTGGTAGAAGATCTGGCCATCCGTCCCACCCTGCAGATGCAGCGCTTCTTCGACGCGCCGCGGGCGCTGGTGTGGCGGGCCTGGACCAACCCCGAGGTCATGGTGCTCTGGCTGGGTCCGGTCGAATGGCCGGCGGTCAGCGCCTCGCAGGACCTCAGGGTCGGTGGCGCATGGCGGGCCTGCCTGCGCTCGCCGCAGACCGGACAGGACCTTTGGCAGGGCGGCGTCTACCGGGAGATCGTGCCCGAGGAGCGGCTGGTCTTCACCTTCAAGTGGGACGAGTCCCACGAGGACGGCCCTCCCGTCGAAACCCTCGTCACGGTTCAGCTCAGCGACGCGCCGGGCGGCGGCACCCTGATGGACTTCACCCACGAAGGCCTGAAGTCGGAACAGAGCCTCGTCGGCCACAGGCATGGCTGGACCAGCACCTTCGAGCGGCTGGAAGCCTTCCTGGCGGCCGGAGGCGCGGATCAGTAACGGCGCCGACGGCGTCACGCGTTCAGTTCAACCTGCTCACGGAGCGAAGACCATGAAGATCGTGACCAGCCTCAGCTTCCGCGGCCAGTGCCGCGAGGCCTTCGAGTTCTACGCCAAAGTGCTGGGCGGCGAGATCACCGCCGCCATGCCCTACGGCGACGGCCCGCCCGACATGCCGGTGGGCGAGCAGTACAAGGACTGGCTGATGCACTGCTGGCTGCAGGTCGGCGACCAGGCGATCATGGGCGCGGATATGGACGTCGAATGGGCGCCCAACGTCGACAAGCCCAAGAACGGTTTCGACGTCACCCTGCACGCCGACAACACGACCGACGCCCGGCGCTGGTTCGATGCCCTGTCCGAGGGCGGCCGGGTCGGCATGCCCTTCGCCGAGACCTTCTGGTCTCCGGGCTTCGGATCGTTGACGGACAAGTTTGGCGTGCCGTGGATGGTCAACACCATGCCGTCGGCCGACTGGAAGCCCGCGTCGTGAAGGCCTCGCCCATGATCTGGACCGGCCGCGTTCTGACAGGCCTGTTCGCCCTGTTCATCCTCGGCGCCTCGGCCTTTCCGAAACTGAGCGGCATGCCGATCGCCGAGGAGACCATGGCCCAGCTGGGCTGGCCCTCCGGCCATGTGCTGATGATCGGGCTGATGGAGCTGGGCTTCCTGATCCTCTACCTGATCCCGCGCACCAGCCTGCTCGGTGCCGTGCTGTTCACCGGCCTGCTCGGCGGGGCGATGGCGACGCAGATCCGGGCCGAAAGCCCGCTGTTCAGCCACGTGCTGTTCTCGATCTACCTCGGCCTGTTCATGTGGGGCGGCCTGTGGCTGCGGGATGCGTCGCTTCGGGCCGTGTTTCCGATCCGACGGAGCCAATCATGACCGTCGCCGCCGCCATTCCCGACCATCTGCGCCGATTGCAGATCGTCCGCACCTTCGACGCCCCGCGCGCCCTCGTCTGGAAAATGTGGACCGACCCCGCCCACGTCGCCGCCTGGTGGGGGCCCGAGCATTTCACCACGCCGGTGGTGAAAATGGACGTAAGCCCCGGCGGGGCCATCCATATGGTCATGCGCGCCCCGAACGGCGCCGACATGCCCTTCGACGGCCGCTTCGTCGAAGTCGAGGAACCGGAGCGGCTGGTGATGCGAACCTGGGTCCAGCACCCCGACGGGACGACATGGTTCGAGGTCGAGAACACGATCACCTTCGACGAGGCCGGCGGCCGCACGGTCCAGACCCTCGACGCGCGGGTGCTCACCGCCGACGAATCCGCTCTCGGCCCGCTCGCCGGGATGGAGGCAGGCTGGTCGCAGAGCCTCGACAAGCTCGAACGCGAGGTCGTCGCAGAGACCGCGAACTGAGACCCGTCGCAGGCCCCGGGCCGTCCCACACGCGCCCGGGGCCTCACAAGGAAGGAGCCAGGTATGAAACGATCCCTGTTGACCGCCGCCGCCGCCGCCCTGACGCTGGCAACAGCCCTGCCCGCAATGGCGCAGAGCGCACCGGCCGCCGCCGCGGCGAGTGCGCAGACCCCAGCCCCCCGCGCGGATTCTGCCGTCGTCGAGGGCGGCGAGGTGCGCTACTTCGTCCACGGCGACCTGACCTCCGGCAAGAGGCCGGTGCTGATCCTGCATGGCGCCTTCATGTCGTCGGACTCGATGAAGCCGCTGACCGACCTGATGACGGACCGGCCCCTGATCGTCGTCGACCAGCGCGGCCACGCCCGGACCGGCGACCTGCCCGGCCCGATCACCTATGAGAATCTGGCGGACGACGCCGCGGCCGTGCTGGCCGACGCCGGCGTGCAGAAGGCCGATGTGGTCGGCTATTCCATGGGCGCAGGCGCGGCCCTGCAACTGGCGCTGCGTCACCCGGAGAGGGTCGACCACCTGGTGGTCGCCTCCGTCAGCTTCAACGAGGCGGGCAACCTGCCCGGCTTCACCCAGATGATGGCCGGCATTACGCCCGAGATCTTCGCCGGCACGCCGATGGAGGCCGAGTTCAAGCGTCTGTCGCCCAACCCGGACGCCTTCGCCTCGGTGGTGAACAAGATCAAGGTCATGGATCAGGGCCAGGACTGGCCGGCGGAGCAGATCCGCACCCTGACCTCGCCCACCTTCATCATTATCGGCGACCACGACATCGTGCGGCCGGAACATGCGGTCGAGCTGTACCGTCTGCGCGGCGGCGGCGACACGGCGCGGGCCTCCCAGCCCTTCCTGACCGAGGCGCCCCCGGCGCGCCTCGCCATCCTGCCGGCGAGTTCGCACGTCGACGTGTTCGGCGACCCGGCCCTGCTGGCGGCGATGATCCTGCCCTTCCTCGACGACCAGACCCGCCCGTCGCCGGGCGGCTTGTTCGACGACATCCCCGGAAGCGAGTGAGGCCGGCGATGCGCAAGATCAGAACCGCCACCTTCGTCTCTCTGGACGGCGTCATGCAGGCGCCCGGCGGTCCCGAGGAGGATCCGGGCGGCGGGTTCAGGTTCGGCGGCTGGGTCTTCCCCCACTTCGACGAGAGGTTGGGCGAGTTGATGGGTCAGGCGATGGGCGAGGACTACGACCTGCTCCTCGGCCGTCGCACCTATGAGATCTTCGCCGCCCACTGGCCGCATCAGGACGACGAGATCGGCCGCACATTCAACGCCGTCAACAAATACGTCGCCGCCGGTCCCGAAACGCCGCTGAACTGGGCCCACAGCCACAGGCTGGAAGGCGATCTGGCCGCGTCGGTGCGGGCGTTGAAGGCGACCGCGGGGCGCGACCTGCTGATCCAGGGCTCGAGCGAGGTCATTCACACGCTGCTGGCCCACGACCTGATCGACCAGCTGACGATCCTGACCTTCCCCATCGTGCTGGGCCGGGGCAAGCGGCTGTTCGACGAGGGTTCGCTCCCGCACGCCTGGACGCTGGTGAACAGCGAGGCGACGGCCGCCGGCGTCATCGTCGGCACGTACCGCCGCGACGGGGACGTGCCCACCGGATCGTTCGGCGACGACAATCCGGGTCAGGCCGAGCTGGCACGGCGCGAACGCTGGGCGCGGGAGAGCTGAGGCGTCAGCGCGCCATGGCGGTCGGGAACGGCCGCCCCAGCGCCTCGGCCATGCCCTGCTGCGAGAGCAGGAAGACCGCCTCGCGCTGGTGGTAGTTGTTGGACAGCACGATCACGGTGACGTCCTCGTCCGGCTGGTATGCGACCAGGTTGCGGAACCCCGACCAGCTGCCGGTGTGGTAGATCTGGCGATCGAGGAAGTCGGGGCGGACGCGGCGGCCGAGGCTGTTGGCGAACAGGCCGTAGCCCCAGTCGCGCCGCGGGCGGCCGCGCTCGTCCGGCGTGTCGGCCGGCGCATGGTCTGCGATCATCTGCGCATAGCTCTCGGCGCTCAGCAGCGTCCCGCCGTGCAGGGCGCGCTGCCAGACCAGCAGGTCGTCCAGCGTCGAATACAGGGCGCCGGCTCCGAAGATGATGCTGACGTTGTGGTTCGGCTGCGGCGTCGGCCCGCCCGCGAGATTGGCGTAGCCCATGACCACGCCCGACATGTCGTCCTCGTAGCCGGTGTCGGCCATGCCCAGCGGCACGAAGAAGGCGTCGCGCAGATAGTCCCGCAGCGGCAGGCCGCTGGCCCTCTGGACCACGTAGCCGAGCAGGTTGTAGCCGGCGTTGTTGTAGCGAACCTTCGTACCCGGCGGGAACTGGAGGCCATACCGGGCTGAATCATCTGTCAATTCCTCTGGCGTGGCGAGCGCGGTCCGGCGGACGCCCCAGCCGGGGCGGGCCATCAGATCCGGGATGCCCGAGGTGTGGGACAGCAGGTGGTGCAGCCGGATCGGCGCCCAGGCGGCGGGGCACGGATCGATCCATCGGCACACCGGATCGTCGACCGACAGAACCCCCTCGTCCTGCAGGCGCAGAATGGCGGCGGCCGTGAACTGCTTGCTGACCGAGGCCAGGCGGAAGCGGGAGTCCAGCTCCAGCGGTTTACCCAGGCTGCGGTCGGCGTAACCGTAGACCTGGCGGAACAGCACCTGATCGCCCTTCGCGACCAGCACCCCGCCCGTGAAGGCGCCCGAACCGCCCCAGCGCTCGAGCTGTTCGGTCAGCTGCGGCAGGTCCCGCACCACGACCAGCGGCGGCCGGGGCGGCATCGGCTCGGGCGGAGCGGCTTCGGGCAGCGGCCGCACTGTCGCCCAGGCGATCAGGCCGGCGGCGACGACGAACAGCACAGCCAGGAAGGCCATCGCCAGCCGGGGATGACCGCCGCTGTGTCGGGGAACGTGGAACAACGGCCTAGACGTCGTATTCCAGCCCGAACTGGGCGTAGAGGGCGCGGCTGTCCTGCCATTTCGGGTCGACCTTGACCGTCAGGAACAGGTGGACCGGGCGGTCGAGAAGCTCGGTCAGCTCCTCGCGGGCCTTCTGGCCGATCCATTTCAGGGTCTGGCCGCCCTTGCCGAGCACGATCGGCCGCTGGCTCTCGCGCTCGACGTAGATGGTCTGCTCGATGCGGGCCGAGCCGTCGGGCCGGTCCTCGGACGAGGTCGTCTCGACCGCCGCCGAATAGGGCAGTTCCTCGTGGACGCGCAGATAGACCTTCTCGCGCGTGATCTCGGCCGCCAGGACCCGCATCGGAACGTCGGCGGACTGGTCCTCGGGATAGAGCCAGGGGCCTTCCGGCATCGAGCGGGCGAGGCGCTTCTTGAGGTCGTCGACGCCGTCGCCGCTGAGCGCCGAGATCATATAGACCTCGGAATAGGCGCCGGTCTCGAACAGGCGCTGCGACAGGGCCAGCAGGGTGTCGCGGCGCATGCCGTCGATCTTGTTCAGGGCCAGGATGACCTGTTTTCCCGCGGCCTTCAGGGCGGCGATGATGGTTTCGGTGTCCTCGGCCGAGCGGCGGTCCGCGGCGGTCCCTTCCTTGCCCTCAGCGGCGATGTGGGAGGCCGCGTCGACCAGATGGACCACCACGTCGGCGTCGTCCGCCCCGCCCCAGGCCGAGGCGACCATGGCCCGGTCCAGACGACGGCGCGGCGTGAAGATCCCGGGCGTGTCGACCAGCACGATCTGGGCGTCGCCCTCCATGGCGATGCCGCGCACGGGGAAGCGGGTGGTCTGGACCTTCTGGGTGACGATCGAGACCTTGGTCCCGGTCAGGCGGTTGACCAGCGTGGACTTGCCCGCGTTGGGCGCGCCGATGATGGCGGCGAAGCCGGCTCGCTGGTTCTGTTGATCGGTCAAATCACGCCTTCACGCTGCAGCAGGCCGATGGCGGCCGCCTTCTCCGCGTCCTGACGCGAACGGCCCTGTGCGGTCAAGGGCGGATATCCGGCTACGCTGGCTTCGACGGTGAATGTCGGGGCGTGATCGGAGCCGGTGCGGTCGACGATGCGGTAGGTCGGCAGCGGCTTTCCCTGACCCAGCGCCCACTCCTGCAGGGCCGATTTCGGATTGGTCAGCGACTTGCACGGCGGAGCGGCCAGTTCGGCGGCCCAGACACGCTCGAACAGGGAGCGGGCGGCCTCCATGCCTCCGTCCAGCCAGACGGCGGCCAGGATCGCCTCCATGGCGTCGCCGAGCATGCCTTCGCGGCGGCGGCCGCCCTGCTTCGCCTCGCCGGGCGACAGCCGCATGGCGTCGCCGACTCCCAGCGCCTCCGCGATGCGGGCGCAGGTCGCCTTGTCGACGAGGGCGTGGAGGCGGGACGACATCTCGCCCTCGTCGGCGGCCGGCAGGTCCCGCATCAGCCGGTCGGCGACCAGCAGGCCGAGCACCCGGTCGCCGAGGAACTCCATGCGCTGGTTGTCGAGGAACAGCCGGCCGCGGGCGTCGCGCCCGGCCCCCTCCCCCACGCTGGCGTGCGTCAGGGCCTGATCGAGCAGGGACGGATCGCGGAAGTCGTGACCGAGGTTGCGCGCCAGCGCCGCGACCGCTTCGGCCCGCCGGTCGCCCATCAGTTCAGGACGGTGAAGAACCGGCTCGGACGCACCTTCGAGAACCAGCTGACCGGATTCCACAGCGAGGCGCCGGGCGACCACGAGAACAGGATGATCTCGGCCTTGCCGATCAGGTTCTCGGCCGGCACCAGGCCGACGCCGCCGGCAGGCTCGTCGAAGCGGCTGTCGACCGAGTTGTCGCGGTTGTCGCCCATCATGAAATAGTGGCCTTCGGGCACCTGGAACACCGGGGTGTCGTCGGCGGCGTTGCCGGGGCCGTAATCCTGAATGGTGAAGGTCTTGCCCTCGGGCAGGGTCTCGCGCGCCTTGATGATCGGCATGCCGTACATGTTGGTCGCGTCCGCCTCGCTGATGACCACGTCGCGCACCGGCTGGCCGTTGATGTGCAGGACGTTGTTGACCATCTGAACCTCGTCGCCGGGCAGGCCGATGAGGCGCTTGATGTAGTCGGTGCGGTTGTCGCGCGGCAGCTTGAAGACGACGATGTCGCCGCGCTTCGGCTCCTGCGCGAAGATGCGGCCCTCGAACACCGGCGGGCTGAACGGGATGGCGTGCTTCGAATAGCCGTAGCTCCACTTGGAGACGACGATGTAGTCGCCTTCGTAGAGGTTGGGCTCCATCGAGGCGGACGGGATGGTGAAGGGCTGGAACAGCAGCACCCGCAGAACGAAGGCGATCAGCAGGGCGAAGAAGATCGTCTTGACGATCTCGAAGGTCTCGTTGCCGCCTGACCGGCCCTTGCGGCGGCCCTTCTTGCCGCGCGCATAGACGGGCGTGGCGTCGATGTCCTCGAACGGGGCGTCGCCGGCGTCGCTCCACACCGGCTGTTTCGATGAGGCCGCGGCCGCGGCTCCGGCGGCTCCGGCGGCGCCGGCCGCGACGGTGGCGTCGGCGGCCGTCAGATGCGCGTCGTGCGCGGCGTGGTCTTCATGGCCGTGATCGCCATGCGCGGTCGCATCGGCGTCAGCGGCGGGATGGCTGTCGTGCGCGGGCTCGTCATGGGCGTGCGGAACGGCCCCGGCGTCATGATCGTCGTGATGGGCCGCATCCGCGTGGCCGTGTTCTTCGTGCCCGTGCTCGTCATGGCCATGGGCGTCCGCGGCCGGCGCATGCGCATCGTCATGCGCGTCGGGCGCCGCGTGGGCGGGCTCAGGGGGCGACTCGTGGCCATGACCGGCGTCGTGGCCATGCTCGTCGTGCGGCTTGTTCTCGTCGCTCATATGGACCCTGTCCCCCAGCCGCTGTCCGCGGTCTTTCAGCGGCAAAAGCGGTATAACGTGATTAAGCCCTCGGCAAGGCTTCGATCACCACGAAGGCGAGTGCGTACGGGTGTTCGTCGCTCAGCGTCAGGTGGATCCGCGCCTCATGGCCGGCCGGCGTCAGACGCGCCAGGTGTTCGGCGGCGTGGCCGGTCAGGTGCAGGGTCGGCTGGCCCGAGGGCAGATTCGCCACACCCATGTCGCGCCAGTACACGTCCCGTCTCATCCCGGTGCCCAGCGCCTTGGCGCAGGCTTCCTTGGCCGCGAACCGCTTGGCGTAGCTCCACGCCGCGTCCGGCTTGCGGTCCGAACGGGTCCGCTCCAGTTCGGTGAAGCAGCGCTGTTTGAAGCGGTCGCCATAGCGATCCAGCGACTTCTGGATGCGCCGGATGTCGCACAGGTCGGCGCCGACGCCGACGATCACCGGGGAAAGTCCTGGGCCGCGTCCATCGCCGCGCGCATGCGGCGGATGGCCGTGGTCAGGCCGACGAACACGGCTTCCCCTACCAGGAAATGGCCTATGTTCAGTTCGCGGACCTCCGGAATGGCCAGCATGTCGGCCGCCGTCCCGTAGTCCAGCCCATGGCCGGCGTGGACCTCGAGGCCGAGGTCGGCGGCGCGGCTCGCGGCGGCCTGCAGCCTGGCGAACTCGACCGCGCGCGCGTCGCCCGACAGATGGCAGTAGCGGCCGGTGTGGAATTCGACGACCTGGGCGCCGACGGCGCGGGCGGCCTCGACCTGCTCCAGCGCCGGCTCGATGAACAGGGAGACCCGCACGCCCGTTCCGGTCAGGGCCTTCGCCACCGGCGCGATCCGCGCCTCGTGACCGGCGACGGCGAGACCGCCCTCCGTGGTCACCTCCTCGCGACGCTCCGGCACCAGGCAGGCGGCGTGCGGGCGGTGGCGCAGGGCGATGGTCAGCATCTCGTCGGTGACGGCCATCTCGAGGTTCAGCGGCCGGCCCGCGACGGCGCAGAGTTCGCTCAGCGCCTCGATATCGGTGTCGGTAATGTGCCGCCGGTCCTCGCGCAGGTGGGCGGTGATGCCGTCGGCCCCGGCGGCGAGCGCCTCGCGGGCGGCCCGGACCGGGTCGGGATGGACGCCGCCGCGCGCGTTCCGCACCGTCGCCACGTGGTCGATGTTGACGCCGAGCCGGACGGGCGAGACCACCGCGCGCCTCCTTATTTCGCCAGTCGCCGGCTGCCGGGATCTTCGACCGGCAGGGCGGCGAGTTCCAGTGGCAGGGCGTCGGCGGCGTAGGCGGGGACGTCCAGCGTAGCCAGCGCCACCAACGGCACGCCGACATCGGCCCGGCCGCCCGAGCGATCGACGATGCAGGCCGCCGCGACGACGTCGCCGCCCGCCGCGCGGATCGCCGCGATGCACTCGCGCGAGCTCAGGCCGGTGGTGACGATGTCCTCGACCATGACCACCTTCTGGCCCGGCTCGACGTGGAAGCCGCGGCGCAGCCGGAACTCGCCGCCCTCGCGCTCGACGTACATCGACGGCACGCCCAGCCAGCGGGCGGTCTCATAGCCAGGGATGATGCCGCCGACCGCCGGCGAAATGGCCACGTCCACGGGGCCGGCGACCGCTGTGATCTTCTCCGCCAGCGCCTTGCACAGGCGGGCGCAGCGCGCCGCGTCCATGAACACGAGGTTCTTCTGCAGGAAGACGGGGCTGTGCAGGCCCGAGGACAGCACGAAATGCCCCTCGCGCAGGGCGCCCGCGTCGCGGAACTCGGTCAGGACGTCATTCGAATTCATCGGCGGGCTCGACTCGCTTCCATCCAAGCCGCTCGTACTTACGGATGCGGAGCCTCGGGATAAAGCCGCCATAGACCATTACGACGATCCAGCCGGGCACATAGGTCATCAGGTAGTTGGGATCGCCCTCGCGCAGGCCTGTGGCGAACTCGGTCGCAAAGCCGATCGCGATGGAGGCGATCGCCGCGATGAGGGCGTGCAGCCAGAGACCGGCGAACAGCATGGCGGGAACGCCGAACAGGACGCCCCAGACCCGCCAGCGGCCGCTGACGTAGCGCCGCCTGCCGTCGGACGGCCTGACGAAATGGACCGTCGCCAACCGGATCAGCCCCGCGCCCGCTCGACCGTATCGACCGACGGGTTCGTGCGCAGGGCGGCCATGATGGCGGTGGCGTGCTTGGCGTCCTCGACCTCCATGTCGATGTCGACGTCGAAGAAATCCTGCTGGCGGTGGCTCATCACCAGGTTGAGGATGTTGCCGCCGGCCTCGCCGATGATGGTCGCCACCTGGCCGAGCACGCCCGGCGCGTTCTTGATCGTGGCCCGGATGCGGGCCGAGGCGACGGCCCCCTGCTCGGCCTGTGGAGTCCACTGCAGGTCTTGCCAGACCGAGTCGTCGTCGGCGAACTCCTCCAGCCGCTGGCAGTCGATAGTATGCACGGTCAGGCCGGACTCGGGCTCGAGGATGCCGACGATGCGGTCGCCCGGCACCGGCGAGCAGCAGTGGCCGAAGTGAACGCTGACGCCCGGGGTGAGTCCGCCTCCGCGCACGAACAGGCGGCCCTGCTCGTCGCCGATCCGCTTGCGGTCCGGCCCCGCCTTAAGCCGTCCCTTCAGGGCCGGGAACAGGATTTCACCG
>Ga0196980_1000261_pt1 | contig 14279 bp, 23 predicted proteins | sample S3_1013CmetaG_FD_155486 | JGI IMG/M metagenome (GOLD analysis project Ga0196980, IMG submission 155486) | Soil microbial communities from Anza Borrego desert, Southern California, United States - S3_10-13C | ecosystem: Environmental > Terrestrial > Soil > Desert | place: USA: California... | reverse complement strand
CCCCGTGTGGGCCCCCCTTTTGGAGCCGGCACGCTGCTCGAATCCAGCGCGAAGCGGGACCAGTCGAGTTGGTCGGCGTCCGAGAGCGCCCGCAGGAGCGCGCGATGAACGCGCCGCCAGACGCCGGCCTCCTGCCAGTCGCGCAGGCGCCGCCAGAGCGTCATCCCGCAGCAGCCGATGGTCTCCTTCGGCACCGCCTCCCAGGGAATGCCCGTCCGAAGCACGTAGAGGAGCCCGCCGAGGGCCACCCGGTCCTTGACGGGCGGGCGGCCGCCCTTGGGGCTCGGTCGGCGGACCGGCAGCAGGGGAGCGATCAGGTTCCAGAGGTCGTCGGGGACGTGGTGGGTTGCCATATTGTCCAAGTAGGCACCCGAAGATCCCCGTCAATCTTCCGTTTCAGCTCGAAGTTCTGTTAGGCGCTCTAAGACAAGAACGCCGGCCCGGGGCAGCTCCAGGCCGGCGCAACGAGGGGCGGTCCCAGGTCCGCCACGGAGGCATGGCGCGGTGGGGTCAGGGTGTGACGGGCGCGTTGCCGTTGAGCTCACTCGGCGGCAGGGGCTCGGGGTTCGCCGCCGCGTAGCTGGCCCACCATTGCGCCTCGAACGCCTCCAGATCCGCGACGTAGACGGTGTCACGCCGCTTGTCGTAGGCGGCTCGCTCCTGATCGTACGCCCGCCATGCCGGCGCGTGGTCAGGGCAGCGGTGGACCATGAAGCCCTCGCGGCACTGGTACCAGCCCGCCGCCAGCGCGTTCGCCAGCCAGCCCTCGGGCGAGGGGGTCAGCGCGATCACGGCGGTGCAGCCCGTCTCGTCGCAGTGCCAGTTGTTCTGCTCACGCACGGGAATCCTCCCCCGCCTTCAGCCGCCGCTGCACCACGCCCGCGTCCCACAGCGCGAGCAGCAGCGCCACCTCGGGCGGGTGAGCAGCGAGGTGCTGGGGGAGCGTGGGAAGGTCGGACGCCCGGGGGAGCAGGCCAGCCCAACGCTCCACTTCGGCATGTCGCGGGCCGCCCGACGACGTTCCCCACCATCCACAGAGGTTGAGGTAGTCGGAATGGGCCATGCGCAGGATCGCCGCGCCGTAAGGCTCCAAACCCTTGGCGGGACCTTCATCCATGCCCAGCACCCATGCCGCCACGACCGCCAGCCGCGCGCGCCACGGACTCTCGGGGTCAAGGGGGAGGGTCCAGCGCTTCGGCGAGTCGAGCACGGACTGATAAGAAACGATGCAGCCGCCGTCCGCGTCGGGCTCGGGACGCAGGGCGTGGCCGCTGTTCGCGTCAAAGGTCCAGACGACCGGGCCACTCCCTTCGACGAGCGGCCCCCACGCCGCCGGCAGGCCCGGAGCGCCGAGAAGGACGAGCCTCTGGAGCGAGGCGGGGAGGGTGGCGAGGGTCAGATCCACGTCACGCCTCCATCGCGGTGGTCCGCCGCGTGTCCCGCCGGAAGCTCGCAGCGCACAGCCGGAAAGCCGTCGTCCAGGTAGGCGACCTGAGCGCACTTCCCACGCGCACGCTCGATGTCAGTCGAGTCGCCGAAGATGACCATCCCACCGCAGCCCTCGTGCCACAGCGGACCCTCCTTCATGGGCCAGGACTCGCCGCACTTCGTGCAGACGTCGCGGATTCCGAAGCTCATCCCCCCTCCCTCCGCGCGGTCGCCCGCGCCTTCCACGCGTCCAGCGTCGCTGGGGTGACGTAGACGCGCCCGGAGTAGACGTTCCGGACACGGCTCGCGCTGACCCCACACAGGTTTCCGAGCCGCGCCGCCCGGTTCCGCCACGACAACCCGAGGTCCCGCGCGAGGCGGTCGAGGAAGGCGGCTTGGGCCTCGTGCTCCTCGGAGGTCGGCTTGCGGTGCTTGCCGCTCATGCCCGCAGCCCTTCGGCCCGAAGCTCAGCAGCAACGTCGCGCTTTACCTCCATCTCGGAAAGGTGCGCCGCCAGTCGCACGCACTCCTCGCACGGGACTGTCCCGAGATCGGCGAGCAGATCGCGCAGCACGCGCTCGGCTGCCGCGACGACGTTTCCCAGCGCCTCCGCCGCCGTCTCGCCGGACTGCGCGTTCACGATGCAGCCGAAGGGCTGGTAGACGTGGGCCGACCACTCGCGATCCGACCACAGCCAGATCAACTGGCCATTGAGGCGGCCCTTGCGCGCCTTGACCACGCTGCGGTTGACTCGCTTGATCTCGGTCCAGCCCGCGGCTGCGAACGCCTGAATGGCCTCTGGGGTCTTGGCCTTCACGCCACCCTCACGCGCCGGCCCTTGGCCGCCTGCCGCGCGCCCGCGTCGTAGCAGTCCCGGCACAGCGGGTAGCGGCTCCAGTCCGTCCGCTGAACGATGGCGCGCTTCCCCTCGCCGCAGACGAAGCACCACAGGTCCGTGGCCGGCACCTCATCTGGATCGGCGTACATCGTGCAGTGCGCGCACTCCCGCCAGTAGGCCCAGCCGTCCAGCGCGGCAGGGTGGTTGGGCGAATCGTCCGCGTTGCCGAAGTCCTCCAGCCACAGGTGCGTGGTGCAGGGCTCCTCGGAGCGCGGGGGAAGGGGCTGAACAAGGCGAAGGGTTGGCATTGGCGACCTCCACACACATCATAGCACGGGCGAGCGTAGTAAGCCGCACCGCCGAACGAAATACACGTATCCTCTGCCGCCAGTGAATCATCAGCCTCCCCCGCCCACTCCGCCCCTATCCGCCCCGCCGCTCCTCGGCCCGGTCCATCGCGAGCCAGCGGTCCAGAAGCGCGAGCCCCACGGCCTCTCCATGGGACAGGGCGGTCCAGGTCTTCCGGTAGGCCCCCCACTTGATGGAGGCCCAGTGCAGGCCCTCCTGGTCCGGCCCGTTCGACCAGCCGACCGCAACCACGTCCTCACAGGCGGCGACGAGGAGCCCGCGAACGTGTAGGGCCGTGTCCTCGTGGCTGAGCCACGGCAGGAGCTCGGGCGGGTGGCCATGGAAGCCCGAGGGCGCCGCGCTCGACGCCTTCACCTCGCGCCCATCGGGCAGCACGCCCCAGGTCCGGAGCCCCCAGCGCCAGCGACCGTGCAGGCGCAGCGCTCGGGCGAGGGCGACCTGTTCGCGAGTCCAGCAGGGGTAGGGGACCTCGGCCACGTCGAGCCCCTACCTCGTCCGACCCTGAACAGGCGAGCCCCACGACGTCGGAGAGGTCGCCAAAGCGTAGGCGGAGCGGGCACTTATTCATGCGCAGCGGTTGCAAAGACTGCTGCGCATGAATACGGCGACCGAGCATGACCTGGCCCGCCACAATCACCATGCCACCATTCCGGGCCGAGGCGCTGGCCCACTTCGGCGTGGACGAGCTCGGCTGCTACTGCTGGCGCATCGTCCGCGGCACCGGAGCCGAGGACGACGTGACGCGGGAGGTGCTCGGTGGGACGCGCTGGACCACAGCCGAGCACGCCGCTGTCCTGATCGAGCGCGCCGCACAGCGGGCTCGCGCCGCTGCGTACCGCGTGGTCGAGGACGTCCTTGCGCCCTTCGACGCGTCCATCGCCTGCATGCCGAACCCGCAGACCCGAGCGTCGCTCCGGGGTGCGCTCCGCGTCCTGCGGTCCGACGCCTTGGTCGGGACACCCATTCACAGGGTGGACCGGGACGCTCTCCACGCCGCACGGGACCGACTCCTCCAGCGCTACGCGCCGCGGACCGTACAGCGGTACCTGAGGGTCCTGGCGGCCGCTTGGCACCGCATCGAGCGGGACGGCGTCGAGCTCCCGGCCTGGCCGGGCTTCTCCGTCGTGGTCTACGACGTGCGCCCGAAGCCCGTCCCGGACCTCGCACATACCGCCGCGCTGCTGGTTGTGCTGGTCGAGGCAGACGACTGGCGCGTCGTGGCCTTCCTCCTGCTGGTCGAAACCGGAGCGCGGCGGTCGGAGGTCGCGACGCTACGCCTCGAGGACTGCGACCTCGAAGGTGGGACGATCCGGGTGCGCGGGAAGCGCACGGCCCGGGGAGGCCCTACGGCGACCCGGGCCGTCCCGCTGCACCCGGACGGCCGCGCCCTGGCCGCCTTGCAGCGGTGGTGCCGGGACCGCGCCCCAGGGCCGCTCTGGCCGACACCTACGGGCCGGGCGCTGGACGGCGCGCTGCGCGACGCGGCGCGCCAGGCCGGCCTGCGGCCGATGGCGCCGGGCGCGTGGCGACGGCTCGCGGACTGCCGGCTCATCGACGCGGGACGGCTCAAGGAGCTTCCGGCGATCATGGACCACGAGCTCGACCAGGCCATGTCCGCCTACGTCCGACCCGAGGCTCCGCAGGTGGTCGCCGCAGTCGCCGCTTTGAAGGCGCCGTAGTCCGGCCCTGCTGAATATTTATTGCGCTGAGGCTTGCTAAACCTCAGCGCTTGAATAAGATGTCTCCATGAGGCGGCGCTGGAAGCTGCCCAGGAGAGACCGATGGCCCCCTACGATCTCCGCCGTATCGACCAGCTCCGCCGCGAGGCGGAGGTCGCGCGCCTCCCCAACCTCGTCGCCCTCTGCGATCACGCGATGGCCGGCGACGCTGCCGCCGAGGACGAGGCGCTCACGTTCAACCGTGCCGGCGGCCTTCGCCGGACCGAGAACGGCCACGGCCCCCTGACCTGGACGAGGGGGTGACCCGTGGCTGATCGCCTCCTCGCCGACCTCCTGCTCGACCTCGGCGCCGAGCTCGACCGCCAGGGCGTGGCCTTGGTTGACGTCCGGACGCTCATCCGGCCGGCAACGTCGCCGGGCCCGTGGCGTATCTGCGTCACTCTCGCCGCGCTGCGCCGCCTGGAGGCGGACGGAGGGCCCCCGGCCGAGCGCCGGATGCTCGACGCGCTCACGGTCGAGTGGCGACTCGTCCGGAACGGCCTCGTCTTCCTGGCGCTGGGGGCCGCCTGATCTGAGCCTGCCCGCCGCGGTCACCCGGACACGCGGCGGGCCCGGGCGCAAGCCCTCGGGGAGTCCGGCCCCGAGGCGAAGGGTGCGGACGCGCCTGCAAATCCGCCGGTGCCGGCCCCGTTGACCGGCCTTCATTCACCTTCGCCCACACGGAGTCTTCACATGTCGTCCGACATCTTCTCGCCCGAGGCCATGGCCGAGACCGCCCGCTGCCACAAGCTCATCCGGAGCTGGTATCGGTCCGCGCTCGGGCCCCACCGGGCCCCAAATCCCACCACGCCTGAATCGCCCCGCCTCGACGTCGCCCACCTGGTGGACGCCGTGGCCCAGCTCGCCCGCATGGAGCGCGGCCTCACCTCGGAGGAGGTCGGCCACGTCCGGGACCTTGCCGTCCTGGTCCGCGCCGCGGCCGAGGCGCCCGACGATCTCGCCGGGACCGGCGGCCGGGAGTTCCTGGGCCTCGTGGCCCAGGTGGTGCGCGGCTACGACCGCACGCTCGCGGAGCTGCCCGCGGACGCCCCGGAGGAGGCGGTCGCCGCGGCCATCGGCCACGGCCTGTTCCGCCTCTCCGTCCCGGACGTCGACCCCACGCCGCGGCCGTACGACCGTCGTGCGGTCCTCACGCTGCTCTGGTCGCTCTGGGAGCGTCGCCCCGTCGGCGAACTGCAGTCCGAGGCCACGACCCTCCGGAAGCTCTGCGAGCGCGCGGGCTGTGAGCCGCCCGTGGACCTGGCCGCCGAGTTCAACGCCCTCGGCTACGCGCTCGGGACGGACCACGCGCTCCACGGTCGGCTCATCAGCCTGTCGGACACCCAGCCCGACGGCTCGGTCCGGATGTCCGGCGACATCCGCGTCCACATCGCGTACGCGCCCGGCCACGTCGCCCGGGAGGCGCCGACGGGCGGAGACCCCATTCCGGCGGTGGTGCTGGCGACGGTGCCGGAGAGCGACCGTGGCTGACGCGCCCCTTCCGGTCGCCTGGGAGCTTCGCCCCTCGGATGGGGCCATCGTCGTTCGACGCCCCTTCACCACGGGCTCGGACGCCTGGGACCGGTGCTCGCGCTGCGGCCAGGTCCCGGCCCTCGGGTCCGAGTCGCACGTCTGCCGACCGGGTGAGGCAGAGCGGTCCGCCCCAGGCTCGTCGGCCGACTGAGGGATGGCCCTCACCCTTCCGCAGCCGCTCGAGCTCCGCTGCCGCGTCGCCGCGGCGCGGGCGGGGCTCAGCTACGGGGGCTGGGTGCAGCAGGCGCTCCGCGTGGCCTCCGAGGCCGCGCTGAGCATGGCCGAGGGGCGCGCGACCTACGCCGCCGCCCTGGCGCTGCGCGAGGCGGGCGCGACGATGCGCCAGGCCGTGGCGGGCGTGGAAGCCGAGCTGCGGCCGCCGGGGCCGCGGGTAGACCTGGTGCGGGTCCACGGACTCCTCCAGGCGGGGCGCACCGACACCGAGATCGCCGCCGACCTGGGCGTCACTCGGCAAACGGCTGCCCGGGCGCGGCGGCGGCTCGGGACACTGCTTCGCCAGCCTCCCGCGGAACCGGTCAGCGATCAGACCCTGCGCGCCCTCCATCGGGCTGGGCTCGACACGGCGGCGATTGCCGCAGCGTCGGGCCTGACGCTTGGCTCCTGCCGCACCCGGCTCAGCCGGCTACATCTGCAGGACAACGGGCGGGGGAGGAGATAGCGCATGCTCGACATGCCTCGCGGTCGGCCGCCTCTGCCGCCGGAAGCCCGGAAGCCCCGGGTTTCTGGCAAGGTGCGTCCACCGACCCCGGAGGAAGCGGCGCGTCAGCGCGAGCTCGTGGAGCGGCTCGCGGCTGAGGTGGGCGAGGAGATGTGGCAGCGCGGGCTCGCAGCGCGGGCGTCGGCGCCCCGGGCCATGCTCGCCCGGATCATCGGACACCGGACGGGCGAGACGCTCCGTCTCGCGACGCTACCCCACGACGCGCCGCTCGCCCGATATGTGCGGCCAGAGACGCTCGCATCTTGGGAGCAGGCGGTCCAGGCCTGGGTGGCCGCGAAGCCTGCCCAGGGGTGATCTGCACTGGCGCAGCGGTCCCTACGATGAGTCTCCCGCACCCCCTACGCGGCCCCCTTCGGCGTCCGGCCGCGGGTTGTCCGTCCACGAGCTCGACCATGCACTGGCGGTAGCGGGTGGGGCCGTCCTGCCCGAGCAGGGCGACGACGTAGACCTTCGGCGGACGCTTCGACCGGGTCTTGCGCGCGGGCTTCGACGGGGACGTCGTGGTCGTCATGGCGTGGGGTCCTCCTGGCGCGGCGGGCCCTGCCGCACGCCTGGAAAGCGGAAGATGCGGCCCTCGCCGTCCCCGCCCGTCCAAGGCCGCTCAGCCGGCGCCAGCGTCACGACCTCGGCCTGACCTTCAGGTGTGGCGTGGTAGGCGCGATGGAGCCTGAGCAGCCGCTCCTCGGTCATGCCGAGGAGGAGGCTGATGCCCTGGGCCATGCCCCGAACGAGACCGATGTGGTCGGCCGGTCCGTACCGACCCTTTGGATCGATGGGCCAGCTCGGATTCATCGAGAGTTCGTTGCGCTCGAAGGTTGCCTCCCTCCGGAATGGGCCATGTCCAGGCCGTTCCTGGGGCGTGTTCCAAACACGCTCTGTCCAGCGAAGGCCGTCCCAGGTCTGACCCACCTCCTCCCGATAGGGCAGCCTTTCGGGCACCACCTCCCGGTACCAGGCCACGCCGTCGTCGAGGCGCACGATGCGCAGCTCGGCGCCGACGGTTCGTCGCCAGCTTCCGGCCCATCCGTCGAGTCGATCCCCACAGTCGAGGGCGGTGCCGTAGCTCTTGTGCCGATGGCCGCAGCTCTGCTCGGCGCGGAAGGGCGAGCCCCTCTGCGGCATTGCGAGTTCAGCTTGGAAGTGGATAGGTGGCTGCACCATCCCGTCGAGAACCACGGTCCGACCGGTCGCGCACAGGGCCTCGGCTACGAGAGCCCGTAGACACAAGCCGGCGGCCTCCTCGACGTCCGAGCAGGCGCAAAGGAGAGTGGCGCCGTCTCGCGCCGGCGTGTGCACACCCGCGAAGATCGGAGAATCGGGACGCTCGCCGTAGAGCGTGTCCAAGCGGCGCGAGACGACCGCCCCCTGGAGCTGCGCTCGCCACGCGGCCTGGAGCGCAGCCACGGACTCGCCCTGGGCTGGCGTTCCCAGGCTCCGCACGGCGTAGTCGTGGGCGACGACGATCGCTGCACTGGGGAGGAGCTGGTGCAGCCTAGGTAGAGCCTGCTCAGGGGCGCCCAGGGCGTAGCGCTGGCCGTGGCCGTGGTGTTCCAAGGCGCGCGCGCGGGCCACGTAGAAGCGCCTTGGCCCGGCCCGCGGCCCCGAACGCGCACGATCCAGTTGAACACTCACGCGGTCGCCCGGGCGACGCGACGCGGCCGATGGTGCTCGAGCGCTTCGACGGCCCGGTGCGCCACCACCAGGATGGACACGCGGCCCATCAGCCACTGCTGAACGCCTGCGCGAAGATGTTTCCGGAAGGTCTCGGGCATCGCGTTCCCGAGCTCTCGTACCAACGCCACGAGCGCCAGCACCGTGACCGGGTCGTCCATCCGCGGCAGCGGCGTGCCGTGTCCGCCGCGCGCCCAGTCCTCGGCGTTGGTCGGACACCACCAGATCCCGTTGTCGTCCCGGTACTGGCCGCCTGGGTGCGGGTTCAGGCGGAAGGTGCCGAGGACGTCGGCGGCCCGCGTCGCCAGCGCGACGTGGCCCGCGATCTCGGAGGGCTGCTCGGGCTGGAGGTGCCGAGCCCTCACCCGAGCACCATCAGCCCGTGGCCGATGGCCCGCGCCACCTCTTCGTCCGTGGAGGTCGGCGTCAGGGCCGCGAGCCTGCGGTCGTAGCCGTAGCAGACCTGAGCGATCACGGCGGTGAACTCCCGACCGCCGGTGCCCGCAAGGTCGTCGGGGTGCTCGGCCGCGGCGCGCACGAGGACGGCCAGGTCCCGAACGGTCGCGACCTCGCGGGGCACCAGGTCTCGCTCCATGCGTACGAGGCCAGCGACGGCCTCGACGAGCTCGGCCACGTCGGTCCGCCGGTCGTTGAACCGCTGCGGATTCGGGGCCTCGTGCGGGCCGTAGGTCGTGCGGTACCAGCTCGCGATGATGCCGTGGTGGCGCGCAGCCTCGTCCATCGCGGCCCGCTCGCCAGGCGTCCAGTTGGTGGTAGCGGTCGATGTGTCCATGGGGATCCTCGGCGCCGACCGGGCGCTGCGGGGCCTGTTCCTGGCCAGGGTGCCGGCACCGCCGGCGTGATCGGGTTTCGCGGTCAGTGGCCCCAGCAGCAGGTCGCGTGCCCCTGTTCCCCGCAGTTCTGGCACCAGGGCACGCCCGGGATCCGGCTGTCGTTGTCGGGGTCCGAGGTGTCGGGCTCCCAGTTGCACTCGCAGGGGTCCGGGCTACAGCGGTCGCACCAGCCGGGTGGGCGCTCCTCCACGACGTCCGGCACGCCGTCGCAGTCCTCGGGCGTGTCGTCGTCGTGCTGGTACGCGTAGCGGGTGCCGTGCTCCCAGCAGGCCCCCACGCCCTCGTCGCCGTCGCAGGTCCAGCCCTGGAGCTGGCTGCCGCAGTCGGAGCAGTTCGGGGGCTTGCAGCGGCAGGGCGCGCCGTCGTAGTCGCTGTCCGGCTCGGCCTGCGCCGGCGGGTCCGCCACCAGGTCGTCGTCGCAGTCGTCGTCGCAGTCGTCGTCCCCGTCCGGGTCGCCGAGCAGCCGCGCCAGCTCCTCGGGTTCGGCGTCGTAGCCGTGCTCCGCGTAGTGGTCGTCCACGGCCTGCCAGAAGTCCTCTTCCTCCTCGTCCGCGCAGTCCGCGCAGACGTCCTCGCGCAGATCCTCGTCGTCGCCGTCGCAGTCCTCCGCCTGCGCGGCGGCCTCGGAGCCCGGTACGTCCACCTCGAAGAGGCTGGAGCAGTCGCGGCAGGTCCGCACGACGCGGACGTAGCCGAGGTGCAACAGGGGGAGCGTGTCGCGGTCGGCCATGGGGTCTCCGTCACGCGCAGAGCGCGTCCTCGTCGCAGTCGTTGTCGTCGCCCTGAGTGCCGTCCCGAAGCGCGATCAACTCCTCGTAGCGGCCGCGAACGTCGGCCCCGTCCACGTAGGGCACGGTCCAGCCGTAGAGCGCCGCCACCTCGGCCCGGACGTCGCCGAGCAGGGTCGCCTCCTCGAGAGAGGGGACGGCCACGGGCCATCCCTTCACGTAGAGCAGGTGCTCCGGGATCCGACCCTCGACCTGCTCCCGGCGCGCGGCGAGGGCCTTCGCGCGCACCAGCCCCTCCCGCTGCGCCTCCGCGAGCAGGTGCGGCGCCACGTCGCCCAGCCAGAGGTCAGATTGGAAGCTGAACCCGCTCACGATCTCCAGGTCCACCAGGAGCCGGTAGACCTCGACGTGGTGGGGGTGGCGCTCGGCCGCCCGGGCACTGGCCCGCAGGTCGTTGAGCGAGGACATGATGCAGTTGCCTGTCATCAAGCCTTCGCTCAGTGCGAAGGCGTGCACGCCTGGCACAACGGCGCAGAACACCTCCTCCACGCGATTCGTGGATTCTACCGCTTCCACGGTCCAAAGCCTTTCGTCCGTTTCCCGTGAAACAGCATGGGCCTGAATGCGCTCGCGGTGCAGCTTCTGGACAAAGAACCAGTCGGGAAGGCTGCGGGTGTCGAAGACGATGGAGTACAGAGGTGCTGGCGTTGTGCCAAAGCCAAGCCGCAATGAACTTCGAATGGGACTGTAGCCGACACCGCAGATAGCTGCGATGTCACGAGCCAGCGCTATGTTTTCGCGCCGAGCTGAATCGAGGCGCGCTGAACCACAGGATGTGACGCACCCATCCGCGGCGAAGTACCCGGCCAGCCACGACAGCAGGAACGACCGTGACTCGCGGAGATCGGGCGCTTCTTTCCACAGCCGGGGAAGGCCGTAGATGTACGTCGCCTCTTGCCCGTTTGCCGTTACCCTTCTCGTCTCATGCGCGGCGAAGAAGGGCAGCAATGCCTCGTCCTTGCCGTTGTTGTAAATGGTCAGCGTCGCAGGCCGTTCGCCGCTGCCCTTGGTGCCGTCTCCGAAGACGAATCCTTGGGCAATGGCGAACGGCACGCTCCTGGAGTCTTCAAGAGGGTGCGCATGAAGGGCCCGCAACCGATCGCCAGGTTGAAGGTCTCGTGTGAACCGCTCCAAAGTCGTTGTGTCCGTTCTCCTGTAGCCCCGCTTCGACTTGGCTGACGTGCGAGCCACCGCCATCCACCGGTGCTCAGCGGTCGCATAGATGGTTCGCTTCGTACGTCCTCGTCGAAGAGTGACCGACCAAAGCGGCTGCACGCCAAATGAGCCGACGCCAACTTCCACGAAGTGGCCATGCGAATGCAGCGCTCCTGCATGCGTCCGTTTAGGGACAAGCAGCCAGTGACGGCCGCCAGCCAGTTCACGGATGGGGCGGACACCGTTGCGGGTGACAACCTCCGTCTCTCCAGCCAAGCAGTACATACACGAGAGCCGGGTGGAGTCCCACTCCCGATACGCCTCGTGCAGCTCGAAGCCCCAGGCGCCCAGGTAGGCCAGGACGTCGTCGAGGAGCCAGTGCAGCACGGCGTTCCAGTTCCAGCCGCGCGTCCCGAACGACGGCCGGTGGAGGAGGGGCTGCCGCGTGCAGACCTTCGCGTGCTTCCTCTTCGGGCTCTCCTGCCGGCGGATCCCGGTCGCGGAGAGGATGGCCTGGCCCCGGAAGCGCCGGGCCAGCTCGGAGCAGATCACGGCGGTCTTGAGCTCGCTCGTGCAGAACCGCATGGTGGGCGTGGACCAGGGCAGGATCACCCGGACGCAGCGCAGGGCGTGATAGCGCGCCACGTTGTTCTCCCAGCGGACCTGCCAGCGCGCGATCATGTCCCCGGCCTGGCGCCGGACCGTGACCAGCTCGAGGTCGAGGCGGTCCGCGAGGCGCTGGCAGGTCGCGGCCGAGTCCGTCCACTCGATCCGGCCGAGGTCGGCGTGGACCAGGACGACGGGCCCGCGGTGGCCGAGGACGCGCAGGTGCTGGCGGATCGCGCTGGCGGCCAGGCAGGAGTCCTTCCCACCGCTGACCCCAATCCCCACGGCCGCGTCGGCTGCCAGCGCGGCGTCGATCTCGGGCGTCGTCAGCACGCCCAGGTCCAGGCGTGGGGCTGGCGGCTGGAAGAGGGCGGCCTGGACGCTCACGGCGTCACGTCCGGCCCCGGCTCCTCGGCCGGCGGCGCGACCTCACCCACGAGACCCTCGTACCACTCGACCTCGCGCTCCCAGGGTCGGCCCGGAGGCCCGAGCTTCTGGACGGCGACCACGAGCACTAGCCGACCCGGCCGGGGGCTCCGGTGCGGGTTGTGGCGCGGCGGCTCGAAGAAGACCGCCGCAGCCCTCCAGCCGGGCGTCAGCCCAGCCGCGTTGAGCGCGAGCGTGCAGCCGTTGTCGTAGCCACGGGTGACGACGCTGGGGACGTGCGGAGCTGGACGCAGCGTCGTCTCGAGCACGTCGCGGCGCAGGACCTCGGCATTGGGGAGGGCGGCGTAGGTCTTCACGGCCGCCCCCGGCTCCGTCCCTGGAAGGCCGCCACGGCCGCCCGCACCTCGGCAGCCAGCCCGAACGACACGAGGCAGGCCACGGCCTCCGCGCGGCTCGTGAACGGCAGACGGCGCGCCCCCGCCATTGCACGAAGCTCGGTTCCGTCCAGGTAGACGGTGAAGGTCCAGCCGGCGCCATCCCGGTTCGCGCCGAGCATCCAGCCCGCCGTCACGAGGATCGCGCCGACGGGCAAGCGCTCCACGAGCGCCACCGCCTCCGCGAACTCGGGCGCTGGTGGTGGCGGGTCGCCCTCGACGTGGCGCCCGTCCCATCGCTGGCTCGTGTCGAGCTGGAGTGGGCTCACGACCACGCTCCCGTCGAGACGACCGGCTCCGCGGCGAGCAGCCTCAGGGCCTTGTGGAGCGCGTCCAAGCCCGGCTGGTAGGCGTCGAGCACCCCAGCCCGCTGAACCAGGTGGGCGCGCGGCGCGTCGCTGCTCGGGTCCACGATGGCCCGTGCCCAGCGGAGCAGGGCCTTCGCGCGGCCAGCCACGACGAGCCAGGCATCGATCTCGAAGACGGGACCGATGGGCGAGTCGTGGGCGCCGAGCGCGAAAAGCAGCTCCTCGCGCGCGATCGGGTGGTAAAGGCCGTGCTGGTCCATGGCCCTCTCGGGCCGGATGACCCGCTCGGCCGCCAGGTCGGCGAGGACCGCCACGACCGTGAGGCCGGCGCTCATGGCCGCAACCAGCCACGCCGGAGTTCGCGGCCCAGGATCGCGACCTGCTCTTCCGTAGGAAGCTCGCGGAAGAGGGCGGCCATGGCCTCCGGGTTCACGGCGCGGACTACCCCCTCGCGTCCCGGGGGCGAGGCCGCCCGAGCCTTCTCGACCACGGCATGGCCACACCCGGGGCAACGACCGTGCGAGACCGACGTGGCGCCACTATCGCCCTCCCAGGTGCAACTCGGGCAGCACACAGTGATCCCAATGCGCGCGAGATCCGGGATCGCGTCCACACCCTCGGGCGTTGGAACCCTCGCTTCGTCGCCCATCGTGCCTCCAGTCGCATCGACGGACATATATTAACGTTTGCGCGTTTAACGCGCAATGGTTATCATCGACTCGAACGGTGCAGGAGGCAGTCATGGTGATGGACACGAGGCGTTCGTCGAAGGGACAAGCCCAGGCCACGCGGATCCGACTGGGGATGCAGGCGCCCGAGCTCGTGCGCGCGGTCGCCCTCCAGGAGGGTGTCCTGGCTGTGGAAATCCGGACCTATGTGCCCGTGCACCACGCCCGCGAGCGCATCGCGGCTGGCACGGCGCCGCTCGTCGCGTTGTCGCAGCACGACGCGGATCCGGTGCCGCCAGCGCGGCTCGGCCGCCAGCGCGTGCTCGAGGGCGGCCTGGAGCGGCTCCAGGACCATTTCATCCCCGATGGCCACGTCCTCGCGCTCAGCAGCCGCGTCGAGACGCTGTCGGGCCCGCAGCACCTCCTCGTGCTCGACTTCGCCTGCCCGCCCACTGCCGAGGGCATGCACCAGGTCGTCGCGGCCGTCGAGCACCACGGCTGGCGCGGCGTGGTGCTGCTGACGGGGAGCTCGTTCCACTTCGTGGGCACAGAGCCCCTGGACGCGGAGGCCTGGCGCGTGGCGATGGGCCGTGCCCTGCTGCTGACCGACCTGATCGACGTCCGCTACGTCGGGCACACCCTGGTGCGCGGGGCCGGGGCCGCCCGGATCACCGCGTGCGAGGCGAAGCCGATGGTGCCGCGGGTGGTCGCGGTGGTTGGGAGTGAGCGGTGAAGCTCCTCACGGCCCCCGGCGACATCCCGGGCCTGCTGCGGCGGGGTTCA
>Ga0196980_1000257_pt1 | contig 14344 bp, 14 predicted proteins | sample S3_1013CmetaG_FD_155486 | JGI IMG/M metagenome (GOLD analysis project Ga0196980, IMG submission 155486) | Soil microbial communities from Anza Borrego desert, Southern California, United States - S3_10-13C | ecosystem: Environmental > Terrestrial > Soil > Desert | place: USA: California... | reverse complement strand
TAAAATTTGTATTGTTTTATTTTATTGTGTCTGGATAAACAAGCTTACGTCCATTACGTCCACCTGTTTTTCTATCTGCTTTGACAATTTCTGAATCGTATCTATGTTTTCTCTGACCGTGATCAGGAACCGCTGTCGTTTATCTGGTGAAATACTGATGGCCTGCAGGCTGTCGATCGGGATCCTTCTGCGGGTGAACAGGGAAGCCAGCCTGTTCAGCGTAGTAGGATCACTTCCTGCATTGATCTGTATGATAAATTGCTCTTTCATATAAGTTTACTTAAGTCTCACTTCGTTTACGGCACAGCCCTGGGGTATCATGGGAAAAACATTTTCTTCCTGTTTCACCGGCACTTCGAGCAAAAAGGATCCTTTATGGTGAATCATTTGTTTGAGCGCTGCTTTTAATACGGAGCGGTCCGAAACTTTCGCACCTGCGATCCCGTACGCTAACGCAACTTTCACATAGTCGGGGCTCGAAATATCTACGCAGGAATACCTTTTTTGATGAAATAATTCCTGCCACTGCCTTACCATGCCCAAGAACCCGTTGTTCAGGATCACAATCTTAATATCCACGCCACATTGCATGATCGTACCCAATTCCTGTATTGTCATTTGAAACCCGCCATCCCCGATGATGGCGATCACCGTCCTGCGGGGCGCGCCGTATTTCGCGCCTATGGCAGCAGGCAATGCGAAGCCCATCGTGCCCAACCCGCCGGAAGTAATATTACTTTTTGAATAATTATATTTTGCATAGCGACAGGTCACCATCTGGTGCTGGCCTACGTCGGTGACAATGATCGCTTCGCCCCGAACCAGTTCATTCAGTGTTTTGATCACCTCTCCCATAGTTAGTTCCGGATGAACCGGATTCTGTTCCGGCTGAATACAGATTTCCTCTTCCTCCATCCTGAGCTCATGAAACCTGCCGAGCCACGCTGCATGCTCCTTTCTTTCAATTAATTCCGTAAGCAGGGGGAGACTTTCCTTACAATCCCCGCAAACCGCAACCGTCGTCTTTACATTTTTATCGATTTCGGCCGCATCGATATCCAGGTGAATAATCTTAGCCTGCTTCGCATATTTTTCCAGTTTGCCTGTTACCCGGTCATCAAAGCGCATTCCGATTGCGATCAATACATCACATTCATTGGTCAGAACATTGGGTGCATAGTTGCCGTGCATACCCAGCATACCCGCCGCCAGTGGATGGTCGGTTCTGATAGCGCTCATTCCCATAATGGTCCATGCCGCGGGAATACCGCCTTTTTCGATAAACCGATGGAATTCACGTTCAGCATTTCCCAGGATCACACCCTGGCCAAAAACGACGAATGGTTTTTTAGCAGCGTTGATTATCCGGGCGGCCTCTCTTATTTTTTCGCGGTCGATTTCCGGTTTAGGGTCATAACTATCCAGGAATTCGCATTTTTCATAGCCGTTGAATTCAAACTTTTGGAGCTGTGCGTTTTTCGTGATATCGATGAGCACAGGTCCGGGTCTGCCGCTGCGTGCGATATAAAATGCCTTAGCCAGCACAGCGGGGATTTCAGCTGCATCAACAATTTGGTAATTCCATTTGGTAACGGGGGCGGTAATATTAATAATGTCAGTTTCCTGGAACGCGTCCGATCCAAGCAGATGGGCATACACCTGGCCGGTGATACAAACCACAGGCGTACTGTCAATAATCGCGTCTCCGAGCCCGGTCACCAGGTTGGTGCCGCCCGGCCCGCTGGTTGCAATGACTACGCCTGTTTTTCCCGACGACCGGGCAAATCCCTGTGCAGCATGAATGGCCCCCTGCTCATGTCTCACCAGGATATGGTTGATCTGGTGATGAAAATCATACAGAGCATCATAGACGGGCATAATGGCCCCGCCTGGATACCCGAATATGGTGTCTACCCCCTCATGGATCAAAGCCTCAAGAAGGGAAACCGATCCTGACACCACTCTAGTATTCATCCGTAACGCATCCGTGGCTCGCATCTTTGACAGATTTTAGATATTTTAACAACACACCTTTCCTTACGCCTGGTTCCGGTTGTTTCCACCTGCTTCGCCGTGCTGCAATTGTCGTTGAATCGACTTTTAGGGTGATCGAATTCTTTAAGACATCAATTTCAATCAGGTCATCATTTTCAACGAGGGCAATTAATCCTCCTTCGTATGCTTCAGGACTGATATGCCCCACTACAAACCCATGCGTACCACCGCTGAACCTTCCGTCTGTAATCAGGGCAACCGAATTCCCCAGGCCCGCACCGATGATGACCGATGTCGGTTTCAGCATTTCAGGCATCCCGGGGCCGCCCTTCGGACCTGCATATCGAATAACCACCACATCCCCTTGCCTTATTTTCCCTGAATGAACGCCGTCTACCAATTCAGATTCTGCGTCAAACACCCTGGCCGGCCCTTCGAATCTTTCTCCTTCTTTTCCGGAAATCTTCGCAACACTTCCTTTCTCTGCAAGATTTCCATAAAGGATCTGTATATGTCCTGTTTTCTTGATCGGGTGTTCGATTGGGTAGATCACTTTCTGTTTGCTGAAATCCAGCGCAGGAATATCTGCCAGGTTTTCTTCAACGGTTCTGCCGGTCACCGTAAGGCAGTCTCCATGCAACAATCCCTGACTCAATAAGTATTTCATCAGTGCGGGAAGCCCACCGGCAAGGTGCAGGTCATGCATTAAATAGTTTCCGCTGGGCTTGAAATCCGCAAGCACGGGTGTGTGATTGCTGATAACCTGAAAGTCGTCGAGTGAAAAATCTACCCCCACCGACCTAGCAATCCCGATTAAATGAAGCACTGCATTGGTGCTCCCGCCTATGACCATGATCAGACGTGCCGCATTTTCAAAAGCTTTTCTGGTCATGATATCGGACGGCTTGATATCAAGTTCGATCAGATGCAGGATGGCTTTGCCGGCGGCTTTGCATTCAGCCCGTTTACTTTCGCTTTGCGCGGGATTGGAAGAAGAAAAAGGCAGGCTCATGCCCAGCGCTTCAATCGCAGCAGCCATCGTATTCGCAGTATACATACCTCCACAGGCTCCCGCCCCCGGGCAACTGTTTCTGATAATGCCCTTGAATTCTTCTTCATTGATGGTGCCGGCCATTTTTTTACCGAGGGCCTCAAATGCAGAAATGATATCGAGCTTTTTTCCGTTAAAATGTCCCGCCTCTATGGTTCCGCCATAAACCATCAGTGCCGGCCTGTTTAACCGGGCCATGGCCATGACGCTGCCCGGCATGTTTTTGTCGCAACCCGGCACGGCAATCAGGGCGTCGTAAAACTGCGCTCCGCAAACCGCTTCAATGCTATCGGCAATGAGATCCCTGCTCAGCAGTGAATACCGCATGCCGCTCGTTCCATTGCTCATACCGTCACTGACGCCAATGGTATGGAAAACCAAACCCACCATCTCGTTTTCCCAAACGCTTTGCTTTATTAAAGCTGCCAGGCTGTTGAGATGCATGTTGCAGGTATTTCCATCGTACCCCATACTCGCAATCCCGACCTGGGGCTTCTTAAAATCGTCGTCGGTTAACCCGATCCCATAAAGCATGGCCTGCGCTGCCGGCTGCGACGGATCCTGCGTAAGATGCTTTGAATATTTATTCAACTCCTTCATTTATCTTTTTTTCCAATACTAGGTTTTGGTATTGTTTCTGGATTCTCGAACTAACCGAATCTTCCCAGTTTAATTTGAAACAAACTCCATCGAGAGATGCGAGCTGGACGATCTCGGCTGCAGTTCCGCAAAAAAACCCCGCGTCGGCTCCCTTCATTTGTTCGGGTGTAAAAAAGATTTCTTTAACGGGTATGCCCATTTCATTACAGAGTTCCATTACTGTGGCCCGCGTGATACCAGGGAGAATATTTCCCCGGGGGGGAGTAAACAATACGCCGTCCAGCTCATAGAAAATATTCACACCTGGTCCTTCAGCGACAAAACCGTCCTGGTCAAGCAGCAAGGCCTCATCGAAACCTTTATCTTTTGCATCCTGGCAGGCAAGGATCGAGTTCACATAGTGTCCCGACACTTTTGCCTCCACATGAAATCCATTAGGATTGGGTCGCCTGAATGGGGAGGTCATTACCCTCAGTTTGTTGGGCAAGTAGCCATTGGTCCAGTCCCACGCCTGGATAACAAGGATGCTCTCCCTGCCTTTTGATAATGACATGTTGGGGGAACAGACAACCAAAGGCCTCAGGTATGCTTCCGTGAGGTGATTTTTTGCGAGGAGCTCGTAGCTTAGGTTTGTCAGTTCCTGTACCGTATAGTCAAACGGTATTTGCATCATTGCGGCCGAGTATGTCAACCTCTCAAAATGTTCTTTTGCCTTAAAGATCTTTGGGTCATCCCCTATGCTGTATGACCGAATTCCCTCAAATACGGCATACCCATAGTGAAGCGATTGGCTGTATAAGTCCAACCGGCCATCTGAAGCGTTGATGAAACTATTATCGAAATAGATAATCGTGTCGTTGGTGTAATACATATAGCTTCTTTAACTGCTTGTCTCCCCAAGGATATAAGAAAAAAAAACCCGCCCTGGGAGGCGGGTCGCGGATAATTTTTTTAGTTTATTATCATGCACCCCCTCCGGCCGTAGGAATAATGATCACGAATCCCACAATAATCGACGCGGTCAGAGCAATAACACTATGTAGCTTGTTTCTTAACATGGAGTGAGTGTTGAATAAAAGTAAACGAATTTTTTAAACAAATGAAGCACTGGGGGCAATAATAAGTTTCCATAGTGATTACAAAAAATAACTTCAATGATGAAAAAAAGTTAAGTACGTGAAGCGCACCGTGTTGTGTTATTATTGACTAACAAATGATCGTCTGATTTTACCGCGACCTTGTTTTATTTTCTATACCTTGAACCATTCCGCCGTTTACCCTTCTGCCGTTATTCCCTCTGAATTCACTTCATCCGGATAAGGAAACATCAAACGTTGATGAACGGAATCATTTATTTTTTAACCACCAAATAACCGATTTTATGAGCAGCAAACTTCAACTGACCTTACTGGCGGTCATCGCCCTGATTATCTCCGCCTGCAACACCAAAAATGCAGACACCAAAATCGACATGGACAAAACGAGGGCAGAAATCCAGGCTATGGAAGATGCCTATGCCGCTGGAGAAAAAGCAAAGGATGCCGACAAGGTTGTGGCATATTACAGTGATGACGCTGTCAGCTATAACCGCAACGAGGAACCGACGTCAGGGAAAAAAGCGATCCGGGACCGCACAGCAAAACGCTTGAATGAAGACACCTCCGGCAACTACAATGTTTACAAAGTGGTTGATCTGTTTGGAAACGACAAAATGTTGGTAGAGATCGGCTCGTGGTCAGAAAAGACTTCTTCCGGTGCGGAAAAAGACCACGGCTACTACATGTCCTATTTTGAAAAGCGGAATGGAAAATGGGTTTGTGTTCGCGACATGAATGTCAGTTCGACGCCGGCCGCAAAATAGGGGTTTTCCTGTCTTATCAATTTGAAGTCCCGAAACCTTAGGATTGCGGGACTTTTTGTTGGTGACCTTCTGGAAAAGTCGATAGTCGTTATTCGCGAGTTCGGAATTCGGAGGTTGTAATCCCGCCGGCATCCATGCGTCCGGATCAAAAAAGCCGATAATGGAAGGCCGCACGAAGTCCCACCGACTGCACACTCTTATTCGCTCCGGCGAGAGCCGTTTCGTACTTCAAACCGAAAATAAAATTGTTGCCGCGCTGACCTACCTCCAGCGAGTAGCCGGCGATCAGCGCCAGCGCAAGCCCTTTTCCCGGACTTCCGTCGGGGTCTTCGTTCGCAGGTCCAATCGCGGTTAGGGCGAAGCCCGCCTGGGGCTCGAGAAAAAATCCTGTTTTGGAGTCTTCGCTGAAAATATAACGGTAGCCGGCCTTGAACGTAAAGAACCCACCTCCTTCGTGCAGGTCCGATGAGCTGCTCACGGGAAAGTATTCGATATTAATCAGCTCCAAAACGACACTCTGGCTCCCGTATTCATTTGTCGGAAAATCGAGCGCCCAATACGCCCCGTAGCCGACCTGGTAGTCTTTGGAGTACTTGCCGATGATTTTGGAAACGGCTAATTGTGAAAATGCCGTGCCGGCGGCAAAAATGGCGAGCAGCAGCAGGATAGATTTTCTCATGGTGGTTTGCTTTTGGTGGCGGGCCGGCGCGGGCAACGGCTTGGCTGGAGAAATTTAAGTCGGGAAACTGATGTTTTCAAAAAAAAGAATGATTTTGCCTGCCGGCGCTTTTCGCGGGCGTTCGGAACCGGAAGGAGCTAACCGGCAGCTTCCGCCGACTGCGTCAATAAAGCAGCCCTCCGCACCGGTTCCAAACAAAAAGTATTTGCCCTTCAGTCTTAGTGTTCCAAAAAATTGAGCTGCAATCGGGTACAAAAATGCTTATAACATTCATGGCAATCTGTTGAGCCTGTAAACTTATTGAATCAGTGAAACTACTTTCATCCTCTTTTCATGGATGGCCTGGAAATTGTATGAAAAAATTCACCCACAATCTGCCAGGTAAGACAATTTACCTCACAGCAATTGTTCCCGGTAAACCATTTTACCGCTAAGCTCCATTATCGTCTGCCTGGGCGGAACGATAAACACAATTGTTCATCTTAATCTGGTTTTTATGAATAGGATCTTTGTTTCTGTTCTTGCAGGCATGATTTTGCTTTCCTGCAAGAAGAATGATCTTCCGGTTGCCCAAAGTGAGGAACAAGCGCTTGCATCAAAACCCGCGAATACCGGGAATATTAAGACCCGGATACTAAACAATTCGCTCCATTTCCCGTGGGAGATTCTTTGGGGACCGGATAATTACATCTGGTTCACAGAGAAAGACGGGCATGTCAAGCGCATGAATCCCCAGACAGGCGCGGTGATCCACGTCGCAACCATTCCGGATGCGGTTGCGACCACCCGATTTAGCGGTCTACTGGGAATGGTACTCGATCCGAATTGGAGCAGTAACCCGTTTGTGTATGTAGTCTATAATTACTTTGATAGTGAGGGTGACTATATGCAAAAGATCGTCCGGTTTAGGTACAACGGTACTACACTTGTTGAGCCGCTGATCCTTGTAGATGGGATCGTAGGCAAGGATGGGGGTGATTTTATTCATAATGGCAGCCGGCTCGCGATCGGACCCGATGGTAAATTATATGCTACTACCGGAGACGCCAACCTCCGATTTGAGTTACCCCAAAACCCGACTAAACTTAATGGAAAGGTATTACGGGTGAACCTGAACGGAAGTATACCGGCGGATAATCCATATGGAAATCCTGTTTGGGCGATTGGTTTTCGAAATTCACAAGGACTGGTTTACGCCATGGGTAGATGGTATAGTTCGGAGCATGGGGAAACCACTGATGACGAAATAAACATCATCGAAAGAAACCGGAACTATGGCTGGCCGTTCGTGGAAGGTTTTTGTGACCGGCCCGATGAACAAAGTTTTTGTTCTGCAAATAATGTCAAAGAGCCCATTTTTGCCTGGACCCCCACAGTGGCACCCAGCGGTATGGATTTTTACGACAAGAACGAGATACCGCAATGGAGACGATCTTTACTCGTTACTTTTTTAAAGAATAGAAGATTGAGGCAAATGAAATTGAATGGAGACGGTACCGCGATTGAGGAAGTACATGAATTTTTTATCAATCAATTTGGCAGGCTGCGGGACGTAGCCATTTCACCAGATGGTAAAGTTTATATCTGCACGGACAATGGGAATAACCAGGATATGATCATAGAAGTATCGAGGGGGAGCGGAATGTGAGTCTGGTTTTTAGGTCACTCTATGCAAAGTAGTGAGCTTTTGTTGTTTGGTTGCTGATAGGGGTTACTTACCTATACAAAACCTCGAAAAAATATAACCCAGCATCTCTTCATTACTTACCTCACCCGTGATCTCGCCGAGATAATGGAGGCAACGGCGCACGTCGAGCGCTAACAGGTCGCCGGGGAGTTTGCGATCGAGACCGGCCCGGATATCGCGCAGCGAAGCCTGCACCTCCTGCAACGCCTGGTAATGCCGTGCATTGGTGACGACAATATCTTCCGTACGCGTGGTACCGGCCAGCACCCGGTCTACCATAGCATGCTTCAGTTCGGAAATTCCTTCTCGGGCGTGGGCGGAAATGAAGACCACGTCAAGTCCCGCAAACTTTTGCCGCATCGCAACCGCGTCATGGCGGTCGAGCTTGTTCCCTACCAGTACGTAATTCAATCCCTGGGCATCCATCTCCTCTCTCCATTTCCGAACTTCCTCCCGCGAATCGTCCAGGTCGAACAGGAAGAGCACGAGACCCGCCTGCTGCATTTTCTCGCGGCTTCTTTCCATTCCCGCCGCTTCAATGAGGTCGGACGTGTGCTCGCGAATCCCGGCGGTGTCAATAAGCCGGAACAGGATGCCGTCCATATTGATTACTTCTTCGATCGTGTCGCGCGTGGTTCCCGGCACCTCGCTCACGATCGCCCGGTCTTCATTGAGCAAAGCATTCAGTAGTGTGGACTTGCCCGCATTCGGACGCCCCACGATTGCCACGCTCACCCCATTCCGGATGACGTTTCCAAGGCGAAATGAATCGACCAGCTTTGCTGTGATATCTTCCAGTTCTGAAACCAGGTTATAGAACTGTGCACGGTCGGCAAACTGCACGTCTTCCTGCGAAAAATCCAGCTCCAGCTCCAGCAAGGCCGAAAACCGCATCAGCCGCTCGCGCAATTCGCGGAGCTGCACGGAAAACCCGCCGCGGATCGAATGAAGTGCCGTGCGCATCGCCGCTTCGGTGTTGCTCGCGATCAGGTCCGCGACCGCTTCCGCCTGCGTCAGATCAAGCTTCCCATTTAAAAATGCCCGTTGGGTGAATTCGCCCGGCCGGGCCAGGCGTGCGCCCTGGCGAATGCAGGCATCCACAATCTGCTGCTGCACAAACGGCGAACCATGGCAGCTGATCTCCACCACATGCTCGCCGGTGTAAGAGCGCGGCGCGCGAAATACCGAAATCACCACTTCATCCAGCATTTGCCCCTCTTCCTTTAGGAAACCAACGTGCAGGGTATGGGAATCGACAGCGCCCAGATCTTTCGCAGGGAACAGGCGGTCTGCGATCGCGATTGCGTCAGCCCCGCTGAGGCGGATCACCGCTATAGCGGCGATCCCCGGCGCGGTGGCCGGTGCTACAATCGTATCATCCCATCCAAGGAGCTTGTTCATGATTTTCAAATGTAACAATTACGCCGTGCGCCTGCCGAAGCAAGCCGCGCAAAAAAAATCCCTCCGCGCGAATGCGGAGGGATCCGATCTAAAAACCAAATAAGTTACGTTTATTCACTGGTCACGACGAACGTGATCGGCTGACGGCGATAGGCTTTTACATGCCGGCCGTTCTGAATCGCCGGAGTCCACCTGGGCCCCTTGCGGATCACGCGCATTGCTTCTTCTTCCATCCCATAGCCGTGGTTGGTGAGCGCGCGGACATCGCTGATGGCGCCTTCCTTGTCCACCACAAACTGAACCATTACCGTATAAGTTCCTTCGGAAGCTCCGTTATCGGCCGGCACCGAAGCGTTCAGGTTGCGCTCAAGGAACCTTCTCCATGCGCCGTCACCACCGGGGAAGGCAGCATCAATCTCAACCTTATCGAAGATCTTGTTCTCATCTTCTTCCTTTTTCTCTTCTACAATTTGCTTACCCTCGTCAATCTGCGTGGGGGTCGCGATGCCCTCGTCCTTAATACCTTCCTGGTCCACCACGTCGATCTTCGCTTCCTTCAGCTCTTCCTGCGGTGGAGGCGGTTTCTCCACTTCCTCATCCTTCTTGATCACGGGCGGGGTAAACTGTTTCATTTCCACCTTAGGCGGCTCCTGCTTGGGAGGAGGTGGCGGTGGAGGAGGAATTTCCTTTTTCTCTTCCTGCTTTATATCCTGCAGAGTGATCTCCTGTTGCTTGAACTTTCGATCCTTGCTTTTCTTAAGCTCGCTCGCGAGCAGGGATCCGCCAATCAGCAACACGGCGATCCCGACCGTGATGCCCAGCGCACGGCTGATGCGGCGATTGTAGGTCTTTCGGAGCTCATAGGCACCGTATGCCTTATTCCTGTCTTCGAAAAGCAGGTCCAGGAAATCAGAGGTTAATATTTTGTTAGGCTCCATGTAGTTCGCTTTTGGGTTAGATGCTATATAGGTTCCTATTCCATAAATCCTGCCGGATTTAGCGGATATTGTTTGCTTCTTCGGTCTTCCTGATCAGCTCGTACTCCTGGTCCAGGATCTTAACCATCGCGTAACGCTTCACCTGGTTGATCGTCATTTCATCTAATATGTCCACGGTGTTCTTATAGGTGGCGTCCTGGCTCGGCTTGATGATGACCACAAAATCCTGTTCCTTACAGTCGCTTACCGGCTTACCTTCTTTCTGCGCCTTGGCCTCGCAGTCGGGATCGCCGCGGTAGTTCTCGATCACACGTTTCTTCTTGTCGATGATCACATTCCGGATATCCTTGAAGCTTGAGGTCTTGAAATTGTTTTCGGCGGCGTCGACTTTCAGTTGCCCTTCGTAGTAATAAACCTGGTTGCCCTTTCCCAGCAAAATAGTCAGCGCTCCCGACTCCTTGGCTTCCGTCTGGTCTTCGGGCTTTTTAATATCCTTCGGCATGTTCAGGTCGAGAGCCGTGGGGCTGCTCATAGTCGTGGTAAAGACGAAAAACGTGATCAGCAAAAAACCCAGGTCCACCATCGGCGTCATGTCTACGCGCGTGGAAAGCTTCTTGGCTTTTTTTACGCCCGGACCTTTCTTGTGACTCACTTCGCCGCCACCGGTATCAATGCTTGCCATAACGACTGGTTTAAAAGTTATTTACTTTTCTGGTTCAGCGACTTCTCGTATTCGCTTCCTTTCGGAACGTCCTCGAGTGCCGTCACCAGGTTATACTTGAACTCTTCATTCCTTTTGAGCGCGTCGATCACCGCCCCGAAAGTCGGGTACAGCGATTGCGCATCGCCTTTAATTAAAAACTTGAGCGGCTTTCCTGCAAACGCATCCTTGGCGGCCGAGATCCACCAGACCAGCTCATTATTGGCAGAATCGGCAACCGGGATACCCGGCTGATGCACCTTCTTCGCCTGTTCGGCAGGCATTCCCAGAATGCTCTTCAACCCGCTGAACGGAACGCCGATCCCATAGATGTTCCTGAAGTTCGACATTTCCTGCGGCGTCAGGTTCAGCGAGCGGCTGCTGTTCAGGTTCTGGATCACGGCATCAATGATCGCCGGCTCCTTTTCCGAAAGCACGGTGAAGAAGACGCGGTTTGCCGAGTCGAATGAGATCATCACCGCATTGCTCTCAGGCAGCGTCTGGGTCAGCACAGATCCGGGCGTCGTGATGGGCACGGGCTCCTGAGGCTTGAACTTGGTCGCCATGATGAAAAACGACAAAATCAGGAAAGCTACATCCACGAACGGGGTCATGTCCGTATCGGTGCTCTTCCTGGGTATCTTGACGCTTGGCATGCTCTAATTGTTTATAAATGAGATGAATCAGTTGTCATTTTTCCACAAAAAACCCAGCCTTATTTATACAAGGAGGCAAAGCTCTGGGTCAGGGTGAAACCTGATTCATCAATACCATATGTAATGTTATCGATCCGAGTGGTAAATACGTTATACATGATCAGGGCCAGGGCCGAGGTGCCGATACCGAGAGCGGTATTGTATAGGGCCTCGGAGATACCTACCGCCAACTCCGTGGCAGCGCCGGCACCGCCTTCTTCACCGAGGGCGGAGAAGGAACGAATCATTCCCAATACCGTTCCGAGCAGGGCGATCAGCGTACCGACTGAAGTGATGGTGGAGAGAAACACCAGGTTCTTCTGAAGCATCGGGAGTTCCAGGGCCGTGGCTTCCTCCACTTCCTTCTGGATTGCCAGCACTTTCTGATCGGTGTTCATCCCCTGTTCGTTGATCATTTCCTTGTAGCGGCGGAGTCCGGCTTTCATCACGTTGGCAACCGAACCACGCTGCTTGTCGCACTCCGTCAGCGCGGCATCCACGTTGCGGTTGGCGAGGTGGTACTGCACCTTGCGAATGAAATCAGAAATGGAACCGCTGCCGAGTGCTTTCCGGATCGTCAGCCATCTTTCGATCGAAAATGTGATCACCATTAAAAGCATTCCGATCAGCAGGGGAACGATGATGCCACCTTCATAGATTCTGTGCAGGGCATTGATGGGTTTTAAGTGCTTGGGCCAGAACCAGCCTTCGCCTTTTACCTCAAATCCTTTGGGGTCGCCCAGGATGAAACGCCAGATCACGTAACCGGCGATGATACAAAAGAGCGGGGCGATCCACGAAATTGCGTTGCTGGTCTTTTTTGCCTGTACAGATGTGGCCTTAACCGAAGCGGGTGCAGCTGGTCTAGTCTCTGCCATGTTCTTAGTTTTTAGTTTTTTAAATTTTAGAATTTAAAAGTTAAATCCCGGATCAAAAGATGCAATGGTAAGAAAAAACTTCCTAAAAAACCTTCCACCGGGCATATTTCTGACCGGTCAAGATAAGGGATTTTCGGTCCGGAAACGACCGCCTCGGGGAGTGATTTTCCGCCGCCCGGTGGCTCCAAATCACTCATACCGGAGCGCTTCAATAGGATTGAGCCGGGCCGCCTTCAGTGCAGGATAAAGACCCGCGGCGAGACCCACCAGGGTACACAGCACGATACCGTAAAGCACCCAGTTCCAGGGTACCACAAAACCTGTCTTCAGCACAATTGAAAACAGGTTTCCAACGAGCACGCCCAGGCCAATGCCGAACAATGCTCCGAGCACGCTGATGATCACCGATTCCATCAAAAACTGGCGGCTGACCATCCTCCGCTTGCCCCCTATCGCTTTCACGAGACCCACCTCCCGGGTGCGCTCCGACACTGAGACCAGCATGATATTCATCAGCCCGATGGCTGCGCCGATCAGCGTAATCATTCCGATCACGGTAGCCGATATGGTAAGAAACCGAAGACTGTTCATTGCCTTCTCGGCAATGCTGTCGCTCCGGTCCAGGACGAAATTGTTTTCCTCGGTAGTGTTGAGTTTGCGGATGGCGCGAAACAAACCTTCTGCTTCTCCCATGGCTTCTTCCACCTGTCGAATCTCGGCAGTCATAACAGCCACCACAAAAGAGAAACGCGAAGAAAAGTTCCGGTCCACATTCGTATAGGGGGCAATTACCAGGTTATCGCGGCTGAATCCGAATGTCGATCCACGGCTTTCCAAAACACCCAGAACACGGTAAGGAACATTGTTGATGCGCACCACGGAATTCACCGCCTTTTGTTCATTTCTGCGAAAGAGCTTCGCAGCTATATCGTGGCCAAGCAGGCAAACGTTACGGCCGGTCTGCACGTCCATCCTGTTCAGATTGCGACCGTATTTGAGGTTGAAGCCGTTCAGTAAAAGATAATTGTCGTCGCCGCCGAAGACCATCACATTGGGACTGGTCTTGCGCGTTTCGAAAGAAACCAGGTTTTCCCGCCCGCCAAATTTGGAAATGCTTTTTACCGAAGGAAACTGAAAATGCTCCGCGAACAGCTCGGCCTCCTCCTTTCGAATGAGTTTTCCGAGGCTGGACTTCTTTTCTTTCCGTTTTCCTTTTTTTGAAAGCTTGACTTCGGAATTGCTGTCGCCACCGAAGCGGATGTTCCGCTCTTTGTACCGGATGGTAAACGCGTTCGCGCCCATCGTGGAAAAGCTTTCTTTGAGCTTTTGATTCATTGCCTTGATGGCCGTGATAATGCCCACAAGGGCCATAATGCCAAAGGCAATAATAGCCACGGTGAGACCGGTCCGAAGCATGTTGCTCCGCACCGAGCGGAAGGCCAGAGAGAAAATATCCCGGATGTGCATAGAAGCCCCTTAAAGTTACGGGGCTTTACCGGCACAGCAGTGCTTAGAAATAATACCAGTTCAGCAGCAGGTTCGGGAAAATCCCCAGCGCGATAACAAGCGCCGCCAGCAAGATCAGCGTGAACCGGAAAACGGGAGTCACCGCGAGTGCTTGCGATTCTCCCTGTCGGAAATACATAGCCTGTATAAGCCGGAAATAATAATAGACGCTGACTGCCGCCATCAGCACGGCGAAGATCACCAGCCACAAGTACTGCCCGGTAGCGAGAGCCGCCTTCAACATGTAGAATTTCGAAAGAAAGCCCGCCGTGAGGGGAATTCCTGCGAGCGAAAGCAGGAAGATCGTGAGGAGGGCTGCGAGCAGCGGTTCCTGGCGCGCAAAGCCGTTGAAT
>Ga0196980_1000251_pt1 | contig 14659 bp, 12 predicted proteins | sample S3_1013CmetaG_FD_155486 | JGI IMG/M metagenome (GOLD analysis project Ga0196980, IMG submission 155486) | Soil microbial communities from Anza Borrego desert, Southern California, United States - S3_10-13C | ecosystem: Environmental > Terrestrial > Soil > Desert | place: USA: California... | reverse complement strand
CAGGGAGCCTTGGGTCATGTCGTCGCCGCGCATCGTCCGTCTCGAAAAAAGTAGATTGCTTATTTTACCGGGCCAAACCGTCAATGGCTGCGGTGCCGTGTGGCCTTCGGAGTTTTTCACCACCCTGTTAGTGGTTTATTTCTTAGTTTGTTGCATTTTTTGAGAGCATATATTCTCGGCCTGACCGGCCTTAATGAGAAGAGACATAGGATACTTGTTTTCACGAAGAAACTTTTTGACTTCGTCGATTGTGAGGCGTTTTGATTCTTCCTGCGCAATGCATTCACACAGGTTTATGATTGGCGAGTCATCGCTTGTAACGACTCTATTTGGATTTGCCTTTTCTTTCTTAACGCACATATCGGCATACTTATGCTCGAAAGCATGATGATCCTCCTCACTGATAACGTGAGCCAAAGCGCCGGTAGAAAATAAGCTCATTGGGATGATTAGAGTAACACCCATCAATAGCTTTTTATGCGACAACCAAGCTTTATGGATGTCTATAAACAAAGAGGCCATATTTTATTTCTCCAAATTGGTTAATATAAGACTACATTTTGGCCGGTTTTCTCGAACGGGATGGTAGAGGCATATAAATAAACAGCAAAGGGCTGCTGCCATTTAATTGGTGCAATTCTGCTCAATTGGATTGCGAAAAACTGTAAATCTTTTGGGGAAGCGCTATATTGAAGTTAGTTGTTTGAGGCTTTTCTTCCTTAAGCACTCAGGAACGAGTATCTCCCTATAAATAATACAAGCCAACATATTAATAGTTAGACTAGTTCTTCTAGAAAAATGCGCGGCGTCGAATATATGGCGACCGCCTCTAAAATGTGCCGACAGATTTTATGTCGGCATAAAGGTCGCCGCCATCCGGTCACGTATACGGAATATTCTTCGCCGCGTAATTTTTAGAGGATCTTATCCCTCGAGGTAGGACAGCCGAGTCGCAAGAAGTTTTTCCAACGTCTCCAACGCTTTGGCGAAACCGTCGATGCCCTCGGCTAGTTTTTCGGAAGCCATACGATTTTCGGCATGCATGCGGTCGAAGGTTGCCTTGTCCATGGGGATTTTCTCAATCGGGGCGTTAGCAGCCTTTTGCGGATCGAGTTTGCGCGGCAGTTCGCCCTCAGCCGACTGTAGCTCGGCCAATAGGGACGGCGCTATGGTCAAAAGATCGCAGCCGGCCAGTTCTGTAATCTCCCCGATATTCCGGAAGCTGGCACCCATGACTTCAGTCTTATAGCCAAATTTCTTGTAATAGTTATAAATTTGAGTGACCGAAAGGACACCTGGATCCTCTGCGGATGGGTAAGAGTCGCGGCCGGTATCTTTTTTGTACCAATCGAGGATTCGTCCAACGAAAGGCGAAATCAGTGTAATGCCGCCTTCGGCACAGGCGATCGCCTGATGCAGGCCGAACAGGAGCGTCAAATTACAATGGATGCCTTCTTTTTCCAGCACTGCGGCAGCTTGTATGCCTTCCCAAGTGGCAGCGATCTTGATAAGTACGCGCTCGGGAGAAACGCCCGCCGCTTTGTACTGTGCGATGATTTCGCGGGCCTTGGCAATGGTGCCTTCGATGTCAAAGGAAAGCCTTGCGTCCACTTCGGTGGAAACCCGACCTTCAATAATTTCGAGAATTTTTAGGCCAAAAGAAACGGCCAACCGATCAAAAGCAAGGGAGACCACCTGCGATGCCGGCGCATCTTTGCCCAGAGTTTGTCTAGCGCCTTTCAGTGTGTCATCGACGATGCCCTGGTATTGTGGCATTTGAGCCGCGGCGGTGATCAACGAAGGATTGGTGGTTGCATCGCGGGGTTTGAAGGTTTCAATGGCCTGAATGTCTCCAGTGTCGGCCACAACCACCGTTACTTCCCGGAGTTGTTCAAGTAGATTCTTTGGCATATTCGTGTCCTACATTTGAAAGTAAGTGTCAGGTGAGTTCCGGAAAAGTCCGGACTCTCGATTATTGTTGCGTTAGATCTTGGCAGGCAGTTCGGATGGAACCGCCTGATCAAGTAGCGTTATAGCCTGCTGTAGCAGTGACCGGCTAAGCATACATGGAACCGAATATTGTTAACAAGAACAGCAGGTGCTGGCAATTTGGCTCAGCTGAACCTACAGAAGGGGGCTAAACCGATGCAAGGCTTTCTTGGTTGAACGCTCAGACGTTTGCTGCTGATGCAATTCGAGGCTCGATGCTCTTAAGCGATGTCCATATCGCTGCTAAAGGACCGGGAGGCGCCGTAGCTTTTGTACCGGTAGATTCAGGAGGCTCAGTGCTCAACTATGAGCGTAACGCGGCCATTTTCGCAGCGTCCGTGCGAATCTGGTGACAAAGTCAATCAGGCTGATAAAATTCCTTCCTTGCTTTAGTCACCTAACCAAAAAAAGTATTAAGGAGAAAAACATGCCTTCGCGTCGAGAATTAGCAAACGCCATACGCGCTTTGAGCATGGATGCCGTACAAAAAGCGAATTCCGGGCATCCGGGAGCGCCAATGGGAATGGCGGATATTGCCGAGGTGCTGTGGAACGATTACATGCGGCACAATCCGGCGAACCCGAAATGGCCGGATCGCGACCGATTTGTTCTTTCCAACGGGCACGGCTCGATGCTGTTGTACTCGTTGCTGCATTTGACCGGTTACGACCTTCCGATCGAAGAGCTGAAAAATTTCCGTCAGCTTCATTCCAAAACACCAGGGCATCCGGAATACGGTTATGCGCCGGGCGTTGAAACAACCACGGGCCCCTTGGGGCAGGGTATCACCAATGCCGTGGGCATGGCGCTGGCAGAACGTACGCTGGCGGGCCAGTTTAACCGCCCCGGCCACACCATCGTCGACCATTACACCTATGTGTTCCTGGGCGATGGTTGCTTGATGGAAGGCATTTCCCACGAAGCCTGCTCGCTGGCCGGTTCCATGAAGCTCGGCAAGCTGATTGCATTCTACGATGACAACAACATCTCGATCGACGGTGAAGTGCGCGGCCACGGCAATACGCCAGGTTGGTTCATGGATGATACCCCGAAGCGTTTCGAAGCCTATGGCTGGCATGTCATTCCGAAGGTGGACGGCCACGACGCTGAAGCTGTAAAGAAAGCTATTGAGGAGGCGCGCTCCGTCACCGACAAGCCCTCCTTGATCTGTTGCCAGACCATCATCGGTTGGGGGTCTCCCAATAAGCAGGGCAAGGAAGAGTGCCACGGCGCCGCATTGGGAGCCGATGAAGTAGCCCTGGTCCGTGAGACCATCGGCTGGCCGTATCCGGCATTCGAGGTTCCGTCCGAAATTTATGAAGCTTGGGACGCCAATGAAATCGGTGCAAAGGCCGAGTCCGACTGGAACGACCGCTTCGAAAACTATCGCAGCGAGTATCCGGAGCTCGCGGCTGAATTCGAACGCCGTATGGCCGGCGAGCTGCCCCGCGACTGGGCGGAGAAGTCCGAAGCCTTCGTCGCCAAGGTCAACGACAAGGCCGAAACCATCGCCAGCCGCAAAGCGTCCCAGAACGCTCTCAACGGTTTTGGACCGCTGCTGCCGGAAATCATGGGCGGCTCCGCCGACCTGGCGGGTTCCAACCTGACCATCTGGTCCGGCTGCAAGAACGTGAATGCAGAAGGTTACGACGGCAACTACGTCTACTACGGCGTGCGCGAGTTCGGTATGTCGGCCATCATGAACGGCATCGCCCTTCACGGTGGTTTCAAGCCCTATGGCGCGACCTTCCTGATGTTCTCCGAGTATGCTCGCAACGCGCTGCGGATGTCGGCCCTGATGAAAGCGCCCGTGATCTACGTCTACACCCATGATTCCATCGGTCTGGGCGAAGATGGTCCCACCCACCAGCCTGTTGAGCAAACCGCCACCCTGCGCATGATTCCCAATATGCACGTTTGGCGTCCCTGCGATTCGGTCGAGTCGGCGGTGGCTTGGAAAGCCGCAATCGAGCGTAAGGATGGACCTTCCGTCCTGATCTTCTCGCGGCAGAACCTACCGCACGTGTCTCGCACGCCGGCGCAGATCGAGGCTATTCGACGCGGCGGTTACGTCGTTCGCGACTGTGACGGCACGCCGGATGCAATCATCATCGCCACGGGCTCGGAAGTCGAACTGGCGCTGAAGGCCGCGGAAGAACTGGCTGGCAAGGGCAGAAAGATCCGTGTGGTATCCATGGCTTCGACCAACGTATTCGATGCTCAGGATGCTGCATATCGTGAGTCGGTGTTGCCGTCTGCCGTTACTAAGCGGGTCGTCATCGAGGCCGGCGTGAGTGATGGCTGGTTCAAGTACGTGGGACTCAGCGGCAAAATCGTGGGGCTGGACCGTTTCGGCGAATCCGCGCCGGCCGGCCAACTCTTCAAGGAGTTCGGTTTCACCGTCGACAATGTCGTCAAACAAGTAGAGTCGATTCTCTAAAGTTAAGAAACGACCTATTGGCGACGAATTTTAATTGAGGTGTCCCTTCTCTTAGGGTTTGAAAGTACTGAAAGGGAGCATGCGCCACCCGGCGGCACTCGGTTCAAGCGAACAAATCGCTTGGACGAGATCGTCGCAGGGTGGCTGAACTTCGTCGCTAAGGAGGCGAGAGGAGTCGATCGATGGCTATTATTTCTTTAAGACAATTGTTGGATCATGCCGCCGAGCACGGTTACGGCCTGCCGGCGTTCAACGTTAATAACATGGAGCAGGTTAAGGCCATCATGGAAGCCGCCTCCGCAGTTGATGCTCCGGTGATTCTGCAGGGTTCTGCCGGCGCGCGCAGCTATGCGGGGGAGCCGTTCCTGCGCCATCTCGTCCTCGCGGCAGTGGAAATGTACCCGCATATTCCGATCTGCATGCATCAGGATCACGGCGCTTCTCCAGCCGTGTGCATCCGTGCCATCCAGTCCGGCTTCAGCTCGGTGATGATGGACGGCTCCTTGTTGGAAGACATGAAAACGCCTTCCAGCTATGAATACAACGTCGAAACTACCCGCAAGGTGGTCGATTTGGCGCATGCTTGCGGTGTTTCGGTCGAGGGTGAATTGGGCTGCCTAGGCTCATTGGAAACCGGAAAAGCCGGTGAGGAAGACGGTCACGGTGCGGCCGGCGAGTTGGATCACTCCCAGTTGCTGACTGATCCGGATGAAGCGGCCGATTTTGTCAAGAAAACCAAGGTCGACGCCTTGGCCATTGCCATTGGTACCAGCCACGGCGCCTACAAGTTCACCAGGAAGCCGACCGGCAAGGTGCTACGCATCGACCGCGTCAAAGAAATCCACGCTCGCATTCCAAACGTTCACCTGGTCATGCATGGCTCATCGTCTGTACCGGAAGACTGGGCGGCGATGATCAACAACTATGGCGGCGATATAGGCCAGACCTATGGAGTGCCGGTCGAGGAAATCGTAGAAGGTATTCGTCACGGCGTACGCAAGGTAAACATCGACACCGATCTGCGTATCGCGTCTTATGGCGCTATGCGTAAGTACATGGCCGAAGACAAAAAGAACTTTGATCCGCGCAAAGTCTACACGGAAGCACAAAAAGCGATGACCAGCATTTGCTCGGCCCGTTATGAGTCGTTCGGTGCCGCAGGACAGGCTTCGAAGATCAAAGTCATCAGCTTGGAAGATATGAACAAGCGTTACAGCAAGGGAGAATTGGACCCGGTCGTCACTTAGACCGTGCTCAAAGCTCTTATTTTCGACGTGGATGGCACGCTGGCGGATACCGAGCGCCTGGGCCACCGCGTCGCATTTAATCGAGTCTTTGCAGAGGCTCGTCTGAATTGGGTTTGGAATGAAGTGCTATATGGCGAGTTGTTGACCATCACTGGCGGCAAGGAGCGTATACGCTATTTCATTACCACTCATCACCCCGAGATTTCCATCGACGAGACCGAGCTAAGCATTTTCATCGAGAACCTGCATACCGCGAAAACGCGCCACTATATAGCCCTTCTGAAAGGCGGCGGGATTCCGGTTAGGCCGGGTGTCCTTCGGTTGATCAAAGAGGCCAGGGTTGCTGGAGTGCGGCTGGCTATCGCCACAACTACCACCTTGGAAAACGTCGAAGCTTTGCTATCCGCCGCTTTCGGCACCGGAGCACCGGATTGGTTCGAGGTAATCGCTGCAGGCGACATCATTTTGAACAAGAAACCGGCGCCCGACATCTATGAGCATGTACTGACGAAATTGGGCTTGAAAGCTACAGATTGCTTGGCGTTCGAGGATTCGGAGGTCGGCTTGCGATCATCTCTCGGAGCTGGCATTCCGACGCTGGTTACCGTCAACGACTATACCTCCGATCAGGATTTCACTGGGGCATTGCTTATAACAGATCACCTGGGAGAGCCGGAACAGCCTTTGACGTGTTTGAGCAAAGCTCCTTGGGAAACGTTCAGTCAGGTTGATATGGACGGTCTCAAGCAGTTGCATGAGCGCTGGACTCGCGAAAAGCAATAGAACAACAATAAATCCGGAAACGGGTTCGCAGTTTTTGAGGAGTCCCCATGTCGAAAAAGCACCCTGTCATCGCCATCACCGGCTCGTCCGGTGCAGGCACTACAACTGTTAAAAAATCCTTCGAGCACATTTTTTTTCGGCTGGGATTAAAGCCTCTCATGATTGAGGGTGATAGCTTTTATCGCTATACCTCACTGGAAATGCATGCTCGAATCGCCCAGGCGCAACAAGAGGGAAGGAATTTCAGTCATTTTTCGGTTGAGGCCAATAGCCTGGACGAGCTGGAAAGCACCTTCAAGGACTATGGGAAAACCGGGACGGCTAAACGTCGTTACTATGTTCGCAGCGAAGAAGATGGAAAAAAACTTGGCGGCTACGAAGTTGGAACCTTCACGCCATGGGAGGAAATACCTCAGGGCACCGATCTTATGTTCTATGAGGGATTGCACGGTGCCGTCAAGACCGAAACTATCGATATCGGCAGATACACTGATCTGCTCGTGGGTGTCGTCCCCATCGTCAATTTAGAATGGATCCAGAAAATTCACCGGGATAATGCTTTATACGGTTACAATCCGGAAGATATCACCGATACCATTCTTCGGCGCATGGATGATTACGTGAAAGTGATTACCCCGCAGTTTTCTCGTACGGATATCAATTTCCAGCGAGTTCCCTTGGTCGATACGTCCAATCCCTTCATCGCGCGCGATATTCCTACGCCGGATGAAAGCGTCGTGATTATCCGCTTCAGAGATCCGGGGAAGTTCAACATCGATTTTCAGTACTTGCTGTCAATGCTTCATAAATCCTTCATGTCCCGGCACAACTCTATCGTTATTCCCGGAGGAAAAATGGGGCTGGCGATGGAAATCATATTTCGGCCGATCATCGAGCATTTGATGGAGGAGCGCAAAAGGGCTTGATTTAAGCTTGTTGGAGCCCATTCCAATAGGTCCTTAAGTAGACTTGGGGGAAGCAACGCGCGTAGCCTAGAGCGTTTTCATCTTTCGTGTACAGAAACTTGGGGCTTGCCGACCAGTCCAAATCGGTTTTGCCGGAAAGAGCAAGATCATGGCCAAAGCGTATTCGATGGATCTGCGGGAGCGCATTCTCGTCGCCTGTGAAAGTGGGCAGGGCGCGGCGGAGGTGGCGCAGCGGTATGCGGTCAGTGAGTCCTTCATCGAAAAACTCAAGCGGCGCTACCGGGAAAGTGGCTCTCTGGCACCAAAGCCGCATGCCGGGGGGAGGCAGCCCCTCTTGGCGGCGTATGAGGCGGCCATTCGTGCCCAATTTCAGGAGCAGCCCGACACCACTCTGGCGGAACTCCGCGAGATCTTGGGGGTGAAGGTCCAGCTCTCGACCTTGTGGTATTACCTCCAGCGCTTGGGGCTGACCTTCAAAAAAAACCGTCCGAGCCGCCGAACAGGCGCGCGAAGACGTGCGCGCCCAACGGGACGCCTGGCAGGCGGAATAACCGCTCCTGGATTCCGCCCGCCTGGTCTTCGTAGATGAAACCTTCGCCACCACGGCGCTGGCCCGCCTGTACGGCTGGGGGCCTCAGGGCGAGCGGGTGGTCGGCACGGTCCCGCACGGACATTGGGAAACGACCACCTTCGTAGCGGCCTTACGTCGGGAGGGGCTGACCGCTCCGATGGTCACCCAGGGGCCCATTAATGGTGACCTCTTTCTGGCCTATGTGCGCGAGTTCCTCGTCCCGACCTTGGCCCCTGGCGATATCGTCATTTGGGATAACCTCTCCTCGCACCGAGGCGATGGGGTCCGCGCGGCTATCGAAGCGACAGGGACCCTCCTCAAACCGTTGCCGCCCTATAGCCCAGAGCTCAACCCCATTGAACAGGCGTTTTCCAAACTCAAGGCCTGGCTCCGCCAGGCAGGTCGGCGAACCGTCGAGACCCTCTGGGAGAGCATCGCCAAGGGGTTAAATCAGTTCACCTCGGCCGAGTGTATCAACTACTTCCGGGACGCCGGTTATGTCGTATAGACAAGGTGAAAATGCTGTAGGGGCAGGCCATACCGCTAAAGTACGCGTACAAGACCTTTACCCCGAATGCTCGAAAGGCTTTTAACCGTCGGCGTTTCGTCGTCCTTGGCCGACAGCAGCAGTGACCACCTGATAAGCATCCTTGATTACTTTCTGCTTTTGCAGTTCCGAATTCAATTCGGCATCGATATCAGTGGTAAGCTGCTTCATGATCGTTTTGGCTATCTCGTCCTTAACGGATTCGAAATAGGCGAGCAAATCCTCTTCCAATTCCTCGAAATAGTTTTTGATGCCGCGCCGGGCAAATTTATTGATTTGGCGTTGCTGCTTGCGAGTGTAATCCAGCAATCCGATCTTATAGCACTCGAGAGCCCGATCGATTTCGTCGGATTGACCGGCGGGTACGGGCGATATTGGTTGAGCTTCCGTAAGCGCTCTGTAAATGCTGGTCAGTTTGTCCACTCCCAAGGCCAGCATCTGCTTAACACCCGCATCGGGGCCGAGCAGGCGCGTGCTCTTTGCGATTTCCAGGGCGCGGTCGGCATTTTTCTGCACTAATTCCACGATGTCTTCTTTGTTCTGAACGGACTCGTCGGCCTCCTTCGTCATAATGGTGCGCCCTAGTTCGTCGATGACGCCGCCGTACTCGAACAGGAACACGTCACACATGCCTTTCAGTCGGTTCACCATATCTCGGCCGCTCAAACGATCGTTCAGCACCGTGAGCACTTCCTCCGGCAGTGCCTCGTTGGACGAAATGCTGTCTAGCAGACGCAAGAGATAGCGGCGGACCATCTGCTCCTCTAAAAGCTGTTGCAATTGACTGCGGAAAGTGTGCTGAATGTGAAGGTTTTCTTCGATTTTGTGCGGCAACCGGCTGATTACGCTATGCAGGTCCAGGCCTTTAAGCAATTCGTTCTTAAGCGCTTTCCGATCCAAAGTGTCGATGGCGTGAACGATTTGCTCGCCCAACTGTTCTCGGTCTTCATCGCGCCAAAATACAAATTCAGGCAGTACCTCGGTACGCAGTACTTTGATGTGCTCTTCCACGGTGGTACGAAGGCGCCGTAATACTTCGTCCTGGCGGCGCGACAATTCGCCGGCGATAAAGGTGCTTTTCATGCTGTCGTCATTCTTGTTTTTATAGTTCTGGTACAGAGATTCCAATCGTTCCCGCAACCGCTTAGCCAAATCCACGTATTCGCTGCGCGCTTCGTCGAGAAATTCGGCTTTGGCGGTATGAGCCAAGTACTCGAACAGACTGCTGCGGAATGTGGCAAAGTTCTTGGCTTCGTCCAGCGATTTGATGAAACTTTCTGCCTCGTTTCGTTCCGGTATTTTGCCGATGGCTTTTTGGAGTGCATCCACATGGTCACGGATGCTGCCGCTCTTATCAAGGCGGCCTTCCTGGATCAGTTTCAGCAGCAAGTAATTGAGCGCCGAAACTCGGAACACACGCTCTTTGGCGATATGAAAACCATAGTGGTCGATTTTTTGCGCGAAATTCGCCAATTCTTCCTTTTTCTGCTGACCGCTCAACACGTCCCACTGATTGATCGTCCAAAAGGCGCGCTGTAAGACGCGTTTGCGTTGACTATGGATTTCGGCCAATAGCTCGATCTCTTCCCCTTCCAGCAGGTGGAACACCTTCATGGCGATGACGAATGCCTTGGCGTCGTTTTCGACGTACGATTTGGTCACCTTGCGGTGGCGCGGGTTGACCACGCCCAGTCCGGGTAAGTCCACCAGCACGACATTTTCCGGGATGTTGACATCCGTGAGGAAGATTTCCGCCTGATCTACGAATAGTACATCTTCGTAATCTTCGGTGACGTAGCTCGGCAACTCCGCCAGAGCGATTTCCTTTACTGCACCGCTGAGTTTGTTCCAACCTTCGATCAGGTTTTTCAACTCATCGAAGAATTTTTGCTTGTTGAATGAGCCGAACTGGTTTTTATGCTGCTCGATATCCTTCGCCAGTGTGCTCAGCAATTCGCCCTTGCTCAGCTTGCGGTAAGCGTCGCTGCTTTTACGCAACTCCTTGGACAGTTCTTCCATGTACAGATTTTTCAGCTCATCGCGGGCGCTTTCATCGAGATAGTGGATGACTGCCCGGTTGGCGCGGCCTTTGCGGATCAGCGTGGGGATGGCGGTGAAAGACTTGGTGGCCTGAGGCAGGATATCGTCGCCCAATACGGCGTTGATGATGGTGCTCTTGCCGGCGGAGAATGCGCCTAAGAAAGCTACCGGAAACTCCGGCGATTTGAGCCGTTCTAACCAACTGCGCTTGCGGTTGATAAAGTATTTGAAATCGTCGGTCACGCCCAGATACGGCGCGGCGGCGTCGTAGGCTTCAAACAGGCGCGTGAATGCTTTGACGTAATTGCTGTAATCCGACTCTTTCATCCGTAGGTTTCCTGAATGTTTTTTATGGGCCGGCGGCGATTCAAGTTCAAGCTGCCGGCAACGGCGCAGGCTGAGCCATAAGACCATGGTTAAACAAAGGATATATTACCATTTATGTTACGCAGACCTCAGCCGCTATAGTCGATTGGCTTTCCGCTGTAATGGTTTCCGGCGTCCGGTAACGGCAAAGGTGCTCGCCTCACGCGAGGAGCCGGTTCGCGGCGGTGAGAGCCGGCTTCGAAGAAGTGCCGTCGGATCAACGGATGAGAGTTCTGGTCCAAGACGGTGTTAACGTGAGAATGACCGCATGAGGAAATTCATGGTACGACGTCTACGCAGATGTCTCTTCGGGCTGCTTCTGATCGGTACGGCACCGACGTGGGCCGAATCGGAAACGCTCCGCGCTCAGCTGGAGTCTTTAGCGACTGACAACGGATTTATCATCGAAGGGTTCGATCGCCTGGGATCCGAATCGGCACGTGCCATGGCGGGTGACCTGCCGACCCGGCTCAGAATGCTTCTTGAGGATTACAACTACGTCCTCATGAGTGAACGGCCCGGGACCGTCGAACGGCTGGTGATCACCAGCGCGAAGACGCCAGCGCAAGCGCGCCCTCTCAACGCTACCGTCAAAACGACACGGCTCGGTCCTCATCATCAGGTCGACACGGTGCTGGTGGGGCCGAACGGCGTTGCGCTGCCGGTTACGCTGATCGTCGATACCGGTGCCTCCACACTGGCTCTGCCGGAATCGATGGCTAGCGAACTAGGGTTCACTCCAGAAACGCTTCAGCAGGGCATCAGCCACACCGCAAACGATACCGTATCGATTAAAGTCGGTACCCTCGAATCCGTTCTGGTGGGTCCCGCTTCGGCAGCAGCCGTGCCGGTCGCCTTTTTTCCGGATGACCGCCTCCATGGCGCCAAGCTTCTCGGAATGAGCTTTTTGAGCCGATTCCGGATGACCTTGGACGAGGCCCAGAATGAACTGATTCTGCTGGCGAAATGATGCCGTATTCCGGGTATTTCAATAGCACTATGGCGCCATAGTGAGCCAGCAACCTCGTTGGTGAGCTTGATAATGGGGCATATGATAACTAGCAGCCACGAGCAGACAGTGAGGCGCCGAGATTACGCCCACTCGGTTACGCGTGCGCTTCCTGCGAGCGATAGGTTGCTACTGGGCCTCGACGTCTATTGTAGATGGTACGGGCCGTGGATGATCGCTGAGGTTTTCTTCTGCCTATCCCGTCCCTCCCGGAAAAACAGCGGCCGACAAGGTTAAACCCATGCTTGCAGGATTTCCGTTCGTTATCCACCAACAGTAGGTGCCGTTATGAACAGTAAAAACGCGGACATCGGCCTAATAGGACTTGCGGTCATGGGCCAGAACTTGGCGCTGAACATCGCCGATCACGGTTATAGCATCGCGGTCTATAACCGCAGCTCCGAGAAAACGGCGGAGTTCATGGCGCGATGCCAGCAGAAAGAGCCTTCCGGCGAGCGCGTCCTCGGCTTTACCGACCTGAAGGAGTTCACCGAAACCATTCGGCGCCCACGAAAGATCATCTTGCTGGTCAAGGCGGGCGCACCGACCGACCAGACCATCGAGAGCCTGCTGCCTCATTTGGAGCCCGGCGACATCATCGTCGACGGCGGCAATGCGCATTGGCTGGACACTATCCGCAGGGACAAGGAGCTGACGGCTAAAGGATTTCTCTTTATCGGGTCCGGCGTCTCGGGGGGCGAGATAGGCGCGCGCTTCGGACCTTCTCTGATGCCGGGCGGTAGCCCGAAGGCCTGGGCCGAACTCGAGCCGATCTGGCGCGCCATCGCCGCCAAGGTCGATCCGGAAACCGGCGTGCCGATTGAGGGAGCCGCGCCCGGAAAGCCGGTCGAGGGCGGCGTTCCGTGCACCGCCTACCTCGGGCCGAATGGCGCAGGGCATTACGTCAAGATGGTGCACAACGGCATCGAGTACATCGACATGCAGCTGATTTGCGAAGCCTACTGGCTGATGAAACAGCTGCTCGGGCTCGATACCGGCGCTATCGGAGCGATTTTCCGCGATTGGAACGGCGGCGAACTGTCCAGCTATCTTATCGAAATCACCGGGGACATCCTGCAACAGAAAGATCCGGCGGGCTCCGGTTTTCTGGTCGATCACGTATTGGACACGGCCGGGCAAAAAGGTACCGGCATGTGGACCGCCGCCAGCGCCCTGGAATTGGGCGTTCCGGCGAATTCGATCGCCGAGGCCGTCTTCGCTCGAGCCTTGTCGGCGCTTAAGGAAGAGCGGGTCGAAGCCAGTCAGTTGTTGAAGGGCCCGGATATCCAGCCGGTATCGGATACAAACGGAATAATCGATGCGATCCGAAACGCACTGTATTGCTCCAAGATTTGCGCTTACGCGCAAGGGTTTCAGTTGATGTCGGAAGCGCAAAAGGCCTATGGCTGGCAACTCGATTTCGGAACCATCGCCCAGCTTTGGCGGGGCGGTTGCATCATCCGCGCACGTTTTCTGCAAAAGATCACGGACGCGTACACCCGCAATCCGAGTCTGAAGAACCTGGTGCTCGATCCCTATTTCAAGGATGTGCTGCATACAGGACAAGGCCGATGGCGGCAGACGGTCGCTCTCGCCGTATCCAACGGTTTGCCCGTCCCTGCATTCGGTTCAGCGCTCGCTTATTTCGACGGCTATCGTGCAGCCAGGCTTCCCGCCAATTTGCTGCAGATGCAGCGTGATTATTTTGGCGCCCATACGTACGAGCGGACCGACCAGCCGCGGGGCAAGTTCTTCCATCTCGATTGGCCTGCTCCCGATCGTCCACAGGCTGAGGCGTAACCGGGTTGCCGGCCCGCGAACGGAATCCGATCGTGATTTCGCCGGACGATCTTGGATATTGTTTGACGTCCTCCAACTGAGGAGCGGCGACTGATCGCGATGATCAATCCAACTTCCCGCACTCTCGCCGCCGAATAGTCGGTGGCGAGACAGGGTGCACCGGCGCGGTTGATCCGCTCTGGAGGATTTCCGCTAACCGAGAACGATATCGAGCACCATCATCACCGCGTAGCCCACCATGAACGCCACGCCGGCCAGTTGCGGATTTCCGCTGCCCTGGGTCTCGGGGATGATTTCACGCACGGCCACATAGATCATGGCACTTGCGGCAAATCCCATCGCGTAGGGCAGAATGGGCTGCGCAGACGATGTTGCCATGACACCGATGATGGCAGCGCCAGGACCAACCGCTGCGGTGATTTGCCCATACCAGAAACTCTGTTTGCTGGACATGCCCTCCCGGACCAGAGGCAAAGCGACCGCAGCTCCCTCGACCACTTTGTGCAAGGATGAACCGATAGTCAGAGCGATCGCATTGGCGAGAGAAACCCGGCCCGTGGTACCCGCCAGTGCTCCGAAGATGGCTCCTACGGCAAGACCTTCCGGTGCGGGGGTCCATCGGGGAGACTCCGCGTGGTGAGCCGCCAAAGCACACGACTTAGAGAGGAACCCGATGGACGAGTATGAAAGCCTAAGCCACTCGAAGGTGGTGCTTATCCCGAAGTGTCGCCGCCGAACGCTGTACCAGCAGCTCCGAAAGTACTTGGGAGAGGTATTCCGAAAACTGGCGGCGCAGAGGGAGAGCCGAATCGACGAGGGGCACTTGATGCCCGATCCCGTGCCTAGGTTGATCGCGATCCCACCGAAGTATGCCGTATCGCAAGTGATCGGATTCATCAAGGGGAAGAGCGCGATCCATCTGGCCCGGGTATACGGTGAGC
>Ga0196980_1000250_pt1 | contig 14680 bp, 15 predicted proteins | sample S3_1013CmetaG_FD_155486 | JGI IMG/M metagenome (GOLD analysis project Ga0196980, IMG submission 155486) | Soil microbial communities from Anza Borrego desert, Southern California, United States - S3_10-13C | ecosystem: Environmental > Terrestrial > Soil > Desert | place: USA: California... | reverse complement strand
CACGCCGACGTTGATCAACATATCAAATCAAAGATACCGGATAAGTACGGAAAGTGTAGCACACCCCCACACCAATGGTGGCGAAGCAACATGTTTTTCTCCGTCTGACCTTCCAAGTTCAAACAGAGCATACACGTTGTTTCTGTCATTGGAGTGTAAAAATGTTGCAAAAAACGTCGCCACCATTGGTGTGGGGGCATGTCAGAATCCCGCTCCCGGCATCGCAAGGTATTCCAATTCCTTCGCGGTAGATTTCCGTCCCAGAATGGCATTACGGTGGGGGAATCGATCGAACTCGTCGATGATGCGTTTATGTTCCTTTGCATACCATAAGTTCTCCTTCATCTTCAGCTTCCTGAAGAGTTCAACCGACTTCCTCTGGTGCACCTTCTTCTCCGAATGCATGAAGGGCATGTAGAAGAAGATGCGCTCCAGAGGGTGAAGCTTCCGGTCGACACGCGCACGGACGCCTTCTTGCGCGAGTTTCAGGGCTTGTGCATCCGCGGCGAAGGCGCGCCGATCGCCGCGATAGATATTGCGCGAGAACTGGTCGAGAAGGATGATGAGCGCTAATCTTCCGCGCGGCGTCTTCTTCCAGGCAGCGAATCTTCCTTTCTTTGCGGCTTCGAGCGCTTTCGCAAAGCGCGCGCGGATCTTCCGGTCCGTCGCGGGACTTTTCGCGAACCAGAACCGTTTGAATCGAGGTGCCCTGCCTCGGCCGAACCAGAAATCGAGGACTTTCCTCTCGTCGATCATAACGAAAATCGCCGGAACGCCCACTTCGTCGCTTCGACGAGGAAGATGTTGATGAAGAGCCAGACCACGATGATCCATGCCAGAGAGAGCGGGATCGGGGAAAGGTCGAAGATGTCGCGCAGGAAAGGGACCGTAACGCTCGCGATGATGAGGATCGAACCGAAGAGGACGCTGTAATTGAGGTAGCGATTGTCGAAGATCGGCCGCGTGAGGATCGAGGTACGCAGGCTCCGGAAGCAGTAGGCGATGATGAGGCCGTAGAGCGCGAAGCAGACGAAGACCAGCGAATGCACCTGTCCGAGATCGATGCCTATGGTGAGGAGCAGCCAATACATGCCGAAAAGGAGGATCGACGTGAGGATGCCGATGCCGAGCGTGAGTATCTTCACTTCACGCGTGAGAATGTCGGCGCCGCTACCTTTCTCGCGGCGCACATCGTATTCCTTATCGAACGCGAACGAGAGTGCCGGCAAACTGTCGGCGAAGAAATTGACCCAGATGATCTGCAGCGCGGAGAGGGGAAGCGGAAGTCCCACGACGAGGCTTCCGCCAATGAGGATGACCGCGTCGAGGCACGTGGACGTGAGGTAGACGAAGACTTTGCGGATATTCTCGAGGATGCGGCGGCCCTCTTCGATCGCACGCACGATCGTCGTGAAATTGTCGTCCAAGAGGACTAATCCGGCAACGCTTTTCGCCACGTCGGTTCCGGTGCCGAGCGCGATGCCGATATCCACCGCTTTTAAGGACGGCGCATCGTTGACGCCGTCTCCCGTCATTGCGACGATCTCACCGCTTTTTTGGTAGAGCTTGCCGATCCGCAGTTTATCCTCAGGTGTGACGCGTGCAAAAATGCGAATGTTGCCGAGATCGCGCAGAAGCTCCTCATCCGAAAGACGGCGTAGCTCATCTCCTGAAAGGGCATTGCCCTCGTCCACCTCCCAACCCAATTCACGTGCGATGGAAATTGCCGTACCTTTGAGATCCCCGGTGAGCATGACCACTTTGGCACCAAGGCGCTCCATTTTCTCGATCGCGCCTTTTGCTTCAGGGCGAATCGGATCCTGGAAGACCAAAACGCCCAGGAATTCAAGATTGGTTGCATGATCGGGGCGTGCCGCACCGTTCTTAAAGTGTGCACTTTTCTCGTGCGGTAATCGCGCAACGCCGAGCAGTCGCTTACCTTCCGCACTCACCGTCTGGATATGATGCTCGATCGCGAGGTAATCGTCCTTCGTGAGACGGCTGCGTTCAAGCAAGATATCCGGCGCACCGACGGCGACGTAAATATTTTTCTCGTGATTGCCGGAAATCGAGAATTTGTTGGTTGAATTGAAAGTAAGGAGCGCGGCACGCGAACGTCCTGCGGCGCGCACATCGATGCTGTGCTGATGCGCTGCACGCGCGATGGCGGCCTCGATCGGCTTTCCGGTAAAGCGCCATGCCTTCGCGTCGTCCTGCGGATTCTCAAGAATGACATCGGCACCCCAGAGCGCGGCAGAAAGGATGTCCTTCTCCTCGCTGTCCAGTCGTTCGATGGTGCCTTTCGGTGAGGTAGGTTCAAGAAGTTCCTCACGTGTGCGGATGTCGACGAGACGCATATTCGCCTCGGTGAGCGTACCGGTTTTGTCCGTCATGATGACACTGGCGCTTCCGAGCGTTTCTGCTGCCGCAAGATTTCGCATGATGCCTTTGCGTGCTGCGAGTCTCTCGACACCCACGGCAAGAATGACCGTGAGCGCGATAGGGAGCGCTTCAGGAATTGCGCCCACAGAAATGGCGACCGCCATAAGCATCATTTCGACGATCGGCTCGCCGCGCGCAACACCCAAGAAGAAAATCGCCGCGACGAGGAAGGTGATACCGCCGAAGATGACCCATCCCAACCGCGAGAGCGCTTTCTGCAGCGGCGTGTGCTCGCGGCGGGTTTCAGCAACCAGCTCGGCAATGCGGCCGATCTCCGTATAACGGGCAGTCGTTGAGACTATTGCGATCGCGCTGCCTTCGACGACAAGCGTTCCGGCAAAGACCATGTTGATGCGATCAGGAAGTGCTGTGCCTTCGGAAAGCTCGCTGATTTCTTTATGCACCGGCAGTGATTCTCCCGTGAGAACCGATTCATCAACAGAGAGCTCGTTCGTCTCGATGAGGCGTGCGTCGGCGGGAACTCGCGAACCATACGAGAGATGGATGATGTCTCCCGGCACGAGCAACATCGAATCGATTTCCTGTTCCGTATCGTCGCGCACCACACGAGCGCGCTCCTTTATATAGGTAGTGAGTTTCTCAAGCGTCGATTCGGCGCGGAATTCTTGATAAAAGCCCAATCCTGCATTTACAAAGATCGCGAGCCCGATGACGATCGTGTCGATGACCTCGCGCAGCGCGATCGTAAGGATCATTGCGCCGATGAGAATGAAAATCAGCGGCGAGGAGAACTGCTGCAAGAGGATACCAAGTACCGTGAAGCGTTTCGGGCGGGGAAGAGAATTCGGACCGAAGTGTCGGAAACGCAGATCGGCTTCCGCTTCCGTTAATCCTTTTGTGCTCGAATGAAATTTACCGAGCGCTTCCTCGGTACTGTGTGCCCACACGAATGTTTGCAGCTGTTCGTGCATTTCAAGATAGTATCGCATGCCCGGAAAGAGCTAGTTCCGAAAAATGGCTTAGGATTTGCATATTTGTCAACAATATGGTAGGAAGCGAGCGGTTTCTATGAACCCTCGCGGGATGTCCGAAAGGCCTTGCGGGACGAAAATGGCTCTAACTCTGAAAGGAAAGAGCATGCGAAAAAGTACGTTGATATTCACGGCGATAGCGTTCGCGCTATGTGCCGGGGCGCTTACGCCGGAAACGGCATGGGCGAAGAAGACCAGGGTGGCACGGGTCGCTGACTGCGAATGGAACATGCAAAACGTCGTCAGCCAGTGTGGCGATTACGGCAATAAGCAGAACGCCGTTTTCGTTCCCGGCGGAATGAGCGGCAGCCAGGGTTTCTCCGGATTCGGGGACCTGTATCAGCTCATGGGCAGAGTCTGCCAGATCGGTGGTCTGGGCCTAACGATAGCAACGGTCGCCGGCAGTGCTGGCATCGCTATGGGCAGTGCCGCGACGGGTAATTTACCCGGCGTAATCGTAGGCGGTGTATGCCTTGCTCAGCAGCTGCTGGGTCTCGGCATGCCTCCGCCTCCACCAACGACGGTCCGATTGCCTAATAGGCATCAGACAATATTCGTCCCTATGCCGGAACAACCGGCTCCGTACGAGTATTTTCTCCGCCAGGAGTCTCCGTCACACGAGCCTCAGGCACGTGAAGACGTGCCCGTAGCAAAGAACGAGTCCGCGCCCGCCGCACGGGATCCTGCGATATCAGTGCCGAAGCCGGTACCGGCACAGGTTCCGGAGAAGGTTTCGCCAAAGAAAGGCAAGGGTCCGGAAGAAGTAGCTAAAGTGCTTCCGGGTACCATCCTGAGTCCGGCCGCCATACGGCGACCGTAGTTCTTTTCCCGCGGCCGATCAATATGATCGGCCGCGGGAATCCAGTTTCGCGAGTGTTCTCCTTGGGATATGCATGTCCCTGGGAAGACCTTCGTGAAGGTCTTTGTTCCTAGAAAGGATAAACGATGAGAACGAAATGGTTTGGCACCGCCCTCGCGCTTGTCGCGTGTGCGATGCTCACTCCGGCATTTGCCGGTAGTAAAGGTGGAGGTGGTTATGGCGGAGGCGGCGGTTGGAAGAACTCCAACAAGAACTGGAATTCCAGCAGCAGCAAAAGCTGGTCATCCGCGAGCAATAACACCAACATCATCTTCAAGAACAGCATGGACTGGGGCGGCGCCTTCAACGGCGCGGCCAATCTCATCGGCGCTTTCAATCCGGCGCCGGGCCCAAGTTTCCGGTTCGTCGGCGGCAACACCTACGTGCAGATCGTCTTCGGTGGTATGCCGGGGCCGGGACTGCCGGACCTGAAGGGTCCTGGTGTCATTACGACGCAGCCTCCGTATGGCAGCACAGACCATCGTCCGATCTGTGAAGACGGTCAGCCGTACAGGCGCGACTGCCGCGTCAGGTAGCGTCCTTCCGGACGTACTCGGTAAAACACCCCGCGATCGAGCAATCGATCGCGGGGATTTTTCATACGAATTTCAGCGGTACCGTGCATGCTTGCGGCAAAGGTCGGCTTACCATTTTTCATTTTCACCTGCGTATGTGGCAGCAATGGATAAACACCATCCTCGGGCTGTGGATCATCGCGCTTCCCTTTATCGGCATCCAGTCATCGAGCGCGTTCACATGGACGCTTGCGGTGACCGGCATCATCGTCGCGATCCTCGCGGCATGGGGAGCAATGGAACATCAGGAGACGTATAGCGAGCGCTATCAGATGTAGTCTTCATGTTCGGGGGATATCGTTTTGACCGCACAAGCGGAACCGGCTAGAGTGTGTGGATGAGCGCGAGGCGTTTCGTCGGTGTATTCGGCCTCGCCGCGCTCCTTACGATTCCGATGATGGCCTCCGCGGATGTGGAGATCGAAGCGCAAGTGCGCGAGTATTTTTCCGATGCGCCGATCATGGCGGAAATCGCGGCCTGCGAATCGAAATTCACCCAGTTCGGCAAAGGCGATACCGCGCTCCATGGCGGCATGGGAGGGAAGATGATCGGCATCTTCCAGATCTACAGCGACATACATGCCGCATATGCGAAAGAGCGTGGCATGGATATCTATACAACCGAAGGCAACCTCGCCTACGCGCGGCATCTGTATGAACGCGAAGGTACGAGGCCATGGCTCTCATCATTCCCATGCTGGGGAAGTAAGGCAACGAGCTCGCCGGAGAATACGCCCGTAGCTGCTTCGGTATCGAGCGGATCGCTCACGGTGAATCTGAGTTTAGGACAGGAGCATCCGCAGATCGCGACGCTCCAGAAGATATTGAACAGCAACGGTTTCGTTCTCACGACTGAAGGTCCCGGCTCGCTTGGCAATGAGACCACCAGATATGGTGCGCTTACACGCAATGCGGTACGGCGTTTTCAATGCGCTCAAAAAATCGTCTGCGCAGGAGATGAGTATTCCAGCGGGTACGGTTTCGTCGGTCCGCGAACGCGAGCAGCGCTGCTCGCTCTTGGCAGCTCGGCCATCGCGGCGCCGGTTTCTCATCCTGATCCCGTCGCGACAACGACAACGAGTCAGTCTCATTCACACACGAGCACGAATACACAGACTTCCGGTACGGATGGTGCCGAAGTCGCACGCCTCCAAGCGCAGATCGACGAATTGACGAAGAAACTGAAGCAGATGCTGACCGAAGGATGAGGGATTTTCACGGGATATCCACGCGCGGATCTGCTAGAGTGTAGGCATTATTCGGCTAGCTTCTTCCCGTATGACCAAGACGATCGGGGTAGGTGCAGTCATTACTCTTTTAGTGGCACCGATGCTGCTCGCAGCAGCAGAAGTGCGCGTCGGCGAACAGCCTTCGCTTGCGGGCAACGAGCGCATCAGCGATGACTTCTACATCGCGGGCGGCAACGTCTCGAGCGCCGGCCCTATAACGGGTGATCTTATCGCGGCCGGCGGCAATGTTCTTATCAATAGTCCGGTCACGCAGGATGTCATCGTCGGCGGTGGTTCCATAACCATCCTCGGCACGGTCGGCGATGACGTACGCGTCGGTGGCGGCAATATCACGATCTCCGGGCAGGTGCGCGGCGATGTGGTGGTGGGCGGCGGACAGACGCAGATCAGCGGCGCGGGAGTGAGCGGCGATGTGCTCTGGGGCGGCGGCTCGCTTCGCATCGAAGCGCCAGTCGCGGGCGATCTCAAGCTCGGCGGTGGCGAGGTCTATATCAATTCCACCGTGCGCGGGAACGTCGAATTCGCTGGTGAGAAACTGACGCTCGGCCAGGGCGCCGTCATCGAGGGTAATCTTACGTACAAGTCCCCGAACGAAGCGACGCTCGAAGAAGGCGCACGCGTACAGGGTGCGACGGATTTCCAGCGACAGGATAGGAACAAGGCAAAGGAAGGCGTTCTCGCTTTCGCCACTCTTGCGGTCTTGACCGGATTCCTCATGAAACTCGCATGCGCGCTCGTCCTCGCGCTTTTCTTTCATCGCTATGCAGTGACACTCGTGCGCAGTGTCGTCGATCGTCCGCTCGTAGAGCTTGGCAGAGGCTTCGCCGCGTTTGCGATCCTTCCGATCGCCTCGATCGTCCTCCTCATCACTATCCTCGGCGTCCCCCTCGGCATCATCGGGCTCATCGCGATCGTCGTGCTTCTCATCTTCAGCTCGCTCTTCGCCCCGGTCATTCTCGGTTCCATCGTGCATAAGTGGACGCTGAAGCCCGCAACGTATGAGGTCACGTGGCTCACGGTGCTCATCGGTGTCGTCCTCTACAGCATCCTGGGCTGGATCCCATTCATCGGATGGATCGCGAAATTCGCGCTCGTGCTCATGACGCTGGGAGCCATCGTGAAAGTGAAGTGGGACGCCGGCAAGGAGTGGCGTTAGAGGGGCACTCCGCGGCGCCTCCGTTGAGATTAGTTTGAATTTCTAGAGGGAATCGAGAGCTGTGTCCGTCTCAAAGAGCATTGCCAACGTCTTTTCCAGGTCCGCGATGGCGACGGGCTTCGTCAGGTGATGATCGAAACCTGAAGCTTTCGCCTCTGATTTATCATCTTCCTGGCCGTAGCCGGTGATCGCCACGAGCGCGAGCCGTTCGCCATGTTCGGCGCGCAATTGACGTGCCACCTCATAGCCGCTCGTATCGGGGAGGCCGATGTCGAGCATGACGACATGCGGTGCGAACTCGCGCGCCGCGCGCAGCGTGCTTGCGCCATCATGCGCGAACCGCACCGCGTACCCCTTGAATTCGAGCAGTTTCCCCAGCGTCTCCGTCGCTGCGTGATTATCATCGACGAGAAGTACGCGCAGGCCCGTCGGCGCGGATTCGACGCGCACCGTATGTTCCTTCGGCGCTGCAGGCTGGATCGGACTCACCGTGAGGAGGGGGAGTCGCACCGTGAATTCGCTGCCTTTCCCTTCGCCGTCACTCTTCGCCTCGATGGTGCCGCCGTGCAGTTCCACCAGGCGCTGCGTGAGCGAGAGTCCGATGCCGAGACCTCCGCCGCCCTTAGTATTCATCTGCAGGAAAGGCTCGAATATCTTCTTGAGCATGTGCCGCGGGATGCCGATGCCGGTGTCCCGTATCCTGATCACAGCCATATCCTTATCGCGCTCCACGAGAAGATGGATGGTGCCGCCGACCTCCGTGTATTTCGCCGCGTTATGCAGGAGATTCACGACGATCTGTTCGAGGCGGATGGGGTCGGCCTCGAGAAGCAGCGTCTCGCTGTGCGGCAGAGTCACATTGAACGCGAGGTTCCGCTTCTGCATATAGCCTGACATGCTCTCGACGGAGCTCTTTACCACGCCAACGATATCCAAGGTGATCTTCTGCAGCTTCAGTTTCTGATGCGAGATGCGCGAGATATCGAGAAGATCATCAAGGAGACGCGCCATCGTGCGGACGCGATCGCGCATCGTGCCGAGCATCGTGGGGAAGTCCTTGGCATTCGGTCCGCGCAGCGTCAAGAGCTCGATGGTGGAAAGGAGCGGTGCTAGCGGATTGCGCAACTCGTGCGCCAAAGTCGCCACGAATTGCGTCTTCGCCTTGTCCTCGGAACGGATTTTCGTCAGCGCTTCCTGCAGCTGGTCGATGTGTCCCTGAAGGCGTGTCGTCGCCGTGCGGCGCTCTTCCTCGACGGCGGTCACGAGGAGGAAGATGACCGCGATGACCTCGAGGAATATCTGCGTCAGGAAGAGAAGCTGTCCCGTCGGCAGCGTCGAGACGCTTGCGTAGCCCAAGCCGGTGCCGGCGAGCGCGAGGGTGCTGGTGACGAAGAGGCCCAACGTCATGAAGCGCGAGCCGAGGCGCAACGCGATCCAGAAAAGCGGCGGAAAGATGAGGTACACCAGTGGCACTCCGTTGATCTGCTCGATGGTGGTGAAGAATATGAACGTGTAGACGGCGATGAGCGTCGTCATCGCCACGATGATCTCGAAAACCTCCCGCCACGTGCGCTCGAACAAGGGGTGCGCGATCCAGCGGACGAGGAAGGGAGCCAAGATGAGGAGACTCAGGATGTGTCCGACCCATGAGGCGCCGACGGAGACCGGCAGCGGTTCACCTCCGAGCCAGACGTTGATCTGGAAGCCGAAGAACCCGATCGCAGGGACGATGGTGCTCGCGAGGAGGGCGACGATGGTGAGCCAGAAGATGTCACGCATCCGCCGCAGGCTCGCCCTGAAGCCGACATAATGGAGTATGTATGCGGCGGTCACCGCTTGGATGGTATTGCCGAGTGCATAGGTGAGCGCGAGGATGCCAGGAGCATCGTGCCACCAATAGCTGACGATCGTCCCGAAGAAGATGGCCGGCCAGAACCGGATGCCAGCGAGAATGAGGGCGGCAAGCGCGACGCCGCTATGGAATGGGAAGATCGCAGGTAGGGAATAGAAAGAAAGCGAGACTTCTGACGCCACGAGGACGCCGGCAAATACAACACCTGCTTTGAGCGCGGTCTGCCAATCGAGAACGGGGAGGCGGATCATGGCAGGCATCGGTGCATTCTATGAACTTTCAGTGAGGGGTCAATGAAGGAATCATGGGGAAGCATGTGCGGGCATTCGCTTGCATTTTGTGAAAATACGTGGTATGCATATGACCTATCCCGGGGTTCACCGGGCTTTAACAGGAAACTGGCAATCATGAATACTATGACCGCCCGCATCGGGATTCTCGGTACTACGGCTCTCGTTCTTGTGGCCTTCCTTCCGCTCTATGCGGACGCGTGGGTCGATTACGGCACGTATTACCATACGCCCGCACCGCATTCCCAGGCCTACTATCAGCCGATGTACGCGTACTCATACGCGCCCGCGCAGAGCTCGCAGAATACGTACATCAATCATCCGCAGCAGAACTATTCGTTCGGCTACGGTGCACCTTCGTACGTCTACCCGCAGTACGGGTACGCTCCGCAGTATCAATATCCGAGCTATTCGTACGCTCCTTCCTACTATGGTGGCGGTTACAACATGTACGGCCAGAATGTGCCGTATAGCTATGGCTATCCCACCGGCGACACCGTTCCGTGGACCGGCGGACCGCTCTGCGAATTCCCCGATTACGACGGTCGCGCGCTCTGCGGATCGAATCCGAATCAATGGATCTATGATCCCTGGACCGGAAGTTGGTACTAAGAACCCCTGAAAAGACATCATCTGCATCGTTGCGGAGCCTCTGCGAGCCTGTCGTCGTACCAACAGTACGCCTCCAGACCCGCTTTCTCCGCGCCTCGCATCTGACGCCTTTTCAGGGGTTCCTCTAAAAACCGCCGAGAGGCGGCTTTCAGTTACTGCGCTTCTTCGCGCATTTCGGACAGCGGCAATCGTGCCCGAGATGCATCTCGAAGTATTCTTCGCCGTAATCGTAATGGAGCTCTTCTCCGGGTCTGATGCTTCGTAACGCGAAGATGTAAACACGTCTTTCCTTGATATCGACCTCGCAGTTCGGCGCGCACGAATGATTGATGAATCGTGCGGTGTTCGCCGGGATATTGCCGTCGATCATCGTCTTCGCACTCGTCCAGAAGAGGTACTTGCCACGGTTGGTTTTCATCTGCGTCCACGTCGCAGGCCGACCCACATATTCGATAATGCAGGCACCCTTGGGAATCCGCTCCAATGCAAAGAGGCCGCGTCCGCTGTGCGATCTTTTTACACTCAGCTTGAAGTGGCCTGGCACGAATCGTTTTCTCATCGCGGCAGGATAGCATGTTCATGCGCTCTCAATCTTCAGCAGGTATCGTCTCGAAAATATGAGCGATATCAAAATAAAGCGTGGCCGTCAGAAGGCAATACGACGTGGCACAAACGGCCGTCAGGAGCATAAAGGGGGAGCGGCGAGTTCGCATCGGAATACCGGCGGCAAGATGGCGCGATAGATATCTAAGAGGTTGCCTCGTGACATCCCCAATGGGTGATATGCTGTAGCGTATGACCACTTCAGAAAGGCGTTCCCAGCTCATATCAAGCATTACGTCCGTGCTTGCGATTATCGCCGTGTTGTCAGCGTTCAGCTTTATCATCGCGCAGGCGTATGTGCGTTGGAGCTTGAATCAGAACTTCACGTTCTTGGGTGGCAATGTCCTGGAGGCGCTCCTCATAGCGGGATTCGGCACGCTCGCCTACCTGAGAGGCAGGAATTAGAGCATTTCAGAGCCGATTTCGCATCGTAAACGCCCTCGCATGAGGGCGTTTACGATGCGAGAGAGGGCATATGGTGCCGATTGACTTTTGAGCATAACCGTGCTATTATGGCTCTACGTAAGGGTTTTTCCCTTACCCACATATGAGTCTCGCATCGATGACCCTAACGGGTCTTTTTGTTTGGTCGAGTTTCGGTACGGCCTCGGTGATAACCCCGCCGAGCCCCGTCGAAGCGATCGAACCTGCCCCTCTCGCGGTGGCTGCGCAGGAGTCGTTCACCGTGATGATCACGGGATATAACGCCGTTCCCGAGCAGACCGACCAGGATCCCTTCACGACCGCCTCGGGTGCCTTTTCCAATCCGGAGGTCGTCGCTGCCGTCTCGCGTGATCTGAAGGCGGACATGCCGTTCGGCACCGTCATCGCGCTCGAAGCAGCGGGAAAGCCGACGGGGCCGTATTGTGGCTGGAGCATCGTCGAGCATCTGGTGGGATATCGCGTCGTGGCGGATACGATGAATGCCCGTCATTCCGACAAGATAGACATCCTCTTCGCCGAAGACGCCATGGTGGAAGTCCGTGTCGATGGTGGGATCAAGAAAGTGAACGCGGCGCGGGCCCTCGCCAGCTGCGGCGGTATCACCGCACGCGTCGTCGGCAAGATCAGTATCAAAGACATTCCCGAAACCCAGTCGGAACTCGCGCTTCGTGTCGAACGGACACTCGCGTCCAAGTAGCATCTCTAATGCGCCGGCGTTTCTGTCGAGCGCACATCGCGCGTGAGGAATGCTGCGCCTGCCGCCGCTGCGGCGAAGATAGCCCCGACGACAAACGCCGTGTGATAGCCGCCAAGGAGCGCACTCGTCGTATCGGTTCCTGATGCGAGAAGTCCCTCGGTCCGATACGCGGCAAGACTGGCGAGAACCGCGAGGCCTAACGCACCGCCCATCATGAAGGCGGTATTCAGCACGCCGGAAACGAGACCCGCTTCGTCGTCGGGGATGCCGTCCATGCCGGCAAGAAGGACCGGATTGAACGCCATGCCCGCTCCAAGACCCATGAGCAGCATACCCGGCAGGATGAAGGTGCTGAAGCCGCCTGCGGCAGGCGCGAGCGCGAAGAAAGCGAGTCCTGCGGCGATGCAGAGCATTCCCGCGATCATGGGATTACGCGTACCGAAACGCATGACCATCCTCGCCGAAAGGCCGACGGAGAATGCCGCCATGATGAGATTGGCCGGGAGGAATGCGAGCCCGACTTGGAGCGGGGTGAATCCGAGGATGAGCTGCAGATACAAGGCGCAGAGGAAGAACCAGGCGAACATCGCGACCGACCAAAGGATGCCAATGATGCTTACGACGACGACATTACGTTCCTTGAATACCGAGAGCGGGACGAGTGGATGGGCGTGGCGTGATTCGATACGAAGGAACGCGATAAGCAGGATGAGGGAGCCCGCGATGAGGCCGAGCGTCTGAAGAGAACTCCATCCGGCGGCGTTGCCGTCGACAATTGCATAGACCGCGAGCATGAGCGAAAGGGTGATTGTGAGCGCTCCCGCGATGTCCAGCTTCACGTGCTCTTTCTTCTCGCCCTTCGGCAGGAGATAGAGGCATGCAGCGAAGACGGCGAGGCCGACCGGGATATTGATGAGGAAGATCCAATGCCAATTGAAGACGCCGGTGAGGACGCCGCCGATAAGGACGCCGATCGCGCCGCCGCCTGCCGAAACGAACCCGAATAATCCCATCGCTTTGGCACGGTCGTTCGGCTCGCTGAAGAGGTTGACGATGATCGCGAGTGCTACGGCGGAGAAGATAGCACCGCCGAGGCCTTGGACGGCACGAGCGATGATGAGCATTCCTTGGGAACTTGCGATGCCGCATACGATCGATGCTGCGGTAAATAGGGCGATGCCCCACAGGAATATCTTGCGATCGCCGAAAAGATCGCTGAGCCTCCCTCCGAGGAGCAAAAATCCGCTGAAGGTGAGCATGTAGGCGTTGATGACCCACACCAGAGATGTCTCGGTAAATCCGAGATCTTGTCGTATCGAGGGAAGCGCGACATTCACAACCGTCATATCGAGTACGATCATGAGATCGCCTAAGCACAGGACGATGAGCGCGAGCCATCGCTTGTCGATTGAAGCAAGCATGATTATCCGTTGAAAGCTTTCTCGAGGCCCGCGATGTCGATCTTTTTCATCTGGAGCATGGCTTGGAGCACGCGGTTGGATTTTTCTTGATCAGGATCGCTGAGAAGTTCGCCCATACGCTTCGGGATAATCTGCCATGAGACGCCAAATTTGTCTTTGACCCAGCCGCATTGCTCATTTTCTGGAGAGAAAGAGAGTTTTTCCCAGAAGTAATCCGTCTCAGCTTGATCCTGCGTCTCGATGCTGAGAGATACTGCTTCGTTGAAGGAGAATGTGTGTCCGGGGTTGGCGCTATCCATGGCAGTAATCCATTGACCGGCAAGTTTTGCTTCAGCGAACATTGTGGTTCCTTCCTTTTCGGGTTCCATGCCAGCGGGGTATTTGGCGACCTGCCCCATCTTTCCGTCTTTGAAGATGGCAACATAAAAATTGAGCGCTTCTTCGGCTTTACCAGCAACTTCTTTTGTGAAGAGGAGCGACGGGATCATGCGCGGACGTTCCTCGCCTTCAGGATCCGTGAGGATAAGTTGCCAGTTGACTCCGAAGCGATCCTCAATCCAGCCGTATCGTTTCGAGAACGGATATTCTTGCAATTCCATGCGGACCACTCCTCCTTCAGCGAGTTTCGTCCACATCGCATCGAGGTCGGCTTCGGCATTTGGATTTTGGGATGGATCGAAATTGACGAAGAAGGAGATCGACGGGTTGATTTTGAAAATCGGGCCGCCGTCGAGCGCCTGGAAGGTCAGATCGTCGAGGGTAAAGATGGCGGTGAGGATTTTGCCGCCCATTCCTTCCATAGGGCCGCCCATGCCTTCGGGATAGCGTTTGATGGAATTGATCCTTGAATTCGGGAACAGTGACGTATAGAAATTGACGGCCTCTTCGCAATTATTGTCGAACCACAGGCACGGCGTGATCTTTTGCATACAGCAGCTACTTTACCAGATGAAGCGTGAGTATTCCATGTACCGGCCTCATGCTCTATTCATAGGCGAGTGGTTTGGTGTACGCGCAAGAGCAGAAGGAGATTCTCAAATGAGAACGATCATGTATGCCCTCGCAGGTGTTCTTTCAATGTGCGGGACTGCAGCTTTGGCGGACCGGATGGTCGCGAGTCATTATGCTGCACCTGGCGCCCGCATTGCGGCACACAAGACGCTGCCGTTTGGAACGAGAATACACGTATTGAATCCGCGCAATGGCAGGAGTGTGGTCCTTGTAATCAGGGACCGCGGTCCTTTCATCCGCGGACGCAGTCTCGACATTTCGAATCAGGCGGCACAGCAGCTCGGTTTCGTGGGAGCCGGCGTGCTGCCGCTTGATGTGCGCATTGTGTCGCGCAGGTAACCTCAGGCGGCGCCGAATAATCGGCGCCGCTTAACGCATCATTCACCACCATGAGGCATGCTGTCCCGATGGAACGCCGTTCTCTCACCGACGAACAGCGACGTATGCTCTTCGCGCCTTTGCCGCGCGAAGCTCTGA
>Ga0196980_1000246_pt1 | contig 14756 bp, 18 predicted proteins | sample S3_1013CmetaG_FD_155486 | JGI IMG/M metagenome (GOLD analysis project Ga0196980, IMG submission 155486) | Soil microbial communities from Anza Borrego desert, Southern California, United States - S3_10-13C | ecosystem: Environmental > Terrestrial > Soil > Desert | place: USA: California... | reverse complement strand
TTGTGTTTTCCATGTCTCTCCTTATCTCTTATTCAAATAATCGTTCGTTTATTTGTTTGTGTTTTTTATTCTTTGTAAACCCTAAAAAATCAGGGGGAGTATTATTTGTTACCATCGGCCTTTTTTTCTGTTGGATCATTAATAACAATTAAAACCTTTGGTTCGCCCACAGTGGCGTCAATATCAATTAATGACTCTTTTGGCAAGATCGCAACAATGCGCTCAACGGCCCATTTAAAATCTGCCTTGTCTGTACTGTTCAGCATCTCCAAAAACTTTTGCTTTCCTTTTGCCGTTTTCCAGGCTTCAAGCAGATCATATTTCAACTGTTGGAACTTATTTTTAGAGCCAACAGCACGGCCACCATGAGGAATACCCTTTAGCCAGCGGCCTTTTTCATCCCTAAAGCTCTTCGTTAAGTCGCCTTTAGAGTCGTTTAATTTTGACGTTTCAATTATTTCAGGCTTTAGTTCATCCATGCATAGCTCCTTAAGTATCTAATAAATGACTAGTACTTAAACCTTCACTTTGACGGTAACTGTTACTTTTACTTGTATCCAAGGCATAGTCTATTGATAGGGTATCCATAGGCTCTCTATTGGTGTCTTTTAATGGCTTTTGAATAAGCGCTCGTTGAAAAATATCCTTATCAACATTTAAATATCTTAAAATCTTATCAATATCGAAGTCCCTTGCTCTTTGCTGGATATTCCGGCAGATGGCTTTGTGAACGGTCTTTTTTAGGTTTATAGGAGCATTCCGTTGATCTTCTATGTGATCTTTAAGCCAAAGCCATTTATTTTCACGCCAGTAATACTTTTGAATCTCTTGCATTAATGGCTCGATCTTTTCTTCAGGGATACGCGTAAAATAAGCAAAATGTTTTGGATTATACTGAATAAATCCGGCAGTGTCGCAACGGTCATTTAAGTAATAAAGCAAATACCCCGCCTCTGGACTTAAATTCTGATATTCTTCAAGCTCCCATTTAGTTTTGACGCTAAACTTGATATCACCGCTCAAATAACACCTCCTACAAGAAAATTAACTGCCTGGTTAAAATTTAATCCTTTAATATTCATCACAAAATCGATGCTTGTGCCATCAGCCCCACAGCCAAAACAGTGATAACGGTTTTTTTGGTCAATTATCATTGAAGCTTTATCCTCGCGATGAAACGGACAGCAAACCCAATTCTTCTGGCCTTTTTGTTTTATGCCTTCAAAGTCAAATAAATTCAGTATAGAAACCGCCTTAGCCCTAAGAATCTTCTGTCCAAAGTTCATTGTGTTGTCAGCATGGCCGTTATCTGCAACCAGGCTTTTAATGCGTTGTAGGTAGGTCGTCATTTCATTTGATTGTTCTTTTTCGGCAATAGTATCTTTCACCTCTGGAAAAATCTTAAGGAGATCAAGCGTGTCTGGGTATTCGTACTGGTATTCGTACCAATCGCCTTCGTTTACGTCATCCATGTATTTAATTGTTTGTCGCATATTTACTTAGGTGGGATTTTGCAACTAGGAGCATTACATCAATAAGTTTGGCTCTCTTTTGCAATGATTTACTCATACCCTTACCTTAAAAGTTATAGTCTATTTCAACATTTCCTTTAGGGAAAACCCGAATAATCTTAATCAAAGCGTTTATCATATCTCGCTTTTCTTGTAGAGAAGCTTCTTCCCAATTTTGGTCAAACTCCCTATAAAATCTTTCTTTCTGCTTAAAATCCTCTTTTTTGGCCTTTTCTACCTCAAGTGAAGCCTTCAAAGAAGAGATATCCCCTTCAAGCTCCTTAATTTCCTTCCGGATTGCCTCGTATCTCTCCAAGAATTCATCTGGGGGGCTGTCTTGCTTCTCAAAAACCTGTAACCATTTCTTTTTAGCTAAATCTTTCGATTTTAGGGTTTTTTGTTTGTTTTCGATCTGTGCCTTAATATGGTCTATTTCCTGCTGTGAAGTTACATTTAAATGCCGCTGCATATATCTACTGTCATTTAAAAGCGCTCCAATATGCTCAAAGATCATTTCCTTTACCGAACCTTCAAGCTTTTCTTTCTTATGAAATTTACGATGTTCACAGTCTCTTTTCTTGTTCCTTCGGTGGCAAGATGAACAGGCATAATATCCTAAGCGACCTCTGTCCTTCTTTTGACTTGGAACCTCTCTTTTAACCATTTCACGCCCACAAAGACCACACTTAGCAACGTCTCTTAAAATAAAATCCGGGGCCACACATGACCAACTCGCTTCGTAGCCTTTAAAGTTTGCGTCTCTAATTCTCTGAACTTCTTCAAACATAGGAATTTCGATAATGGGCGGGTGCTTTTGTTCATAGATAATTTCTTTAACTTTCATGCGTCCAGTATATTTAACATTCGTCAGTATTCGCATTATTTGCCTTCGATCAAGCTTAACCCTTGCGCTTATGCCTCGCCTTTCTAATTCAATTCGTACGCGGTTATCACTCTTATACTGCAAATACAATTTATAAATAAGCCTGACAATTTCTGCATCTTCCTCGACTATAACAAATCTTTTCTCAATGGTTTTATATCCAAAGGGCGGTTCTGATCCAAAATTTGTTCCATCACGCTGAACCTTCGTATATCTTCCAGTAATCATACGCTCAGCGATATTGTCTCTTTCCATTTGAGCAAATACAGCAATTATGCCCATTATTGCCTCAGAAAACTTGGAGCTTGTATCAAAAGGCTCTGTAACAGATTTATAGGTGACGCCGTAATTCTTAAACTCTTGCAGTAGTTCCAGAGTATCCCGTGCTGTTCTACTTAAACGATCTTGTTTCCACACAAATAAATGCTTAACTCTTCCGCGCCTTATATCTTGCCGCAGTCGTTCAAGTGAGGGTCTATCTACAAATGTAGCCCCACTGGAAGTATCAATATAGAAATCTTGTTCGGAAAGCTCTAAACCTTGTGACCTTGCAAAAGAAGAGATTCGATCTTTTTGTGTGTCTATTGAGGCGCGGTCTTCCCGAGCTTGTTCAAGAGTGCTGACTCGTATGTAAGCTTTGCTTGTTTTCATTAACCTTGCTTGTTTTGTTTATTCTTCTTTCGACGGGTTTTTGATAAATCTTCCAGAAATCATTTTCTGCTGTTTCTTTAATATTCAAAAACTTAGCTCTTGCCTTAATCATTTCTCCTCCTTTATTGGATTAAAGTATCTCCGGCTTTTTATTAACCATGCCGGAGGATTCTTAATTATTTCTTGTACGTCAGACAGAATAACTTGATTCCTCGCCCGCGTTGAGTCACTTTTAATTAACCCTTGCTTTACATATTTATGGGCCGTTGTTAAAGAAATTCCCAATATCTTCCCCGCCTCTTCAACGGAAATATGATCCTTGCTTACATTCTGAGTTCTTTTCTGGTTAGCATAGAACTTTATTAACCATTCTGGCTTTGCCTGCAGGATGAGATCAATTTCGTTTTTGCTTAACTCCTTTGCTATGCCGTCATTTCTAACCTTGCTCAAATACCCCTTCTTAACCCAATCTTTTAACGTCATAACCGAAGTCTTGATATACTTAGCAGCTTCAGCGAACGTCAAGTAAGGATCTTTTGCTCTTTCTTCGGCTGCTTCGCGTAAAATATCCGCTGTAGTTTTCTTCTTGGCTTCATTAAGTCTCTGCTTTCTCCCTGCTACCTGTTCCTTTAGCCATGCCACACGACGCTCTAAAATGGCAACGTCCTTCTCTGTGACAAATTCGGAATCATCCTGGACGCCAAGACTTTTTCTTATTTTTTCGTAACCTTCGGTTATTTCATCCTCTTGTTTCTGACGTAGAACATCTTTTCCACCAAAAAGCAAAGCATGATCTGCAAACATTTTTTGTGGACTAACATGTGTGTATACTTCGGTCGTTGAGATGCAGCTATGTCCTAATAATTCTTTAATCTCCAGGGTATTTGCTCCCCCCTCCAACAAATGCGTTGCAAAGGCGTGACGAAATAAATGAGGATGAACACGCTTATTCACTTTTTCCATTAAGGCATATTGCTTCATTTGTAAACCAACACGTGCTTTATGCAGTTTTTTGCCTTCGCCACTTCCTGCAACGGTAAGAAACACTTTACATTCGGGAAGTAAATCCTCTTTCTTCTTTGTTTTGTTGTAAGTAGAAATGGCTAGATTTGCCCGACGATTGATAAATACAATTCGTTGTTTAGAGCCTTTGCCAGTGACAACCGCTGATCCATCCGATAAATTAAGGTCCTTATTTTCCATATTAAGCACCTCGCTTACTCGGCAACCAGTGCTGTAAAAAGTTTCTAGTAAAGCCCAGTCGCGCAATAACCGAATTAATGGAGCATTAATGATCTTACAAACTTCATTGACGCTTAGAACATTAGGAAGTGGCCTTTGCAGTTTGGGAAGATCCATTAATAGCCAGTTTGCAGTACTTGGGATAACTTCATTTCTGGCTAAGAAATTTCCGTAACCACGAAGAATAGTTATGATTCGATGTCTAAGATTTGGCGTAAGGTTGGAAATTTGACCTAAAAACTCTCTGACGATTGACCTATCAATTTGATTAACGTTCTTTAAACCATTCTTATTGGTGAATTTTTGGAATCTTCCAAGATAACATTGGTAGGCTCTTATTGTACTATTTGATAAATTCTTGATCTCACAATCGGCAAGGTAACTCTTAATTGATTTATTTATTGAGTTACTGACAGGAAAAGGTAATTGTAATGACCTTTTCTTATTTAGAAGACGAATAATCTCCTGGTGGGTTTCCCTTTTATAAGCAATATGATTAGCCATGATTTTTATTCTGGTATCTCAGTAAGTAACCTGATTTTCTTCTTCGCCCTTTATCCTTGCTGCCCTGCGGCCTCCCTAAATCACGACCCTTCGCCTTCAATCTGGCTCTTGCACTAACAAGTCCAGCCCTTGTTCGCTCGCTGATTCTTTTTCGTTCCTGCTGGGCAACCCAACTAAATATTGCCAGCAAAAGCTGCCCTAATCCTTCGTCACGCGTGTCTAGCCAACTTTCCTGTAATGATTTAAGATCAACCCCATTGCGCTTTAACCGTTCAATGTAACCTAAGGTATTGCTAATTCCTTCACGAGAAAGGCGATCTAACGACCACAAAAGAACTAAATCAAACTTCCTTTTGTCTGCATCTTCAAGCATACGTCTAAACTCCGCACGATCTCCATTACTACCGCTTGCCAAATCAACATATTCGTCAATAATCTCGCCGCCTAAGGCATCTGCATAATTCCTAAGAGGAATTAATTGATTCTGAGGGTCTTGACTTTCATCATTTTTTGAAACCCGGCAATAGATAGCAATTTTCATATGCAGTCTCCATTAAATTTCTTTTTATCAAAAACATTGTCTATGATTTTTTCCGCTTCATTTAATAATAAATATTCGCGACAGGCCTCCTCAATTAAGATCTGAGTTGCTTTGTCCAACATTGCAATTATCGGTGCGGGTTTCGATTCTGGCGGCTTTGCCTTTTTCCTGCTATTCTTTTTCATCGTTGCTCCCGGCAAGTTGTAAGGCCTGATCCAAAAAGTGACGGATCAATTCGAGCTGGATCAACACCAAGAATTTTTGCAATAGTGATAACTTCACCCGTACTGGGCGTACTCCTATTGGTTTCATACCGCGTTAAACGCGCCTCTTTTATTCCTGATTTCTCCGCAAGCTTGCGCTGGGTTAATTCGGCCTTTAACCGAAACACTCGAATATTTTGACCTATACGATTTTCCATTTTTCCTCCTTGTTAAAACTTTCTTTATTAACCTTTAGACAAAAAAAATCGACTCGATTTTCTAGTCGACAAACTTTCTATTAATGCTAAGATTATTAAATTGTTTTGGTTTTGCTTTCCGCATAATTATCTCTGGAATTTGGTAATATTTCATTACTATGGTAATAATATATCACCCAACAAAACATTTGTCAATAATTGACTGGTAATTTTTTATCACTATAATCAGCTTATGAACGTCACATGGAAGGAAGTTGCATCTGAAATTCGAAAAAAGCGTAGGCTCTTAGATATAACTCAAGAAGAGTTCGCTAAAATGATTCATACTGGACAATCTTTTGTCGCGCAGATGGAGAAAGGCGAAAAAGTGCCCTCTATAGAGGTTGCTAAGAAGATTGCTAAGGAACTTGATATAGACTTTAACCGAATTAAGAATGCCATTATACTGAAAAAAGCAGAACCATTTTCCGCACCCGCAGGATCAACGATCCAGATAAAAACTCATACACGTATAATCATTCCAAAGAAGTAAAATAGGTTTGGTTTGCATTCTTCTCACTTCGCAAATGAACGTAATTATCCATGATTATATAGAGTAAAATTCTTATCTATCCATAATATGTGAAAAATTCTTCCCAATTTAAAGCCAACCATTGGAGCCTGACCTATACAACGAAAAGCAATCATATCAACATCCTCTGTTACCTTAGCAGGAATCGACACTTTTAAAGCATTGCGAGCTATTTTTTCGTAACCAAGGCCGTCCCGCGGAGCTAATCTTAATTCCTTCCATGTCAATTTGCTTCTCTTATAGAGAGCCATTGCAAAATGAGCCTTTTGGTCTTTTTGACATGAATGGACACAATATCCGTCAACCATAAATTCTAAAGAAAATATTGGAGTTTGATCGTCAGATTTGTCGGAGGGAACGTAATGCGGTTGGATTCTTCCAGTGTTTAGTTTAGGCTCGCGAAATGTCACGAATTATTCAACAACAAGGGTCTTAAAATATTCTTTCATTGAAGCGTGAGTGATAACCTCAACGCCAGCACCCTTTTCAAATGCTTCTTTCCAAGGAGCCTCTTCGTGAGTTAAATTTCTTAATTTCCAGGCGGAGAATTGACCAAAAACTCTATATACTTCATCCAAAAGGTCTTGAACTTTTTTATCATAAATTGATAAGTCTAATTTATCGGGAGCAGGAATACTATCCGCACCATAATCTCTATATTTTCGATACAAGGACGGTATCACAGGACCATGTTGCCATGCCTCAATCTCCTCAGTAAACAAAGGCTCATTAAACATAGCCAAATGAAATCCTTGAGCATAATAACAAAGTTTCTGTAATTTAAGATTTGAGATCATATCCCCTGCTTCAGGATCATTTTTGGCAAGAAAATAATTAGCAATATCTTCGACTGATAATTGGCGGGTAGGCATAAATATTTCTCCTATAAAGAGTGTACAATATAGCGTAAAATTGTCAACTAGTCAACAGGTAAGAGTCTTGGGGTCATTTATTATAATTTAACTCTTTACTGTTAAAGAACAAGCAAAAACAGATAAATTTAAACTTTTAACCAAAAAGAAGCGTCCTTTTCCCTTTTATCTTAATCCTAATTCCTTAAATGGATTCCAATTATCGTTTGATGAATATTGAGGTTGTCTAAAATGTGTATATTGCCTGTCTTGATCGTCCTTTACAGAATCAATAAGACTGGCCGCCATACAAAGCGAATCGAATAAATTTGGTGATTTAATTTTATATTTATTACGCATCTCCTCCTTGCTGATTAATATCTTTCTGCCGTCATTGGCATATTTAAAACGGACGGTCATCATTTCCTGCACAATTTCCTCCGTTAGCCCACCTATCCAACCACGTGAAATATACTCCTTGAGTTTGTAAGCGGCTGCGGTGCGAGGATTCACATAATCGGGGTTCTTGTCCTTATCTAAAACAGGATTTCGGAAAGGCTCATAATTATTTAACCTATGCCCGCAAGTAATTGAATCAAAAGGCCCGCTTCCAAGGCCGTCAACGTCAATGATAGATCTTTCTGCATTATGCTGCTTTGAAAGATTAATGATCCGACCAGTTGTATAATCAAGGTCTTTGTGTTCCCAAGTTTCTGAATGGACTACCATCCAATGCAAACGATTTACTTGCTGTAGAACAACGCACGCGCTTTTGTCGGCTCCATATCGGGCCACATCAAATCCGGCAATTCGTAAACCATAGCCCGGACTAGGCGAGATTTCCTTCTTTGCCTCCATTAACTCTGAAAATCTATAAACAAGATCGTCACTTTCTGTTTCTTCAAAGCTGTTTAAAACATACCTACGATAGTGCGCCGGAGCGTCAATCTCCTTTCTTCTTAAATCCTGCACAAAGTCTTCACGGAGGTTCTTCTCATTCGCAAAACTGTTTGCCGTCAAACAATGGTAAACATCATTAATATACTCAAATTCGCCCGTTGCTGAATTAATCGTATTTACCGTTTTTGCGCCATTAATCCATAACCTCCAAACCCAATTATGCCCATTAGCGTTTGCAATAACACAAATAGGGCATACATTTGCTCCGTTATTCTGACGCATACGATCACGAAGAAACTGAAACGGCGTATCATCGTCAAATTCTTCCGCCTGTTCAATGCCGCAAATACCAAGGTTAAGATTTTTAAGGACCCTTAATTCATCGGCATGACGGAACATAATTAGTGATCCATTGTCCAAACGATAATTTTTGTCGACCGGAATTTTTTCTTCATAGTATTTCTCGAAGTCAACCATTGTTGAATCCCGCAAGTCGGTAAATTCTTTACGAACAATTAATCCCGTTGTTCTCTTGTATTTTGCACAATAGTTAACGATCTTGTTTATCAATAACATCGTTTTTCCAGTTCCAACGGCTGAAATTAAGCAAGGGAATTTTGCCTCGCTATAAAGAAACCTATATTGATAATTCCCCTTATCAACATTAAATGTTTGCATTTACCTGATCCTTTTATAAAGTTCTAAGACTTCAAGATTTAAAAGACCTGACTTCTTTGCTTCGGATAATTTGTTAAGCAACTCTTCACCTTCAAGGCCTTCGGTTATTTCAAGAACCATACCGACACGGGCGGATACTTTTGCTTTATCTAGAATCTTATCTATATTTTTTGCCTTTAACTCATCGTCGGTGTCTTCGTAAGAGTCCATTTGCATATAAGAAGAAATCTTATCAAAGGCTATTGCTCCGGCGTTTTGCCAAAGTTCCGTGTTCTGTTCTGGCGTTAATATGTCATAGCCTTCACGGCCTCCCAACAAAGTAGTCGATATTTCAAAACCCAGATCTGTTAGCCTCCGTAACTCCTGAACAATGGGGTCTTTTATTTCCGTCATCGGTCTTGTAGGATCAGCCATGATTTCAAAGAAGTTTTCTGGAATGATCCGTTCTCTTCCTAGGACATCAATCTGTGGCTCTAGGCTGCTTCTAAGAAACGGAATCCTTGAAGCAATTGCATTTGATATGTTTTCAACCCGACGTTCTGTTTTGTCTGTTGCCTTTGCAATATCCGCTATTATCGTTGGCACAAATGAAGAGATGAGCCCAGAGGTGAAATACTCTGCAGATCGTTCTGGGTCGGTTAATGCGTCGATAGCCGAAGACATCCCCTTAAGAAACGTTTGCTCTGAGAAAGACTTTGCGCTTCCAAAGATCGTCTTTGATATTGCTTCTGTTGGGCTTCCTGATTCTTGAAGTCTTTTCGCAAACTGCCCGCCGATTAAGATAAGGTTTCCTGCAGGGCCTAAGACCTGAATTGATCGCCATGTATCACCGATTTTGATTGAATTAGCTTTTCGATTTTCAAGCTTTGCTAATTCCTTAAGTCTTTCGGAAATCGGTCTATCAAGGGTCAAGTCGCCCCTGTTGTAAAGATCATAACCAAACCACAAAAGCGGAACGCCTAATAAAGCACGGCCCATTCCTTTTGAAAAGTCGCGTTGATCCCATTTTCCTTTTCCGATATTTTCAAGAGCCGTCTTTATAACTCCGGCAGGGCTGTAGTTGATAATCTGCATTGCAACGGCTGAAGGCGTCTTACTGAATGGTAGGACAAATTCACCTCCTGGGATATTCTGAATCGCTCGACCAGCTTTTGATAAGAAAGTTTCGTTCTGGAAAGTTGCTGCTTCAGCATCGGAAACTGCTAAAACCAGAGTATCATCAGTTGGATTTTCGATAAGATTGTTAATATAAGTTTCGGCTTCCTTGCCTTTTAAACCTTTATTCTTTGCGGCGACAATGGCTTGCTCTGCGATAGAACGAGCTTTTGCACCGTAATAAAATATCTGATCTTCTGCGCCTAGAATCTTAAAGACTCCTTCTTCATAAGCCTGTAGACCTTTGGCAATTTTTCCTTTACCAAATGATACGCGACGGTAATCAAACTTACCTAAAACGTTTCGCTCATCGTAACCAGTTTTTAAGAATCGCCAGCCCTTTTCGAAACCTTCTTTGATACCACTAGAAAGCCCTCTGGTTGTAAAGGCAACGGCTCGCTTCCCAGTGAATAACGAAACAACACTATCAACAGCAACGGCTGGAATATCTTTTAAAACTTCCGTACCGAAGGCATGAGAAGCGTTGCTGAATATATTCAAGCCTGAAGTTTTAATGCCTGTGAGTAATCCGGCTTTCCAAACAGTCGTGATTTTCTTGAGCAATGGCGTAGGCACAAGATCATTTAGATAGTCTTGCATCTCTTTCCATGCGACGGCCTTGGCTTCTCCGTCGGGAAGTTGTGATATTGCGGTGACTCTATCACGAATAAACCTTGCTTGTTCGCCAGTAAGTTCCGGGATTTTCTTTCGTAGACCAAACATACCAGCGTCTTTCTCGACTTCAGCGTTGTATCGTTTAATGGTTTGAGCTGCGAATTTGATCTGTCCTTCAGGCGTTTGACGTGAAAGAATAGAAGCTGCCTGCACAGAACGGCCTAACTCGGTTAATCGAACAGCCATATCATTTCCTAACTCAGCCGCCCTCTCATAGAGAGCGTCAGCTACAGCAGGCTCCGTGGCTTTCTCAGCTAATTCGGTATAATGTTTTAACAACTCTGCCCCTGTAGCAATTGAAGCATCATCAGTCCCGGTTCTTGCCATTGTCTCAGCAAGAGCTAAGTCCTCTTGAATTAACGTTCTTGCCTTTTGTGCTAACTCATCAGTACTTCTGGGTACATATTGCCCTGAGACTTTTAATATCGGCAGTTCTTCTTTGATCGAAGTAATAAATTTCCTTTCTTTGTATCCTGGTTTTATCGTTTCGCCTGCGGCAGCTTTAGCAACGGTCACGGGGTCTGTTGCTGCCTTACCTGCAGTTTCTCCGACAGCCTTAATTGCGGCCTTTGGGTCATTCGGTGCAGGAACGCCAGTATATAACTTAGGACTCTTAAGATATTTATCAGCCCTTTGGAAAAAATAAGCCTGAACCTCTGGACGTTGCATATAGGCCCAGGCTTCTTCAGCGTTCATGTTCATTTTTTCCATCACAGTGGAATGAATTTTAGCGGTCGAGTTCCTAAGAAGATTTCTAGCAGCGTTGATTTGATAGTTTTCTATCATGACTGGAATACTTTGAAGACCGCCATAAATAAACAAATCTTCAATCGCTCCGGCAACTGCCCGAGGAATTAAAGCGGCGATGCCTCCTTCACGCTCTTTTTGCGTAAATGGTATTCGATCATGTGCGGTGATCTTTACCACCGAAGAAGGCATAACAACCGCTTTGATAACATCAGCACCTAACTCGTCAGTCTGACCTGTCACAACGTCGCCAACAAAAGCCCGAACTGGTTCATAAATCCTACCTACCAGAGTTTCAAAAGCAGCATCAGCAAGCTTTAGACCTGGGTCTACTACGGCACGATTTGCTTTGAGCCTGGCTTCAGTGTCAATCTTTCCCGTCATTAAAAATGAACCTGCATCTTTAACATCTTGGGCCATTGATTGACCTACACCTTTGACAAACTCCGGCACGGCCTTAATGGTTTCCTTTGCCTTTTTCTCCATTGCAAACCAATTTTCGTCCGAAATAATCGGCTCAGCTTGAGCTAATATCTGCATAATCGACTGACGCGGAGACTTTCCATACTCATTTATATTAATGTGATGCTGCACATCAATGTCGTGCATATCGCCGGGATAAGACAAAGACTTATTTTTATCTTCAAGATAAATTTCTTTATTAGGTAAAACGGTAATAGGTAGCATTAAAGATCCTCAAAGTTGATTTGTAGGTTATTAAAAGCTGTACTCACCGGCTTTTGATTTACCTTCTTGCCCTTAGCCTTACTTTCTTTCTTGTACGCTCCGATGATTCTATTTCGATTTCCGACAAGGTTAGGAACATCGGGAAGCTGTGTCGTTGAAGGAAAATTTTTGCGAATGTAGTCTTTTTGAACAGTCTGCATGACAACATCGGGGTCGGCATTTGGTTGCTTATCTAGACGTTGAAAGAAATTAAATACAATCTCATCTTCGTCTTCCGGAAAAGACTTGGAAGCCCAATCGCCCAAAGCTTGTGCAGAAGCTCTTATTGTGATTGTTCGGGAGTCAAGTGGATCGTAAGCACTCTTAACTAAATACTCTCTATCCTGCGGCGTTAAACTGCTAATGCTTTCGATAATCTTTTGATTAACTTCTTTCCGCTTCTTGCCTTCAAGCTGAAGAGCTTTAATCTGGTTGTAAGATTGAAAGTCCGTTCTCTCTGCCGGAGCATCATAAATTGAAGCGATATATTTCTCGCCAAAATCTTTTCGAATACCCGTTGAAATAAGCAGATCTTTGACTTTTGTTTGCGTTACCGTACCGAAATTTAAAAGTAAATCAGTTTCGTTCTGATCCTGATTAAGATTGACAGTATGGTCATTCAAAATTCTATTACGCCGAATGTGTAATTTTGTTTTCTCCAAACGCTCTGCTCTCTCAGCATCGGTAAGATGAGCGTATTCACCATCCTTGCCAGCTTGTAACTGACTATAAACCCAGGAATTTTCTTGTTCCAAAGCTTGATCTTGCATAATATCTAAATCAACAGAGCCAAGACGATAATCGTCCAAAAGCTTTCTTCCTCCGGCCTCAGTAATCACACCACTGACCACGTTAGCCTCAATCAATTGCCCCATCTTTTTATCAATGTCTTGCCTTACGGATATCTTCGGTGCATTAGACTTTTCAAGAGACATATTACGCACGGTTTCTTCAAGATTTTGGTAAGCCTTGAAATGCTGCTTTTGTTTGAATATTCCTTCAATTTCAATTTTGGCAATAGCCAGGTCCTTCTTAAAATGCAAAGCAACATTCTCCCGAACCTGGGCGTTTTTTATCTGAGTTGGCGAAAGTTTTTCGGCTTTATTAAGTTCTTTTAAATATTTTTCAACGTTGTCGGGGTTTTGGTCTTCAAGAGCTTGCTGCTTAACTCTAGCGATATGCGTTGAAACCTCTGCACTTGTCTTATTGACTTGCATAACATCATTCGCATTAGACCAATCCTGAGCAATCTGATTGACAGTGTTAAGAAGGTTTTGATTTGCTTGTGCTGCTTGATCGACTTCATTACGAATTGGAGCTTGTAATTTACTTTCAATATTACGTTTTGATGTATATGTTGGTAATGATGGTGACATGAATTCCTTTCTTGCCGTAACCCCCGGCCTTTTCAAACCAGGGGCTAGGCAGACACACAAATTGTTAAGATAAGCGGTCGTCGTTTCTAGCGTCGTTCAATGCGCTATTACGTCCGCTGTTTGAATAAGTACATAAACTAACGTCTTTGTTAAAAGTAATCACTGTATCCATAGTTGCCTCCTTTCTTAACCAAGCTTGGGTGTGTACTTGTCGGAAGTTGGTATTGGTTTGTTTTGACTTAGAGAATCAGAAAAGCCGCTGCCTTGCTCTCCTCCTCCGTCCTCAATGCGATAACCAGAGCCGGATTTAACTTCTTTATATCCGTAACCGATGCCAGTGTTATGATTGTCAACGTCCTCACTTACTCCCCTTGATCGGTTTCCCTCCACAAGGTTTGATGATTTTCTTGCATCAGGCCCTTTGCCATACTCTGCATCTCCAGTTTGCTCTTTTATGATCTGAACCTTTTCAGCTTCATAAGTTGTAATCCAGCCTTTTAAATTGCAGCCCTTACCACTGGCAAACCCTGCCTCCATCATGTTGACAAATCTTACGGCTCGATCTGATTCTTCAAGCATTGGAATATTCTCTTCATCAAACTGACCGCCCCAGTAAGCGTGTTTCTTGTTGGATCGAATCTTTTGAGCCCATGCTTTACATTCTTCTGGTGAAACATAAAGCTCTTCGTCATCTCCTGGTATTTCGTTGTAGTTCATTGCGTTGTCTCCTTTTTCATTGTTCTCCATGCTCATGTTTTATTTGTCTAACCTTATTGGCCAGTTCTATGGTGTCATTCCAATCATGATAATAGACGTCACTACCTTTACTTTTTACTTCCATCATTTTTATAAACTTTCCGACTTCATTGTTTTCACGTATTTGGTGATACTGATGGCACTTTCTAAGAAGTACGAACATTATTTCTAAATCACTTTTTGATGATAAATAATCCCTCGCCTCCTGTAATGCTTCATAGTTTTTCATTTTCTTTTCCTTTCTTAACTGTTTTTACAATGCCTCTCCATTGCGCTAGGATGCCCTAGGTTGCGTTTTTTCTGATTGTTCCACCATTGCATCTGCATACTGGAAAGCTAACGTAGCACAATCTTGTGGTTTTCTCGTCGACCAAATTGAAATAATTGTGTACAAAGCAGCAGCAGCAAAAAGATCACGCTTTGTAACTCCCGTTTGTTGCGTTGTGTTTTCCATGTCTCTCCTTATCTCTTATTCAAATAATCGTTCGTTTATTTGTTTGTGTTTTTTATTCTTTGTAAACCCTAAAAAATCAGGGGGAGTATTATTTGTTACCATCGGCCTTTTTTT
>Ga0196980_1000242_pt1 | contig 14997 bp, 18 predicted proteins | sample S3_1013CmetaG_FD_155486 | JGI IMG/M metagenome (GOLD analysis project Ga0196980, IMG submission 155486) | Soil microbial communities from Anza Borrego desert, Southern California, United States - S3_10-13C | ecosystem: Environmental > Terrestrial > Soil > Desert | place: USA: California... | reverse complement strand
GCTACTGTTGGACGAATCACGGCTGACGCCACAGCTAATTTGGCAAAGGGTGCTACGGAAGTCGCCAAAACCAAGGCGTCCAGTATGAAAACAGCAGCCATGGATCGCATTGCGGAAACTACAGGTGGTCAGATTGCGACTGCTATCAGACAGGCCGCTGAACCGACGTTTGAAGAGAATAGCCTAGCAGCAGCCGCCCAAGATGCCGGTCCAGGATCTGCCGATCCAGAATCTGAGGTTGCGGCTTTTGTGAATCGCTCGCCCCAGCCGGAATTTTGAAAGCGTGTCGGCCGGTGTGGTTGGCCGGCCGACACTTCCACTCAACACCTGTGAGGAGGTGAAGACAATGGCAACTCAACATACTACCACTACCAGCGCCGAACAGGCAGTGCATCACGCAGCCGCGCTGCTCGCCGGCATCGATTGGATGGATCAAGCGGCCGCGCGGCAGCTCTCACCACTCGCTGAGGCCGTCGTCAATGTTTGTGTGATGGTGTATTACCAAGCCGAAACAGGCCAGGCGACGCCGGCCCAGTTTCACGAGGTCCTGGCTGCTATTCGTCAATCGCTGCAAGCTCAGTACGCCGGCCGTCAGTACGCCATCCGAAGGACCAATATCACCGCTCTGGAATAAGAAAGAAAGCGGCTAGCTAGTTGATAGCTAGCCGCTTTCTTTATGAAATGACTAGCTGTAAGCTAGCGGCTAGCAATCCGACTTTTGGGGGGGCAGATGACGGCGGTCGTCGCATTCGTTTCACAGAAAGGGGGGGTAGGCAAAAGCACGCTTTCCCGTGCATTAGCGCGAGAAGCCGCCGCCGGCGGCTTGCGCGTTAAGCTGGCCGATCTGGACACCCAGCAAGGCACGTCCGTTGACTGGCACCGGCAGCGGCTCAGCGCCGGCATCGAGCCGGTCGTGTCCGTTGAGGCGTTCGCTACGGCCGCCCAGGCCCTCGGCGTCGCCAACGGCTACGACATCCTCATCCTGGACGGCCCGGCGCGGACGAGCCAGGCAACGCTTGAGATCGCGCGGGCTGCCAACCTGGTCGTGCAGCCCACAGGGGCATCGCTCGATGACCTGCGGCCGGCCGTGCGGGAGTTTCACGGCCTGGTCAAGGCTGGCATTCCAGCCGCCCGTCTGTCGTTCGCCTTGAACCGGATTGGCACCCCGGCCGAGGAAGCCGAGACACGGGCCTACCTGGAGGAAGCCGGCTATAGCATCCTGGCTGGCTGCCTGCTCGAACGACCGGCCTACCGGCAGGCGCAGAACACCGGGCTCGCGATCACGGAAACCCGCTACGCGGCCCTCAACGAACGGGCAGACGCCCTGATTCAATCCCTGATAGACCGAGTGACGAACAATGGTTGACGTTTCCAAGCTCAAGCGCCGCTCCCTCGGCGCGCCGCCGCCCCTGGAAGAGGCGAGCACGAACATTCACGCGCCGGAGGTGGCTCCGGCCAACACGGCCCCCATGCCGCGCCTGGACGGACGCAGCGCCAGGCGCACCAATCGCACTATGCAATTCGCAACCCGCGTCACGCCCGAATGGGACGCTGAGTTGCGGGCACTTGCCCAACGGGACGGGCTGTTGCTGGTGGAGGTTCTGGAACGCGCTCTGGAACTTTACAAAAAGCAGCTACCTAGCGGATAGCAATAAGCAATCTAGCGGCTAAAGGATTTTACGTGGCTAAGCACAAAACCCTGATAACGGCCGGCGCGACGATTGCCACTGACACGCCAACCGGCGATGACATGGCGTTCACTCACGCGGTTCTCTGTCAAGTCGGGTTGCCGCGCTCCAAGGTCGATGGCCGCGAATTCATGCGCCAGTCCGGTGCCGCTTGGGTGAACGTGCAGGCGGGCTATCTGGACGAGGGCAGGGGGCCAGTGCTGCAACCTATCCCCTATGGCGTCATGCCGCGTTTGGCGCTGGCGTGGGTATCGACCTATGCGGTTCGCAACCACGAGCGCGAAATCCCCATCGGCGACAGCGCGGCCCAGTTCCTGGAGCTGATGGGCATGGGAGACGACGGCCGGCGCTACGCATCGCTGCGCAAGCAGATGCACGCCCTAGCCGCCGCCCGTCTGCAACTCGGCTTCAAGGGACGCACCTACAACGGTCAGCCGGTCGAGCAGTTTGACGCATGGCTATCGGACCGGAACACCAAGCAGCGGGCGCTATGGCCCGGCACGATGGTGCTTTCCGAGGGCTACTACAACTCGCTGATCGAAAGCGCCGTGCCGCTCGATAACCGCGCCCTGATAGCGCTGAAGGGCTCCGCGCTGGCCCTGGACGTGTATACCTGGCTGGCCCACCGGCTGCACCGTATCGAGGGCAAGGGCCTTGTGCTGCACTGGAAGGCGCTGCGCGAGCAATTCGCGCAGGAATACCAGGGCAAGGACGCCGACAAGGATTTTAAGAAAAAGTTTGTGCCAGCCCTGCGCGCCGCCTTGACTGTCTACCCTCAAGCGCGGGTCAAGCAAGTGACCGGCGGCGTGCTGCTGATCGGCTCGCCGCCGCCGATCCCCTACAAGGGCGGCCCGACGGTTTAGCTAAACTTCGTGAAATCGGACCCCCCTCCGTCGCGCCGGGGCGCGAGGCAGCGCCCGGTCTCTGTGGACAAACCCTGTGGACACAGGTACTTATCCACGTGAAATCGGACCCCCCTTATCGTGAAATCGGACCCCCCTTATCGTGAAATCGGACCCCCCAGGCCCTAAATTTCGTCGTGAAATCGGACCCCCCCTAAACCGATACGATTAAACCTTTAACTTCTCCTGTAATACTTTACCTGTAGTTAGCTGACAGCTTTTGTGGATAGATCGGAGCCCGAACCTGAACTTCCCGCAATCGCCATCCGCTAAACCTCAAATCGAATCCTCCCAAACTCAGAAAAAGAGTCGGGCGCAGCCCGACAACCATTCCAGGGGCCTCAGCGCCCGTCTGCACCCGTTTATGGGCTATCCATGCCGCTCGGCCTCGAGTTGATCGGGTTAATGTTTTTACGCCAAAAAAGAGGGGCGGGTTCCGCGAGTGTGGGCCGACTCCCACCGCAGCGGGCGTAATCCGCGTAGGAAGCGCAGGAAGCGCTAAACGCAAGTTTGGCTAGGCAATCCTAGCGGGGGATTTCCTCTCGCGCCGTGTAACGCCTCTCAGACGGGATAAAAAGGGGGCGTCTCAGAAAACGGATCGCAAAGTACGCTAAGCGCGCGTAGAGGCTGGGACCCAGCGGTACAGCGTCGGAATGGAGACGCCGAGGTTCTTGGCCACGTCCGTGGGGGGGACGCCGCTGGCCAGCAGCTTCTTGGCTGACGCAATTTTGCTGTCGGTCATCTTGGGCTTGCGGCCGCCCTTGCGGCCGAGCTGGCGGGCCACCTCAAGCCCGGCGCGGGTGCGCTCGACGGTCAGCTCGCGCTCCATCTCGGCGAGGCTGGCCATGACGTGGAAGAAGAACCGGCCCGACGGCGTGCCGGTGTCGATGGCGTCGGTGAGACTCTTGAACTGGACACCCTGCTGGTGCAGCTCGCCGACCAAATCGACCAGATGCTTGACGCTGCGGCCCAGCCGGTCGAGCTTCCACACGACTAGCGTGTCGCCCTCGCGCAGCATTTCCAGCGCCTGGGCCAAGCCGGGGCGGTCGGCCCGCGTGCCGCTCACCTTGTCCTCAAAGAGCTTCTGGCAGCCGGCCTGAGTCAAGGCTTCCCGCTGCAACTCCAGGTTTTGGTCCTGCGTCGAGACGCGGGCGTAACCAATCAGCATGGCTGGTCTCCCGCCCGGTCAATGCGTTCCTGCAGGACTTCTTCGTGCGTGTAGAGCCTGGCGTTCGGATCATCAGCCTCGCGCAGGGCTTCCTCGACCTCGCGGGACATGCGCTCGTAATCCTCAGGCCACAGCGCCTGCTCCATGCGGAGCGATGCCTGGCCGAGCAGGTGCAGCAGGCCAAACAGCCGCCTGTCCTGGGTAGCGACGATGTGCTCGCGAATCCGCTCCTGGATGGCCTCGGCGGCCCGGTGCGCCTCCGGTGACGCCGTACCCTCGTGGTCGGGCGGGAACCCTGCTTCTTTGGCGATCCGCGCCCAGGCGCTGGCCAACGCCTCGATGCTGGATGTGCTTATGCGGTCAGTCATGGTTAGATCCCATAGCGGTCTTCGTCGTCGGCATCCTGGCGCACAGTGGGCAGTTGCTTCAGCAGCCCCGGCAGCGCCGTTTGCACCGTGTCCCACACCACGTCGAGGTTGATGTCGAAGTAGCCGTGGGTGATGCGGTTACGCATGCCGCGCATGCTGCGCCACGGCACTTCGGGGTGCGCCTGCGCAAAGTCGGCGTAGCCGTCCATCACCTTCGTGGCGGCTTCACCGATGATGATGAGGCTCATGATGACGGCCTGCTGGGTGCGCTTGTCCTCCAGGAAGCCGTCTTTGCCCAGGCCCTCCACGAAGCGGCAGGCATCGGTCGCGGCCTGCCGCATGTGGTCGAGGTAGTCGGGCAGGCGGTTCTCGCTCATACCGGCTGCGCCTCCGCGAGCACCTTGGCCCGGACCTTCGGCGGCAGGTCGGCCGGGGTTAAGAGATCGACATGAACGCCGAGCAGCGCTTCCAGCTCGTCTTGCAAGCCGCCTAGATCGAACAACGTCGCGCCGGGTAACGCATCCACCAGCAGATCGAGGTCGCTGCCGTCCCGGTCGGTGCCGTGCAGCACCGAGCCGAAGACGCGCGGGTTCGCCGCGCGGAAGCGGCTCGCCACTTCGCGGATGGCGCTTCGTTTGAGGTTGAGCGCAACGGATGGTCGCATGGGGCACCTTTCCTTATCGAAACTCGTTGAGATGGTAAGAAACTGAGAATAGCATTTCAAGAACGATTTTCGAGAATGGCAACGCCTTGATTTCCCGTGCCGCGCCGGAGGGCTGGGCCGGTTTGTCACAAACCTACGTTTTCAAGAAGAAGGAGACCGCATGCCCCGCCGTTCCATCTTGTCCGCCGCCGAGCGCGAAAGCCTACTCGCGCTGCCGGACACCAAGGACGACCTGATCCGGTACTACACGTTCAGCGAGACCGACCTGTCCATCATCTGCCAGCACCGAGGCCCAGCGAACCGCCTGGGCTTCGCGGTGCAACTCTGCTACATGCGCTACCCCGGCGTGATGCTCGCGCCGGATGCGGAACCGTTCCAACCCTTGCTGCGCTTGATAGCCTCGCAATTGAAGGTGCCGCCTGAAACCTGGGCGGACTACGGGCAGCGTGCGGAGACCCGGCGCGAACACTTGCTCGAATTGCAATCGGTCTTCGGCTTTCAGCCTTTCACGACGCGCCACTACCGACCCACCGTGTACAGCCTGGACGAACTGGCTTGGCAAACCGACAAGGGGATCGTGCTGGCGACCGTATTGGTGGATGGGCTTCGCCGCAAGAGCATCCTGCTCCCTTCCCCTGGCGTCATCGAACGCATCTGCGCCGAGGCGATCACCCGTGCCAACCGGCGTATCTACGCGGCCCTGTCCGAACCGCTGTCGGACATCCACCGGCATCGCCTCGACGAGCTGCTCAAGCGCCGCGACAACGGCAAGACAACCTGGCTCGCTTGGCTGCGCCAGTCGCCCGCCAAGCCGAACTCGCGCCACATGCTCGAACACATCGAGCGCCTTAAAGCGTGGCAGGCACTCGGCCTGCCCGCCGGCATCGAGCGGTCGGTACACCAGAACCGCTTGCTCAAGATCGCCCGCGAGGGCGGCCAGATGACGCCCGCCGATCTTGCTAAGTTCGAGGCCCAGCGACGCTACGCCACCCTCGTGGCGCTCGCCATCGAGGGCATGGCCACCGTCATCGACGAAATCATCGACCTGCACGACCGCATCCTGGGCAAGCTGTTCAACGCGGCCAGGAACAAGCATCAGCAACAGTTCCAGAGCCAGGGCAAGGCGATCAACAACAAGGTGCGCCTGTACGGGCGGATCGGTCAGGCACTGATCGAAGCCAAGCAATCGGGCGGCGATCCGTTCGCCGCTATCGAGGCCGTCATGTCCTGGGACGCCTTCGCCGAAAGCGTCACCGAGGCGCAGAAACTCGCTCAGCCCGAGGGCTTCGATTTCCTGCATCGCATTGGCGAGAGCTACGCTACCCTGCGCCGCTACGCGCCGGCATTCCTCGACGTGCTCAAGCTGCGGGCCGCGCCCGCCGCCAAGGATGTGCTCAATGCCATCGAGGTGCTGCGCGACATGAATGCCGACAACGCCCGCAAGGTGCCCGCCGACGCCCCAACCGGCTTCATCAAGAAGCGCTGGGAGAAGCTGGTGATGACCGACGCCGGCCTCGACCGGCGCTACTACGAGCTGTGCGCGCTCTCCGAACTCAAGAATGCGCTGCGCTCGGGCGACATCTGGGTGCAGGGCTCGCGCCAGTTTAAGGATTTCGAGGATTACCTGCTGCCTGCCGAGAAGTTCGCCAGCCTCAAGCAGGCAGCCGAACTGCCGCTGGCCGTGGCCACCGACTGCGAGCAGTACCTGCACGACCGGCTGACGTTCCTGGAAGAGCAGCTTGCCATCGTCAACCGCCTGGCGCTGGCCAACGACCTTCCGGACGCCATCATCACCGCGTCGGGCTTGAAGATCACGCCGCTCGACTCGGCGGTACCAGACGCTGCGCAGGCGCTGATCGACCAGACGGCGATGATCCTGCCGCACGTCAAGATCACCGAACTGCTGCTGGAGGTGGATGAGTGGACGGGCTTCACCCGTCACTTCACCCACCTGAAATCGGGCGACCTAGCCAAGGACAAGAACCTGCTGCTGACCACGATCCTGGCTGACGCGATCAACCTGGGCCTGACCAAGATGGCCGAGTCCTGCCCCGGCACGACCTACGCCAAGCTGTCGTGGCTGCAAGCCTGGCACATCCGCGACGAGACCTATTCGACGGCGCTGGCCGAACTGGTCAACGCCCAGTTCCGGCACGCCTTTGCCGAGCATTGGGGCGATGGCACCACGTCGTCATCGGACGGGCAGCGCTTCAAGGCCGGCGGCAAGGCCGAGAGCACCGGCCACATCAACCCGAAATACGGCAGCGAGCCGGGGCGGCTGTTCTACACCCACATCTCCGACCAGTACGCGCCATTCCACAGTAAGGTGGTCAACGTCGGCGTGCGCGACTCGACCTACGTGCTGGACGGCCTGCTGTACCACGAATCCGACCTGCGCATCGAGGAGCACTACACCGACACGGCGGGCTTCACCGATCACGTCTTCGCCCTGATGCACCTCTTGGGTTTTCACTTCGCGCCGCGCATCCGCGACCTGGGCGACACCAAGCTTTACATCCCGAAGGGTGATGCCGCCTACGATGCGCTGAAGCCCATGATCGGCGGCACACTCAACATCAAGCATGTCCACGCTCATTGGGACGACATCCTGAGGCTGGCCACCTCGATCCAGCAGGGCACCGTGACGGCCTCCCTGATGCTCCGGAAGCTTGGCAGCTATCCGCACCAGAACGGCCTGGCCGTGGCGCTGCGCGAACTGGGACGCATCGAGCGCACGCTGTTCATCCTGGACTGGCTGCAAAGCGTGGAGCTGCGCCGCCGCGTCCATGCCGGGCTGAACAAGGGCGAAGCGCGCAATGCCCTGGCCCGCGCGGTGTTCTTCAACCGGCTGGGCGAAATCCGCGACCGCAGCTTCGAGAACCAGCGCTACCGGGCCAGTGGCCTCAACCTGGTGACGGCGGCCATCGTGCTGTGGAACACGGTCTATCTGGAGCGGGCCGCGAATGCCTTGCGCGCTCACGGGCAGACCGTCGATGACGCTCTGTTGCAGTACCTGTCGCCGCTGGGCTGGGAGCATATCAACTTGACCGGCGATTACGTCTGGCGCAGCAGCGCCAAGATCGGCGCGGGCAAGTTCAGGCCGCTACGCCCCTTGCAACCGGCTTAGCGTACTTTGCAATCCGTTTTCTGAGACGATCCCAAAAACGGTATAGGGGGCGATATTTCCCACCTACTGGACAAAGCACTCACAACACATAAGTTTATTTATTAGTTAGTTTGTTAATTTGTTTGTTATTTAATTACTTACTTGATATAATAGACGCACAGTCAATCAAGAGGAGCTTTACCGTGCGTCCAGCCGAATTTACCCCCGAAGAGATCATCACGGCCGGCGAAGACTTGCAGTCCGCAGGCCGCAACGTCACCGGCTTTGCCCTACGCCAGAAGGTCGGCGGCGGGAATCCGAACCGCTTGAAGCAAGTATGGGATGAGCACGTGGCGAAGCAGGCTGTCACCCAAGCCGAGCCGGTCGCCGAGCTGCCCGTCGAAGTTGCCGAGGAACTGGCCGCTGTCACCAAAGCGCTGACCGAGCGTCTGGCTGCTCTGGCAGTCGAGTTGAACGACAAGGCTGTGAAAGCCGCCGAGCGGCGCGTAGCCGAGGTTGTCCGCGCCGCCGGCGAGCAGCGCGAGCAGGCCGAGCGCGAGCTTGCGGACGCCGCGCAGACGGTTGATGACTTAGAAGGCAAGCTTGAGGAGGCAAAGGCCGAGGCCTCCGGCTTGGCCCAGCGCCTAGCCGAATCGCAAGCCCAGGCTCACGCGCAGGCCGTCGAGATCGCGCAGCTACGGGAACGGTTGGCGGCTACCGAGAAGGCAGCGCGAGACGCCAGTGACCAACACGCGGCAGAACTCCGGCGACTGACAGCCGCGTTGGAGGCCGAGCGCTCCGGTCGATCCGATGCGGAGACCGAAGCCAAACGGCAAACGGAGCACGCGATACGAGCCAGCGCTGAACGCGATGCGGCAAGCGCCGAAGTTGAACGGCTACGAAACGCACTGACCGCAGAAAAAGAAAGGCAGACTACGGTTGAGCAACGCGCCGGCCAATTGGAGATTGAAAATGGTCGTTTAACCGAGCGCTCAGCGGCGGATAAGGAGCACATTGCTGAGTTAGTCTCGCAAGTGCAGCGTTTACAAGACGAGTTGGTAGGGATGGCCAAGACCAGCGGCGGAAAAACCAGGACGAAAACACAGCAATGAAAAACCCGGCTGCGGGGTGCGGGCAATAGCCGATAACGGGTACTATGTTAAAAACTCGGCGGAATCAATTATTCGTTGTCGAACATTCTTTTGTAGATTGCTTATAATACCAATTATTCCTTAATCCGCAGAACGGCAGGTGCACGTATGAGCGCTGAAACCATCGACCACAACACCCTATCTCGTCTGGTTGAAGCCGGAGCCGTCCGAGGCGCGCATGTGATCGGTCAAGCGGGGGGCTGGGGGGTGCTGATCAAATATGGCATGCAGGAGCGCCCCTTGGCCGCGAGCCGCAGTAAGCAGGTGCGCACGTTCAAAAAACTCGAAACCCTGGTGGCCTACCTCAAAGACATCGGCATTAGCCGGTTCGACGTGGATGCTGCCAATTATGACCCAGCCAGCATTAAGACCTATTCGCGGCCAGATCGAGCCGAGGCCCTCAGGCAGGCCCACGAAGCCGCCGCCTATGACAAATGGTTCCGGGCGCAGGTCGAGGAGGCGCTGAAAGAGGCCGATGACCCGAATACGGTCTGGATACCACACGAGGAAGTGAAAGCGAGCTGGGCGAGGAAGCGGGCCGAGCTGATGAAGCGCATCAAAGACGGTGACACTGCTTGAGGCTGGTTTGGTTGCCTACGGCGGTGGCGAACCGTGACGCGCACCTGGATTACATTGCTCAGGACAGTCCGAGCGCCGCCCTCGGCTAGAACGGCCTTCGCAAGGGGTTGCATTTCCAACTTGCTCCCCCATCCACGCCACACCATGCCATCAAACCGAAAGCCATGGTTCTTCACATCTTCCCGCAGCCATTGCGGAGGGATGCCATCGAACTTTATTTCAAACGAGCGCTTCACATTCTCGTCCACCCAATACAAGGCGTTTAGGAGCATTTGAGCATTGCCGTTTACTACCACAATGCCTTTCTGACTTTTGAACGAATGTTGTTCTATCGCTGTCGGGACCCAAATCACCGGGCTTTTTGAGCCGACCGCCCCGCACTGGTTCCACACTTGGGCCACAATGTTTTTAAAAATCCTTGCGCCGGATCGTTTCACCAGAAACCCATAGGCGTTTTCCCGGATTCCGTCATAGCTCTTTATCTCAACGACGATTTGCGTTTTCTCGCCGACCGAAATAAGCATGTCGATATTACCGACCCGGCCCGCTGACACGTCCGTTTGAAGCGTCCAGTTTGGCGGAAGGATCGCTTTAATTGCCTCAATCGCTGCTTGTTCTACGAGAATGCCGCGTTCGCGACGCCGGCCCTTTCGCAATGTCTGAATAGAGCACAAAAACGCGAGCACAGCGCCTAAGACGGACAACGGTTTGAAAGCGCCCAGGAATGGACTTATAACAAGCGCGGCAGCAGCAACGCCCATGAGATAAGCGGCCTGGTCGTAATCGGCTTGCCAGGGTTCGAAGATGTTTTGATCCGATGCCATGTCCAACAGTTTAGTTTCATTCCATCTGTCTGCTAGGCATCGGCGGCACCTGTTCGAGTTCGGCCAGGCCCAGGCGAGCTTGTTGATTGCATCGGCAACCATAGGGTCAGGCTCGGTCCAGCCAACCAGGACCGTAGGCCGCATCCGCCTTGGTCGTCCGCAGTTTCATTTGGCGGATGAATTGCGCCCCGCGCCGGTTCTTCAGGCCCAACAGGGTATGAGCCGGAAGCTCCGCGAAGCTCAACCAAGCCCAGGCGGCCTCCTCATCGCCGGCTTTACCGGCCTCCAGCGACTCGGCTAGATAGATGCCGTTTTGCGACATTCCGCCCTGGCGCAACTCTTCGCGCTCTTCATCGCTCATGTAGCTTTTGGGGTACTCAGTCATGTTGTGTATCCGGATTTAGCTGTTGTTGCCTACATCGGATCGGGCGAGGAGTCTGGCACCCTCTTTACGACCACAGATCTGCGCGAGGTTGTTAAGGCTGACTGGCAGCGGCTTCCGACTTTACGCCGGCTGCTGGTTGCGCTGCTCGCGCCGGCGTTGTAGCTCGGCTTGCGCCCATCTGATTGACTCCTTCATGTCTTGCCGCAGCAATGCGATCTCGGATTGCGTTAACACTTGGAGCAGCTCTGAGGTGTCCGGCTTCTCCTTGGGTGAGTCGGTCGATACCATATCCAAAATTCTCCTTCCAGAACTCGTCCATTGCTGGACCGTGTTTTTCATTGATGTCCGCAAGCATTTTCGGTTTGACAGCCAGATCAAGCGCAGCTTCGTGTGCCGTCATGACGGACGTACCCTGCCCGTTTCGTGCATGTGTTCCCAAATCGTCGTCAGCGCGTAGCCTGCTTCTATCGCCTCGATCGCGTCCGCCTTGACCGCCAGAAATGCCACGGCGGCCGTGTCCTGGCGTGTTTCTTCTCGGCTCGATTCTCGACCCACGCGGCTAACTCTTCGGTGTATCGCTTGACCACCGGTTTGTGCATATCGCGTGCATTTTCCTGTATCTGATGGTGGAAAGTCCAAGGAACTCGCGCGGAAACCAGGCGGGAATCTCTGCATAGCACGCGGTTTCACCGCAATCTAGTCCGTTCTTCGATATTTCCGCTAGTAATCCTTCCGAAATACTGTTCGGCTGGTGTTACCTTTCCTTGGTGTTTAAACCGCTGAAAGGCGGGCAGGATGGGCGAAGTTAGCTAACCGGGCAAGCCCGGCTAGCTACTTCGCTGACCCTTATTCGCGCTTAAGGCGCTCAACGGGCATCCTGCTCTGCGAGGCTAGCCGGCTACCGCCGGCAATAACAAAAGAGGTTTTTTGGCTGACCGATGATGTAAGAACGGCCCGCTTTGGCGAGCACACCATTCTTCGCCTGCTAGCCCGCATCGAGGCAACAACATTCAGGCGATCAACAAGCAGTACCAAAAGGAGCGCCAAGCGCTGTACGAGGCGCACAGCCGGTGCACATGACCAGAAGAAGCAGCGCGAGGCGAAGCGGCGTGGTCGGTGATGTTGTGGCATTGCTTGCACTATGCTATATTGCAAGCACGTAAAGCAAAGAGAGGGTTTGAAATATGCCATCCATCACAGTGCGCAATGTGCCGGACGAGGTGCACCGTGCCATTCGGGTGCGGGCCGCCCAACACGGCCGCAGCGCCGAGGCCGAAATCCGCGAGATTCTGGAAGCGGCGGTGAAGCCGGAAGGGCGGGTGAAGTTGGGTTCCGTGCTGGCCGACATTGGCCGCCGGGCGAGGTTGACCGATGACGAGTGTGCCATTTTTGAGCGGGTGCGCGACAAGACCCCAGCCCGGCCGATGAGCTTTGAATGATTCTGCTTGATACGAATGTGGTCTCGGAGCCGTTGCGCCGTGCGCCCGAGGCCCGCGTCATCGAGTGGATCGACGCGCAACCGCTTGAAACGCTCTACCTGTCCGCCATCACGGTGGCCGAGCTGCGCGCAGGTATGGCGCTGCTGCCGCCTGGCAAGCGACGGGCCGGGCTGCAGGAGGACCTGGAACGGCGAGTGCTGCCGTTGTTCGTCGGGCGTGTGCTGCCGTTCGACCTGGCGTGCACGCAAACCTATGCCGAGCTGATGGCGACGGCTCGGGCGTCGGGCCTGGCGATTGCCACGGCTGATGGATATATAGCTGCTATCGCCGCCGCCAGGGGATTTATCGTAGCCACACGCGATATCTGCCCATTCACGGCGGCCGGCGTGTCCGTCATCAATCCTTGGGAGGTGTAAGTGAACGTTCGCTTTTTAGCCGCTAAAGTCGCGCTTGTAAGTTCTTTGATCATGCCGGCGTACGCCGGTATCCCCGTCATCGACGCCGGCAATCTCACACAAAACACATTGGCGGCCCTCGAAAATGTGATGCAAACACTTAAACAGATCGAGGAATATTCGACGCAATTACAGCAGTACGAAAATCAATTACAAAATACGCTGGCTCCCGCAGCCTATATTTGGGATCAGGCGCAGTCGACGATCAACGGGCTGATGAATGCCGTTGACACATTGAACTACTACAAGAACCAAGTCGGCAGCCTGGATAGCTACCTGGGCAAGTTTCAGGACGTGAGTTACTACCGTAACTCGCCCTGCTTCAATGGCTCTGGCGGCTGCACAGCAGCCGAATGGGCGGCGATGGATGAAAACCGCCGCTTAGCAAGTCAATCGCAGAAAAAAGCGAACGACGCGCTTTTTAGGGGGTTGGACCGTCAGCAGGAAGCATTGAAGAATGACGCCTACACGCTTGAACAATTGCAAAGTAAAGCGCAAGACGCACGGGGGCAGATGGAAGCCATCGGCTATGCAAATCAGCTTGCCAGCCAGCAGGCGAATCAGCTTCTGCAAATTCGCGGCCTGCTCATTGCCCAGCAGAACGCGATTGCAACGCGCATGCAGGCGCAGGCCGACAAGGAAGCGCGGGAAGCCGCCGCTGGCGAGATTTCCAGGGAATCCAGGATCGGGCGCACCGCTAGCCCGAAAAATTGGCTCGAACTGACCCGCTGACGGAGGCCCTGCACCATGAAGAAAACGATGCTGTTTGCCGGCCTCGTTGTGGTGTTGATGGCCGGCTGCGACAACAAGCCGGCCACCATGCCAGAGGTCAATGACACCAATTGCCAGATCGAGGCGATCAAGAAGATCAAGGACAGGGCCACGCGCGAAAAATTCGCCGGGTTGTGCTCGCGTCGGCCGCCGGCCACCGGCGGCATTGCGCCGACCGAGAAGCCCATGAACTGGCTCGAACTGGCCGACCCGAAAGATCGGGAGGTGAAGCCATGAAAGCACTGCACAAGGCGGCGCTGATAGGCGTCACTCTCGCGCTTTATTCCACCGCCGCATCGGCCCAACTTACTAACCAGGGGATGCTTGACCAGGTGGTGACGGAGTTCGCCACGCGGGCCTCGGCCTGGCAGGCCGTAGTCATGGACGCAGCGATGTGGCTGTTCTGGACGTTGGGAACTATCTCGCTGGTTTTCACGTTTGGCTTCATGGCGCTGCGCAAGGCCGACATTGGTGAGTTCTTTGCCGAGTTCATACGATTCATCCTGTTCTTCGGCTTTTTCCTCTGGCTGTTGCGCAACGGGCCAGACATGGCCGACGCCATCATCCAGTCCCTGGCACGGATCGGTGTGCAGGCATCCGGAGTGGCATCGGTGACGCCATCGGGCATCGTGGATGTGGGATTCATGATCCTCAAGCAGGCGCTCAAGAACTCATCGGCTTGGTCGCCCGTAGATAGCTTCATCGGCGTGGCCTTGAGCGTCGGCATCCTGATCCTGCTGGCTGTGGTCGCTGTGAACATGCTGCTGCTACTCGTCTCGGGCTGGCTGCTCATGTATGCCGGGATCTTCTTTCTCGGCTTCGGGGGTTCGCGCTGGACTTCCGACATGGCGATCAACTACTACAAGACCGTGCTGGGCGTGGCTGTTCAGATCATGACGATGGTGCTCCTGGTAGGCATCGGGAACGATTTGCTGTCCAGCTTCTACTCCAAGATGAACACCGGCACGCTGAACTTTGAAGAGCTTGGCGTGATGCTGGTTTTCTGCGTGGCGTTGCTCATGCTGGTTAATCGGGTTCCGCCGCTGGTCGCCGGCATCGTCACGGGCGCGAGCGTTGGTGGCGCGGGTATCGGGCAATTCGGTGCTGGTGCGGCATTTGGCGCGGCCGGCATGGCGGCGGCTGCGGTCACCACTGGCGGCGCCGCTCTGGCTGCTGGAGCGGCGTCGGCTGGCGGCGGCGCACAAGCTCTCATGGCTGCTGTCTCGAAAGCCAGTGAGAACGTAGCCGCCGGTTCGGATGTTCTTTCGAATTTCGCAGGTGGCGCAACTGATAACTCAGCCAGTGGTACCAGTACCGGCAGCACACCATTGGCGGAAGCGGCTGGCATCAGTTCTGGCCGGAGCATGCTGGCTACTGTTGGACGAATCACGGCTGACGCCACAGCTAATTTGGCAAAGGGTGCTACGGAAGTCGCCAAAACCAAGGCGTCCAGTATGAAAACAGCAGCCATGGATCGCATTGCGGAAACTACAGGTG